>Ga0272446_1002272_pt1 | contig 26446 bp, 24 predicted proteins | sample YNPCB0061_FD_194587 | JGI IMG/M metagenome (GOLD analysis project Ga0272446, IMG submission 194587) | Hot spring microbial mat communities from Yellowstone National Park, WY, United States - YNP-CB-006-1 | ecosystem: Environmental > Aquatic > Thermal springs > Hot (42-90C) > Sediment | place...
GCTTGATTGTGGGGATTCATGGCCACGCCACGAAAGCGCAGTTTTGCTGTTGCGGGTAAATAGGGGGTTTTGTTCACCTTGGCCGTAGCCGGAAAACGCCAGTCCAAGCCCCGGAACCGGGCCGCCCCACCTTGGGGAATGGCAGCTACGCCGTAGGGATTGTAGTCGTAAGCAGTACCACGGTAATAGAGTTTCATTGTTTTTCGCCTCTTCACGGAATGACAACAAGGGATTTGCGAGGCGCGTTCCTTCAGGCAGTGTTGCCCTACTTCCGTCACCCCTCACTCCCTCCCCCTTAACGTCTGCTTGTCACCAGCAAGTCAGAAGCAAGAAGACCAGAAGCAAGAGATGATGAACGATTTCTTTTTCATGTCTGTATCATAACATACTGTTTTTGGCCCAAAAGGACTCTGTTTCATAAAATTTAACAATTGAGGTTTTAGGGATTGTTGGTTAGGCGAGGCTGATGCCGTGGTCGAGGCTGGTGACGGCCCAGGTTTCCAGGGTGGGGGAGCGGAAGGTTTGGGCGAGGTGGTGGGCGGCGGGGGCATCTGGGCAGAGGGCGAAGAGGGCGGATCCCGATCCGGACATGAGAGCGGCAAGGCACTGGGGATGGGCGGCGAGGGCGGTCTTGAGGTCGGCCAGGGGGGGGTGTTCTAGGAAGACGGGCCACTCTAGGTCGTTGTGGAGGTGGGGGGCAAGGGCGGCGGGGGATCCCTGGCGATGGATGGCTTGGAGGAGGGGTTGGATGGGGGTGGGTTGCCAGTCGGGGTGGTGGGTGCGCAGTTGGCGGTGGGTTTGGTAGGCCCAGGGGGTGCTGATGCTCAGATCGCGGGGTTTGAGGATGACAAGGTGGAGGTGGAGGGGGGGCAGGGGTTCGAGGATTTCGCCCCGGCCGGTGGCGAGCATGGTGCCGCCCATGACGCAGAAGGGGACATCGGAACCGAGTTGGGATGCCAGTTCGGCCAGTTCGGGGAGGGTCAGGCCCAGGTGCCACAGGTGGTTTAGGCCCACTAAAACGGCGGCGGCATCGGCGGATCCCCCGGCTAAGCCTGCGCCAATGGGAATGTTTTTCTGGAGGTGAATGGCGATACCCTGGTGGGTACGGGTGTGTTCTTGGAGGAGTTGGGCGGCGCGGTAGGCAAGGTTGCGGGGATCCCGGGGCAGGCTGGGGTGATCACAGGTGAGGGTGAGGCTGGGGTGGGGGGTGAGGGTGAGGGTATCGGCGAGGCTGATGCTTTGCAGCACCATGGCGACGGCATGAAATCCTTGTCCGTATTCGCCGACAATGCCGAGGAAGAGGTTGATTTTGGCGTGGGCATAGACGGTGATGGACTGCATTCTGGAATTTCTCCCCAAGAAAAGTGCTAGTATTTGAGATCGCCGATAGTGACTCGTTCCCATGCCCCAAATTAAGTCTGCCATTAAGCGTGTCCAAGTAGCTGAGCGGAATCGTTTGCGCAATAAGTCCACCAAATCTGCGGTGCGTACCCTGAGCAAAAAGGCTTTGGCGGCGATTGCTGGGCTGCAAAACCAGCAAACCTCCTTAGAAGATGTGCAAAAAGCCATAAGTTTGGCTTACAGTCGGATTGATAAGGCTGTGAAAACAGGGGTGCTCCACCCGAATACTGGCGCTCGCCGCAAGGCTCGTCTGGCCCGTAATCTCAATAAGGTGGTTGCTCCTGCCCCTCAAGCCTGACGGTTCTCAACGAGTCTTTTGACCTGTGCCTCAGTCTGTTTTGGTGGATACCCACGTTCATCTCAATTTTCCCGATTATGCTGGGGATCTGGCTGCTGTGGCGGAGCAGTGGCGACAGGCGGGGGTGGGGGCGCTAGTTCATGCGTGTGTTCATCCTAGGGAGTTTCCCCAGATGCTGGGGATCGCCCAGGCGTTTCCGGAGGTGTTTTTGGCAGTGGGACTTCACCCGTTGGAGGCGGGCAGTTGGGATCCCGGGTTGATTGGGGAAATGGCAGCTTGTTTGGGGGATCCGCGGGTGGTGGCGGTGGGGGAGACGGGGCTGGATTTTTATAAGGCCAATCCGGATCACGTTTCGTTGCAGGAGGAGGCTTTTCGGGCCCAGATTGCTTTGGCTCAAGCCTATGACCGGGCGTTAATTGTGCATTGTCGGGAGGCGGCAGCGGCGACCCGGCAGATCTTGGGGGAGTCTCGTCCAGAGCGGGTGGTGATGCACTGCTGGAGTGGGACGCCCGAGGAGACGGCTTGGTTTGTGGAATTGGGCTGTGCAATTAGTTTTAGTGGCATTGTCACGTTCAAAAATGCTCGGCAAGTGCAGGCATCGGTGCAGGTTGTGCCTCTGGAGCAATTGTTGGTGGAAACGGATTGTCCTTTTTTGGCGCCGGTTCCCCATCGGGGCAAGCGGAATCAGCCGGCCTATGTGGCGGCGGTGGCTAAGAAGGTGGCGGAACTGCGGGGCCTGGATCCCGAAACCCTGGCGGCCCAAACCACGGCTAATGCGCAGCGGTTTTTCGGTTTGCCCCAGGATCTCGATCCCCAGTGGTGTCGGGGGCTAGGGGCGTGAATATTCTGGTGCTGCACGGCCCGAATCTCAATTTATTGGGGATCCGAGAAGTAGGGGTGTATGGCCGCCTTACCCTGGTAGAAATCACCCAAGCCCTGGATGAACTCGCTCAGGAACTGAAGGTGACCTTGAGCCATTTCCAATCCAACCATGAGGGATCCCTGATTGACCGGATTCATGGGGCTTTGGGATCCCAGGCGGGGATTTTGATCAATCCAGGGGCTTATACCCATACCAGTATCGCCCTTCGGGATGCCTTGGCGGGGGTGGCTTTGCCGGTGGTGGAAGTGCACCTCAGTAATGTGTATCAGCGGGAGGGCTTCCGCCATCATTCCTACATTGCCCCGGTAGCCATTGGGCAAATCAGCGGGTTTGGGGTGAATAGCTATTTACTGGGCTTGCGGGCCTTGGTGGCTCATCTGGAGCAGGCCCAATCCTAGACCCCTATCCCAATCATTCAGGGGTTGAGGGACAGCAAAAATCGACGGTGATCATCCCTGTCACAATAGATCTGAGTCCCCCATGGCTGTGCTTGTGTCTACCTCCTCCCATGACCACACCCCCCTCCTCCTCGCCACCCTGGTGGGACTGGGATCCGGCGGTCTCGTGGTGCTCTTTCGCTCTGGGATCCATCTGGGAGAGCACCTCTTGGGGACGTTATCTTTGCCTCCCTTCGGGATCCCGATTCTGGGTGGCGTGCTTATAGCCCTGCTGATGATAGTGCAGCAGCTCCTCAAAGCCTGGCCAGTCACCCCTGCACTGATGCGGCTGGGACGGGTGGCCTATAGTTTGGTGGGATCCAGCCTTTCCTTGGCGGCGGGGGCCTCTCTTGGGCCGGAGGGGCCAAGTGTGGAACTGGGCAGTGGCACGGGATCCCTGATTGCCCATGGACTGGGGCTATCTTCCCAGCGGGTGACGCTGTTGATTGGGGCCGGGGCAGCCGCTGGCTTGGCAGCGGGGTTTAATGCACCCATTGCCGGTGTCTTTTTGGCGGTGGAACTTGTCTTGCCCCAGGGGATGACGAGCGCCAGTGTGAGTGTGGTGGTCTTGGCGGCAGTGGTGTCCGCTTGGGTGGCGACGGTGGGATTGGGGGGATCCCCTGCCTTTAGTGTGCCGGTCTATGAAGTGCCGACAGTGTGGGAAGTGCCTTGGTACGTGGGGTTGGGGGTGGCAGCCTGTGGGGTGGCGGTCGTTTTTTCCTGGTTGTTGGGATGGATGCGCTGGGGGTGGAGTCGGCTGCCGCTGCCATTTTGGCTCAAGCCCATTCTCGGTGGGCTGATCCTGGCTTGGGCGGGATCCCATGCCCCCCTCGCCCTGGGAATTGGCTACGAAACTGTGGAATCTCTCCTCCAGGGGATCCCCTTTTCGCCCCAAGAGCTGAGCTGGCTACTGGGGATCAAACTGGTGCTCACCACCATCAGCCAGGGAAGTGGTTTTTTGGGGGGAATCTTTGCCCCAGCGATTTATTTGGGAGCTGTCTTGGGATCCCTTTACGGGCAGTGGGTGAGTGGATGGGTGGGGGTGACGGATCCCCCCGCTTTTGCCATGGTGGGAATTGCGGCGGTTTTGGCGGGCACCGTGCGGGCGCCCTTGACAGCGATTTTACTTTTGTTGGAAATGACCCGGGACTATCGCATTGTCTTGCCGGTGATGGCAGCCGTGGGGTTATGTGTCTGGTTGCGGGAGCGGATCCCGGTTGCCTCGGTGTATGCCCCGCCTGAAATCTGGATCCTGAATCGGGGAGCTAACCGGGAAACAGGGCTGCCACTTGATCAAAGCGAAATTCCTGCACCCACCCCTCCAAGTTGGTGACCAGCTCCGGATAGTCTGGGCGAATTGGCTCAAGAAGCTGGAGAATCCACTCTCCATCCGCCGCCGCCGCCGCTTGCCTGAGGTGCTCCTGCCACTGGGGATCCTGGCGTTGGACTTGGGACTGAAGATCCCCTAAGGCCACCTCCTGGGCCACAGGTTCTGGAGAGACAGGAGCCGCACGGACAAACTCTACACCCAAGTATTCTTCGAGCTTTTGGAAGATCAGCTCTTGGCGAAAGGGTTTACGGATAAAGTCATCGCATCCTGCCTCCAGGATCAGAGAGCGCTGCTCCTCAAAAGCACTGGCAGTCAGCGCCAAAATTTTCACCTGATCCCCCTGGGGTTGAGCCTTAATCAGGCGAGTAGCTGTGTAGCCATCCATGACTGGCATGCGCATGTCCATCCAAATCAGGTGAGGCTGCCACTGTTCCCAGATCTGCACCGCCTCTTGACCGTTGTAGGCAACTTGGGTAGCAAAACCAACCCGTTGCAGCAGTTGGGTGAGCAGATCGCAGTTATCCGGTTTATCGTCCGTAATCAAAATGCGGTACTGCGGCTGACCAGGGGCCAACCCCACAATTGGCTGCTGGGATCCCTCTTCCCCCTCGCTGAGCAACCCCGGCTGCATCGGCACTTGAAAGCGAAATTCCGAGCCTTCCCCAACTTGACTGTGCACCTGAATATCTCCCCCCATGAGGCGGACATACTGCCGACAGAGGGTTAGCCCCAAGCCTGTGCCCTCTTGGGAGCGCTGCCCAGTAGCCGTTTGCACAAAGGGTTGAAACAGTTTGGAGAGTTCTTCCGGGGCAATGCCAGCTCCCGTATCCCGCACGGCAAAATCTATCAGCCAGCCTTCCTCCTGGGCCATTCCCCGCGCGGTCAAGCGCACTTCCCCCACCTGGGTGAACTTGATGGCATTGCTAAGGAGATTCAGGATAATCTGGCGCAATTTCACTTGATCTGCCTGGACAAAGCGGGGCAGGTCTGGGTCAAGGTCAAACACCAACGCCAACTGCTTACTCCGAGCCCGCCCCAACATGATCTCCCGCAGATTCTCCAGCAACTTGTGCAGATCAAAGCTTTCTTCCCGCAGTTCCATCCGCCCCGCTTCAATTTTGGAGACCTCCAGGACATCGTTGATCAAATTCAGCAAATGCTCGCCGCTGCGGTTAATGGTGTTGACAGACTTAGCCAGTTGGGGCGGCAACGCGGGATCCCGTGCCAACAACTGACTGAACCCCAGAATGGCATTGAGGGGGGTGCGTAATTCGTGGCTCATGCTGGCTAAAAAGGTACTCTTGGCGCGGTTGGCAGCTTCGGCGGCTTCTTTGGCTTCTTCCAGGGCGCGGTTTTGATCCCGTTCTTGCTCGAGGAGTTTCACCTGGGCTAGGGCAATACCCACCTGAGCCGCTAGGGCTTCCAACAACTCAATTTCCCAGCTCGTCCACTGGCGTACCCCAGCCTGTTCGTAGATCAAAATGGCCCCGTTGGGTTGGTTTTGGTAGGATGTCCGCACCCCCAGCAGGGATTGAATCGGGGTGGACTCAGCAAAGGTCTCCTGCAACAAGGGCGTGCCGGCAAAGTTACGGGCCACCAAGGCTTGATCCTGGGAGAGGATCCCGGCGAGATCGGGGCCAATGGGCAAGTCCCCATAGTACTCCGGTGATACCAGCTTGCCCGAAATGCACACAGCCACGGTGCGCAAGTAGGGTTCGGGATCGGGGTGGTAAGTGAGAACCCGGCAATGGCTGACTTGTAAAAGCTGTCCCAGTTGCTCAGCCGCCACCTCAAAGATCTCGGTTTTGTCTAGGCTACTGCGGATCTGCCGGGTGATCTGACTGAGGAGGACAGTGCGTTGCAATTGCTGCTTCAGGATAGTCTCCATACGTTTGCGCTCCGTGACATCCACCCCCACCGAAAGGATCTCTTCAATCTGGCCCTGATCGTTGTAAATGGGACGGTTTGACCAACTCATCCAGATCCGCCCGCCGTAGCGCCCGATGTTCTCGTTTTCATGGCTGTAAAAACGCTCAGGGCGGCGCAGGATTTCTTGGAGGAAGTCTTGGGCTTTTTGACCTGTGCGCAGCACCATTGGCAGGATAGTCCCAATCATGGGTTGTCCCAGGATGTCAGCCTCCTGATAGCCAAACAATTTCAAGCCATAGTCATTCATGAAGGTAATGATGCCTGCCGTATTCCAGCGAATGATCGCAGAACCAGAAGCCTGGACAAGCTCGCGATATTTGGCTTCATTGCGCTGCAAGGTTTCTTCAAAGTGCTTGCGTTCAGTGATGTCTTGGGTGATGCCGGTGAGGCGAATTGGGCGGCCCTGGTCGTCAAAAAAGTACTGCCCTTGACTGGCTAGCCACCGCACCTTGCCATCGGGACGGCGGACGCGGTACTCAGCACAGTGTCTGACATTCTCCCGCAAAGCCCGCTCCTGGGAAGCAAAAATGACCTGGCGATCCTCGGGATAAACAACTGCTAAAAAGTTTTCATAGGTGGTTTCCAGCTCTGCTGGGAATCCATGCAAGAGGCGATTTTCGGGAGACCAGTATTGCTCATCCGTGAGCATATTCCACTCCCAAGTGCCCATGCGGGCTGCCTCCAGGGCCATGCGTAAAAATAGCTCCCGTTGTCGGAGTTCTGCTTCGATGGCTTTGCGTTGGGTAATGTCCTGGGAGATGCCGGTCATGTACAGGGGGCGGCCATCGGCATCCCGGATGAAATCCCCTTGGCTGACAAACCAGCGAATGTCGCCGCTGGGGGTGATCACCCGGTACTCCACATCGTGGGGGATCCCTTCTTCCATACAGCGGCGCTGGGAGCGATCAATAAGAGGGCGGTCTTCCGGATGAACAATGGCTAAGAAATCCTGGTAGGAAATGGGCTGTTCGGGACTGAACCCATAGAGAAGTCGTGTTTCTGGAGACCAGGATTCCTCATTGGTGGTGACATCCCATTGCCAGGTGCACATGTGAGCCGACTTGAGGGCTAAGCGCAGCCAATAGTCTTGGCGCTCCACATTCGATAGGGCCTGTTCTCGTTCTGCGTGCAGGCGCTGGGATTCGGTCACATCAGTACCCACCATCAGCAAAATGGGATTCGGACTACTAGGGAGATTGAGACGGCGCTTGAACCAGGTCACGATTCGTTCTTCGCCGTTGTAGCCCCGTTCTTTGGCAGGGGGAACGAAGAGATCTTCTCCCGTGGCAAACACATGGTGATTTTCGGCATCATAGATTTCCCATTCTGCTGGGGTGATTTGGGGGGAGTGGCTAGGTAGGTCGGCGAAGAGAGCCTCTGACTGACTATTCGATCCATAGAAAAAGTTCCAAGCAGCTTGGTTGAGCAAAATAGGCTTGAGGTTGTGATCCTTGACCACAATCAAGTTAGGATTAGCGTCCAGAATCTGGCGGAGAAATTCCCGCTCGGCCTGTACTCGCTGTTTGGCTTGATGGGTCTCGGTGGCATCCCGAACCAGCAATAAAACTTCATCCCCCTGGTAAGGTACAACCCGGGTTTCGTAGTGGTGGATAGTGCTGCCTTCTCCCAAGTCGTAGTCGTAGACACGCATAGATTGGCTGGCTAAGGCTTCAGCAAAGATAGCTAAGGATCGCGCAGCCAAGGCCTCTGGAATAATGTCATGGGCGTAACGTCCCCGTAGGCTGGGTAAGTCCAAAACAGCTTGAAAATCGGTAGGATAATTGACCAGTTCCAGCACCAAGCCATCTTTCCGCACCCGGAACATGGCATCCGGGATGGCCTGCAAAATGGCCTGGTTGCGGGCTTCGCTGCGCCGCAGCACTTCTTCGGTTAACTTGCGGTCGGTGATGTCAGCCACCATGACCACAATCTCTCTGTCAGGGCCGTTGTCTACAAAAGAAATACCCACGTTACCCCAGAGGCGGCGACCATCACAGTGGCGAAATTCTTTTTCCGAATAGACCTGCCCCTGGAGGAGATCCGGTTGGGTGGTGATCAGGGTGAGATCTGTGACTGCGCCTTCCCCAAGGACATAATCGCTAAACTGGCTGCCGATGAGCTGCTCAGGGACAGCCCCGAGAAAGTGGGCCGCTGCCGGGTTACAGTCGTGGATCACTCCGTCGGGACTGAGAAGAAAGATGCCATGCACGGCTTTGGAAAAGAGGGTGCGCAGTTGCTGTTCTCGATCCTGAAGGGCCTGGCGATCCTGGAGAAAACGCCCCCAAATCTCGTTGATCACGTTCGCCAGTTGGCTGATTTCATCCTCACCTAGCAGCACAATCGGCACCCAAGGATGGCGGGCGTCCAGTTTTTGCACCTGAGTACTGAGCAGGCTCAACCGCCGTAAAACCCAATAATCTAGACTGAGCAGGAAGCCCACTCCGATCAGCAGTCCCCCACCCAGGATGAATGTCCGCAACCACTGCTGGATAGGCTGAAAGGTGACTAAAGGGTTGGGACGAATGATGTCTAGGATGGCTTGGGGATCCCCCTGCCAGTCGGAGAGCAGAAGGGAACTGTGCAGAGCCTGGGGATCTGGATCGGTTCTAGAGTGGGAGATCCTCAACCACGGTAGAGTAGCTATCGGGAGAGCGTTGGGAAGTTGGTCGTGCGGATGGATAGGTGTGAGGTTCACTTCTGCCTTCAATTCCTCGGCCAACGTTGTCAGTAAACCTGGCTGCAGGGGGATCCCGGTGACCACAGCCCCGGTTAAGGTATTTTCTCCAGAATGGGAGCGGGCCAGGAGGAGCCAAGTCTGGGATCCAAGCTGGGTGACCCCGCCGCGGTAGGGCGGATCCCCAGGAACAAAGGTGATCAGGCGGGGAGGAAGCTCACGAGTCAGGACAGGGGTGGTTTCGGGATCCTGAGTGTGAAGAGCGAGGGACTGGGTTTCGGGATCCCAAAAGCCCACGAAGCCCAGGTTCTGGGTGCGGAGGAGTGCTGGAGTGAGCAGCCCAGGGAGGGTCCCCCCGTGGTTTTGCCGGAGGTGCGACCAGATGGAGGCTTGGGCATCAAGGTGCTGCCACTCCCGGGCTAGGATGGCGGCGGCTTGGTTCTGGGTTTCCTGCCGGATTCGAGACTCGCTCTGGCTGCGCAACTGCCCAACCAGTGGCTGCACCGTCGCATACAATCCACTTATCAAAAAAAAGAAAGCAGCTCCACTGCTGAGCAGGGTTTTGCGACGCAGACTCATAAACCGGAGGGCAGAGTGTTAACGTTAGGATAGCCCTTGTATGGAAGAGCGTGCAGACCCGCCATGTTTATTACCAACAGCTTCATTTTCCTGCTGGCAGGGATCTTGGTTGTGGCGAGTGCGGCAATTTTTGCCGTCCGCTACCTTAAGCCCAAGGCAGCCCGAGAATACGACATTATTTTTGCCGTCATGGGGGTGATTTATGCCCTGTGTCTGCTGTTGGAAGGGTGGCGGTTGATTCCTTTGCTGCAGTTCGCCCAGGTTTTATTGGTAGCCCTGTGTACCTTTTTTGCGGTAGAAACCTTTCGGTTACGTCTGCAACTGGTTGAAAAAAGTCGCGGTACTGTTTCCCCGTCTCGTCCCCCTGATCGCCCCTTTGACCGTACCTACCGCTCCGGCCGCACTGTGTCTAGCCGCACTAGCGAAAGTCGGAGCCGCATCCGCCAAGCCACTCCAGAAGAGGAAGAAGAACCCCCCCGCCGTCGGGTGGCCGCACCCCCCAAGCAATTGCCCCGTACCACTTCGGGCTCCAGTTCTCGTACCCGCCGGGTGATCCGCCCCGGAGAGGGATCCCTAGACGAGGAAGACCAAGCTCCCCGCCGGGATCCCGAAAGCCGTCGTCCCACACCAGACTCAGAACGTCCTAGCCGTCGCCCGCCCCCCCGCTTGCCTGAAGAAGATTTCGAGGAGGAGCCGGTCTTGGATGTCACTTCAGAGGTGAGTGAAGAGGAACCCCCCCGTCGTCGCACCCGCCGCATTGTTGTGGAGGAAGTGATTGATGATGAGGAGGAGTTAACCTAGGGAAAGCTGCACCCTGCCACCCCCTGGGCATTCGACACTCCCCCCTTGCCCGGAGAGATGGAGATGACTGCAGATTGACATCCTCCCCGCGCTGAAGCGACGGGGATTCCCAGTCTGGCTGCATTACACAGCCTCCTGATGAGTAGACAGACAAGCAACCGCCCCGGAATGGGGTCTTACACTGCTTAACGCCTGCCCATTCGGGTCGGCAAGTCCTGCCGCCAAAATGTTTGCTCCGGCATTTACATCCCGGTCGTGTTCAGTCCCGCAGTTGAGACACAGCACAGACCGCACTGAGAGGTCTAGCTTGCCCCACCGATAACCGCAGCACGAACACATTTGAGAAGTTGGCTCCCATCGGTGGATGGTTCTCACTTCCCGCTCTGCAATCATGCCGGACTTCGCTTCACACATCGTCCTGATTGGCCGCCAGCCCGCTCGACCAATCGCCCTGGCAAGTTTCCGATTCTTCATCATGCCAGACACGTTCAAGTCTTCCAACACCACTACGCTGTTCTCCCGCACTAGACGGGTAGCCAACTTTTGGTTGAAGTCTCGACGAATATCGCGCTGCTTGGCTTCCATTCGAGCAATTGCTATCCGTAGCCGTTCACGCCGCTTTGAGCCTTTCATGGCTCTAGCTAGTTTACGCTTCCCTTTACGGATTTTGCGGTCTAACGCACGGGTGTTAGGGGCTTTCACCTTTTCACCCGTACTCAATGTGGCAAGGGTTTCCAGCCCAAGATCAACACCGACCCCTTGGCTCTTAGGCTCAATGCTGACAGGCTGAATCTCCACCACAAAGCTTATGAAATATCGTCCAGCACAATCTTTGATGACCGTAACGGAACTGGGTTTAGAAGGGAGAGGTCTTGACCAGATGGTTTTTACCTTGCCTATTTTGGCAAGGTAGACCTTGTTCCCCTTGATGCTGAATCCGCCCCTCGTGAATCGGGCTGATTGCTGATTTACCTTCTTTTTGAACTGCGGAAAGCCAACACGCTGCCCCTTTCGTTTGCCGTTCCTGGATTCAAAGAAGTTCTTAAAAGCTGTTCCAAGATCTTGGATGGACTGCTGCAATGGAATATTGCTGACTTCAGCCAGCCATTCTCGTCCCTCAACCTTCTTTGCTTGGGTAATGCAGCGCTTTTGCAGATCAGCAAGGCTCGGCCACTTCTCACCTTTGGGCAGGGACTTGATGAGCGCCAGCGCGTCATTCCAAACGACACGGCAACATCCAAAGACTTTTGCCAAGTCTCTGCGTTGTTGGTCGGTAGGGTATATCCTGTACTGATAACGCGATTTCATGCCTGCTATTGTAAATTGGTCTGAGTTTAATCTGCAATCATGTACAGACGAGAACGGCACAGTGTTTCAGACCTAAAGGCACATCTCATTTTTGTGACCAAATACCGCCAAAAGGTTCTCAGTGCGACAGGACTCGCAGTGATTGAGCAGGCTTGCCATGCGGTCGCAGAAAAGATGGGATTCCAGGTTCTTGAGTTTAATGGTGAATCCGACCATGTTCACCTACTGCTGGAGTATCCACCCAAACTGTCCATCTCGCAGATGGTTAATGCCCTGAAAGGGGTTTCTAGTCGGCGCTATGGGCAGGCAGGGTTGCCAAAGCCGAAAGGAGGGATAGCGCTTTGGACTCCTGCTCACTTTTCGGCATCGGTGGGCGGAGCGCCACTGGAAATCTTGAAGCAGTACATTCAGGGGCAGGAAAAGCCGCCCTAGAAGGGCGGGGCTTGTATCCCATTATTTTTGGTCATGACGCGTCTTGGCACCTGCCGGAAGCAAAATTCTCGATTTTCCCTGTTGTGGGAACGGCGATCATGCTACTGGTCGTTGTGGAGGCGCAGTATAGTGTGAGGGATCCCTAGGCAGTGTTATGGTGCGTTTCGTTTTGGTGGTGTTCCTGGTGTGGTCGCTGCTGTGTCCGGCGGTGGGGGCAGTGGGGGAATACATCACAGAGCCAGTGCCAGCAACCACGCCAGAAATCCGTCATCTCTGGCGCACCCTCGTGGAGGGGATCCCGGTCAGCCTGAGCAATACCAGTCGAGGGGGGGTGACAGTACCTCTAGCAGCCCAAGCTTCCACCTGCGGCCCAGCCCAGTTGGTATTGACGTCTGGTCGGGTGATTGAATTGGGGATGATGACCAATTGCCAGGTGAATATTTTTCCCCAATTGGACAAATTTATTAATCGGGATGGGGAACGGCTGCGCTTGAGTCTGAATGGACAAGTGCGTGAAATTCTCCTGACGGAAAACGACAAAATTGGCATGGCCCAGGTGGCTAACCAATCCCGGGAAGCTTTTATTCTCTTTCAACAAGAACTCGTCAGGGTGGTCTCCCAACTGCGAACCCCTCCTAGCCCCGGTGCTGCTCAAGATTCTGCTGCCCCATCTCCTGCCGCTCCCCCTCCGCTCCAGGCAGTTCCCCCCACCCCCCCACCCCCCGCTGCTCCCCCTCCAGACAGCACTCAGGATTTTGTCATTGTCGGCTCCATCAAAGAAGAACGCTCCGGCGCCGGTAGTCTCCTCTCCGTTCAAGCCATCAACCGCAGCACCCGCACGATTTTGACCGCCCAAGCGAAATTTGACTTCTTCCGCAACAACCAGCTTGTGGACACCCGCATTGCTGCCTTCAACCCCAGTGATGTCCCTCCCGGCGCGATGGCCACCGCCCAAGTCTCCAAAACCGATAACAACTGGGATCGGGTTACAGTCAGCTTTTTGTGGCAGCGTTAGCCCCAGACCGCCATCTACAATAAAGCTATGAAAAGCAAGGGGAGACCTGATGATCCAAAATGACAGCCGCTATTTCAAAACCTGTCCCAAGTGCGGCTATGAACGCAATCCTGTGTCAGCCCGGACATGTGAAATTTGTGGTGCCAAATTAGGCGGCGTCAAAATTCCCCCCATTGTCTGGCTAGCCCTTTTGGCTGCCCTCGGATACGGCGGCTACCAAGCCTGGCGGCGAGGTATGGTGCCAGGGATCCCGAGTCCCCAAGCTGTTACCCCCCAAGCACCCCCGGTTTTATCGCCCAATCCTCCCCAAGCTCCTGATTCCGGTTTTGGTTTCCCGAACCTGGGATCCCTAATCCCCTCCCGGAATACGTCCACCACAGCCCTCACTCCTGGGGATCCCCAAACTCTGCTCAGCCAAGGGGCACGGTTGATGATTGCCGATAGCACCAGCCCTGCCAAAATTGCTGGCATCACTGCCTTTGCCCAGGGAGATTACAGCACAGCGATCAGTGAGTTTCAAGTGGCCCGCAGCGATCTCCGCAATGACCCAGAAACCTTGATATACCTCAACAATGCTCGTCTCGGGCAAAATCCTGCTGCTGAGATCGCCGTGGTCGTGCCCATTGGCAGCAGTGTCAATCCCGCCAGAGAAATCCTCCGCGGCGTGGCCCACCACCAAGAACGCCACAATGCCAATCCCGGTGCTGCCCTACCCCTGCGAGTCTGGATCGGCGATGATAACAACGACCCCGCCCTAGCCCAGCAAATCGCCACTGTCATTGTCCGGGATCCCCGTTTTTTGGCGGTGGTGGGTCATGGCACCAGCGCCACCTCTATAGCCGCGGCCCCCATTTACCGCCAAGGACAGAAGGTAATGATTGCCCCCACCTCCACCAGTACGGAATTAGCGCAAGTCCAGCCGGGATCCCCAACTTTTATTTTCCGCACCATCCCCAGTGACCAATTTACTGGCACAGCCCTAGCCCGTTATCTCTTGACCCAAAACCGCCGCCAACTCTCAGTCTTTTTCAATTCCCAAAGCTCCTACAGCCGCTCCCTCAAAGAGGCCTTTGCCACCACCCTTACCCTAGAAGGGGGACAAATCCTCCAAGAAATTGACCTCTCCCAAGGGGATCCCCCGCCCACCCACCCCAACAGTCAGGGGCTTGTCCTGCTCACAGATGCCCAAACCTTCGACCGCGCCATTCAAGTAGCCCGCCTGAACAATGGTCGCCTGCCCCTCTTTGGTGGGGATGCCCTCTACCGCATCGATACGCTGCAACAGGGTCAAGCCGCCGTCAATGGGCTGATCCTGCCTGTGCCCTGGCATCCGCAAAAGTCTGGGGATCCCCAATTTCCCCGCGCCGCCCAGCAACTGTGGGGGGGAGATGTGAACTGGCGCACCGCCTTAGCCTACGACGCCACCCAAGCCATCACCACTGCCCTGCGGTCGGGCTTCACTGATTCTGTTGCTTTGGCCACCGCCCTGGTCGCTCCGGATTTTGGCTTTGCTGGGGTGACCGGCCAGGTGCGCTTTACCCCCAGTGGTGAACGCCAGGGTCAAGTATTGTTGGTGCGAGTCCAGCCTGGCAGCCTCTCCAAAACCGGCTATGACTTTGTGCCGTTGAACTGATTGGGGTTGAGCTGGGCCAGCGCCTGCCCGGTGGGACAGAGATCCTGAAGCGTACAGACCTGGCAGCGGGGTTTACGGGCATCACACACCGCCCGCCCGTGGTAGATCAAACGAATTGACCAGTTTTCCCAGTCTGGCTGGGGCAAAAGCTGCATCAAGCGCTTTTCGATCTTGAGGGGATCATCGGTTTTCACCAGACCCAAGCGCAGACTAAGCCGCTTCACATGGGTATCCACCGTCACCCCGGCATTAATCCCAAAGGCGTGGGCCAGGACAACATTGGCCGTCTTGCGGGCCACCCCCGGCAACGTCAGCAATTCCGGCATGGTCTGGGGAACCTGCCCGCCAAACTCCCGCACAATTTTTTGGCAAGCACCGAGAATATGTTTAGCCTTATTGCGGTAGAACCCCGTAGAGCGGATCAAATTTTCCAGTTCCACGGGATCCGCCCCTGCCAAGGCCTCGGCATCAGGAAAACGGGCAAACAACGCTGGCGTGACCTTATTCACCCGCTCATCCGTGCATTGGGCAGAAAGAATTGTAGCCACCAAAAGCTGCACCGGGGTTTCGTAGTCAAGACTACAGGTAGCCTCAGGATAGAGCCGCTTCAGCCGGAGCAAAATCTCCACAGCCCGCTGCCGCTCCGCCCGCGAAACCGCCATAGCCAACTAGCCAGCACTCATGGCAATAGTGACACTATCTTTGAGGATCAGCACCACCCCCAGCCCCAGGAAAAAGACCAGCCCCGTTTGCATCACCCGTTCTTCCAGGTTTTTCGGCAGCCTCTTACCGCGCACCGCCTCAATCAACAGAAAAGCCAGATGCCCCCCATCCAACGCCGGTAAAGGCAGGAGATTCAAAATCGCCAGGTTGATACTGATCAAAGCCGCAAAATGGTAGAGCTGCACCGCCCCACTTTGGGCAATATCTGCGCCAATTTTGACAATCCCCACCGGCCCCGCCAACTGCCCCGCCGCATGCCCAAAATTCGTCAGCAACTGCTGCAAGCCGCGCAGATTCATCCACACAATCCCCTCATAGACCCGCGCCGCTTCCTTGAGGATCTCTGCCGGATCCCGGGCCGGACGAAACATAGTCGTGTCATTCACCTCCAGGCCCACGCCGATCACCGGCCCCCTGTCCGTGGCTTCCGGCACCACCGCAATCACCTGCTCCTGGTCTGAGCGCTGCACCACCAATTCCAGCGGGGATCCCTGCCGCACCAACCCCTGCAGCTCTTGAATCGCTTGGTTGGCCTGGGCAAGGTCATGGATCTGGTCAAAGCTCAAGGTCTGGTCAGCACTGCGGGCCGCAACAATAATATCCCCGGGCTGGATCCCTGCTTGCGCCGCCGGACTTGCCAGTGTCACTTGGGGCACCCGGATCCCTGGAGCAAACGTCTGAACCGGGATCCCCACTGTGGCCGTCATCACCACCAAAGCCGCATAGGCAAAGAGCAAATTGGCCAGCACCCCAGCCGCCAGCACCACCGCCCGATCCAGCAGGGGACGATTTCTCAGCAAATCGGGATCCCGCGGATCAAAAGGAGACTCCTCATCTTCATCGGGAAACCCCACATAGCCCCCCAAGGGCAAGAGGCGGAGGGTGTACTCAGTGTGGGATCCCTGATAGCGCCATAACGCCGGTCCAAAACCAATGGAAAACCGGGTGGCATGGATCCCTTGGCAGCGGGCAGCGGCAAAATGCCCCGCCTCATGCACCACAATCAACAGGGCCAAAACCCCCACCGCCGCCACAATCGAACCCAAAGACGTCCATGACCAAGACGAAAACCAACTCAGCAAAAGAGTGACTCCTAACGTATGCGTCAGATTCCAGTGTGGAATCCCTCACCCAGAATCTCCTGGGCTATTCAATAACCTTAACCCATTCGTAAGGTTTATTTACAAAGTGCTAGAACACCTGTTCCACTTCCACGATTTCGGGAATGGTTTCCCGCAGCTTGCGTTCGATGCCCATTTTCAGGGTCATGGTGGAGCTGGGGCAGGAACCGCAGGCCCCTTGCAGGCGCAGTTTGACCACGGGCCCATCCACTTCCACCAATTCCACATTGCCCCCATCCGCCATCAAATAGGGCCGCAACTGATCCAACACTTTTTCCACATTTTCACGCGTCAGTTCCAGGGTGGCCTGAGCCATAGGGATTCCCTCTGTCAAAATCATCTTTGATCTCAGTCTAGAAGATCTTTGGGCAACCCCCAAAACTCCCTAAAAACTCGGTTGTCGCCACATCTGCAGAGCTTCTAGCATTGCCTCCCGGACAATGGCACTTTCTTCCCGTTCTAGGCCCAGTTGCACCATTTCGACAGCCAGCTTTACGGCTTCGGGATCCCCCCAGCCTGGCGGGATCAGGGTTTGCAGCCTACGCACCGCCAACAGCCGTTTTTGGGTCGTGGCAGCTTGCAGACTTTCCCAGCACTGCTCCAGATCAGCTTGGTAGCGCATCTGCCGTCTTTGGGTCACATCCACCACCAACAGCCCCAGCACACCCAGCAGGGCTAGCCCCTGACCAATGCCAGCAACTGCCTCCCAATGATGGGGATTTTCATTCCAAATCGACAACACGGTGTAGCTACTCACCAGCACCACTGCCCCCATTCCCAGGCTTCTCACCCATGCCAGAGCCAGCAGTTGTTGTCCCCGCTTCAGGAACTGCTGCCACACCTGACCACTCTCCGGCAAGGTCAACCAATACTGCCCCAGGACTGTTGCTCCGGCAAGGGCTAACGCCGTTCCCAGACGCCAATTCCACAGCATCACCAAGCTCCATCCCAAACCCATGCCAGCCCAGGCGAGCCAGGGACGGTGAGCCCCCTCCTGCGAGGGAGAAACCAGTGGCAAGGAAAGATCTTGACGCATGGCGTGAGGTTTCATGGCACAACCCCAGTCAGGGGGGAGCAAGACTTAGGGAGAGTTGGACACTGCCCCGCGGAGTACAATGATATATTACGTCACTTTTAGCAGCGGTTTATCGGAGAGATTCCTTTTGAGCCTCACTTAGTTGATTCACTGGGAATTGATTGCCTAGGATTGACTCACTTATTGCAGGGATTGCAGGGATTGATCACAATGGTCAGGACTCTCTGGCAGATTGACTGCTAGGGAGATGAGGAACAAGAAAAGTATGGCTCGCTACGAATTAAACGATTACGAAGAATCCCCTCTTTCTCGGCAACCTCAGGATCAAAACCTGCTGCGGTCAGGCTGGCGGCCCTATCAACGCCACCTCGACTGGCAGTTTTTAACCCAGTTGATCAGTCGGGATCCCTGGGAGGTTCTGACTCGCAGCCTAGATGTAATCAGTGATATCGCCAATGCCGTAGGGCGGCGGGAGTACAGTTGGTTTGCCAATGCCCTCAACCTCTTTTCCGACGGACTGCGCTTTGAAGTGGCAGAGTTTTGGGACTATATCACGCCGGCCCCCCTGGGTCCCGATGCCCACAGCTACCGGGATCTCTTGGCAACGGAGACACCCCTAGCCAGTGTTGTCAGTCGTCATAGCATTCCCATTGATGATGTCCTCCGCCGCCTCCAGGAGAAAACGGTTTTGAATGTCCTCAAGCTGGTGGGTCGCCCCAGTATCCTGTTACAGCGCTACCAGGAACGCTATTTTGAGTTACCTGCGGAACGGTTTGTCTCCTGGGAAAAACTGGCGGTGTTGGGCACGGTGTGCGCCTATTGGCCAAGCTTTGATCTGTGGGTGCAGGTGACTGCCTCCGATTGGGGCCGCCGCCGCTATACCCTGATTGCCCAAGATCTGGCTCCCCTGGTGCGCAAAGCCACTCAGGGGTTATCGGTGATGCTCAGTGGTTACCAAAGCCGCGTGGGACAATTGCACAGCGCCTTCCCCCTCAATTCCTTCCCTGCAGACATTCAAGCGTTCACCGATCAGGTGCAACAAAAGGTCTTGACTCAGCCCCAATTGGCTGTGATTGCCCAAGGTAAACCAGGCACCGGCAAAACCGCCTGGGCCCAAGCCTTTGCCCATGAGTTTTTGCTGCCCCTGGGCTATGTAGTGTTTATTGTGGATCATGATGCCGTCGAAAACTTTATTCCGCCCACCTATCTGGAGCGGATTTGCTTGATCATCAATGAAGCCGATAACCTAGCTCAGGATCGGGCTTCAGAAGTGGCACAGCAGTCCATGCGCACCGAGCACATTCTCAGTTTGTTGGATGGCACCCTTTATCAAAGTGTGACTGATAGTCAGCACCCGAATTTAGATCAGCACTTGGTGATTTTGATGACCTGCAACACCACAGAACGCTTTGACCCGGCGGTTTTACGCAAAGGTCGGGTGGATTTAATCTGGGAGTTTACCCATCAATTTGTGTGATGTTGATAGACACTGGGATTCACTCTGACGCTTCTTACAGCTATTGAGTTGGTTTGCTCTTCACCCCCGACCCCTCTCCCAAGTGAGAGAGGGGATCCCGGCATCGGTGCAAAAAAGTTTTATGGTTACTTGCAAATCCCTAGGACAACCGAGATTTGGGTTGGGGGGTGCTGGCGGTATCGGCTAGATCCGATCATCTGCCAAAAAGTGATGGATGTGATAGGTGCGCTCCTCAGATTTCAGCAGGATCCCTTCGAGTAAGTAGCGGGTGGCTCGATCCCCTAGGCTTTCGGCTTGGGTGGCATAGGTGCGCAGCACGGTGAGAATGGCTTGTTCGGCGCTGAGATCGTGGCTGAGCATGGCGCGACAGGCGTAGGCTCCATCCTCTTCTGGGGTGAAGCAGCACAGCTGGGCTAGGGTGGCAAAACTAGCAGCGGGTACACCCCCCAATCCATTCAGGCGCTCGCCGAGATCGTGCACGTGGCCAGCAACGGATTCGTAGCACTCTTTGAAAAATTGGTGGAGTTGATAAAAATCAGCGCCTTCCACCACAAAATGATGTTTTTGATACTGTAAATAGAGTGCTTGGTAGCTGGCTAAAAGATGATTTAATCCTTGACAGATAGGCTCCGTCACAGTGGTATCAAGACCAATGGGGTTCGGTTTGATCTGGTGAAACGGTTGGACTAAAACAGCAGTTGTCATAGGTTATTGCTGAATCACTAAGTTTGATCTTAAAGTCTCTATCTATGGCAGGCAAGGGGCATCGATTTGTCAATTGCTGATAATTAGCAATAAGCTTTCTCTGGAAAAGCTAAACCGCAATCGATCTGCAATTCATGCAGACTGGATCAAAGTTTTAGTGGGCTGATCATCCCATAGACGGGGCAAGAAAGAGGTGGAAGGACAGGGTTCTTATGCAAGTCAATAAAAAAGGGTTGAAAATCCTTAATGCTGTCTTTTCTCAACTGATCTCCAACGGATCTCACCTCATGGTTGGATACTTGCGGGGGCTGAGGGTGTAGGCTAGTAAAGCTGGGCAGCACACAAGCAGCATGGGATCCGCAGAGGTTGTCACGATTCAGACCGGGGCTAGGTTGCGGGGGACAGTCACGGTGCCAGGGGATAAGTCGATTTCCCATCGCGCTTTGATGTTGGGATCCCTGGCTAGCGGTGAAACGGTGATCACAGGGCTGTTGTTGGGGGAAGACCCCCGCAGTACGGCGGCTTGTTTCCAGGCGTTGGGGGCTGAGATTTCCCCTCTCAATACAGAGCGGGTGGTGGTACGGGGGGTCGGGGTGGACAGCCTGCGTGAACCAAGGGATGTCTTGAATGCTGGCAATTCTGGCACAACCCTGCGCTTGATGGTGGGTTTGTTGGCGGGGCAAAGGGGGCAGTTTTTTACGATCACGGGGGATGATTCTCTCCGCTCCCGCCCAATGAAGCGGGTGGTGGAACCCTTACGCCAAATGGGGGCGCAGATTTGGGGCAGACAAGGGGGGAGCCTCGCTCCTTTGGCGGTGCATGGACAGCGGTTACAGGGAATTCACTACCATTCCCCCATTGCTTCGGCTCAGGTGAAGTCCTGTCTGTTGCTGGCGGGTTTACTGGCAGAAGGGGAGACCGCGGTGACAGAACCGATGCTCTCCCGGGATCACTCGGAGCGAATGTTACAAGCCTTTGGGGCAAAGCTGTCTGTGGATCCCGAAACCTATACAACGGTGATTCAAGGGGGATCCCCATTGCTGGGGCAAACGGTGGTGGTGCCGGGGGATATTAGCTCGGCGGCTTTTTGGCTGGTGGCAGGCTGTATTGTCCCGGATAGTCATATTCACTTGATGAATGTGGGTATCAATCCCACCCGCACCGGGATCCTGGATGTTTTGGCAGCGATGGGAGCCAAGGTGGTTGCCCATAATCCCCGTATTGTTGCGGGAGAACCCATTGCTGATTTAGAAGTGCGGAGCTGTGAGTTGCAGGGCTGCACCATTTCGGGATCCCTGATTCCCCGGTTGATTGATGAGATTCCAATTTTGGCGGTGGCGGCGGCCTGTGCCCGGGGAAAAACGGTGATTCGAGATGCAGCGGAACTGCGGGTCAAGGAAAGTGACCGGCTCAGTGCCATTGCCCACGAGCTAGGCCGATTGGGGGTGCAAATCAACGAGCTCCCGGATGGCCTGGAAATTCACGGGGGATCCCCACTCCAAGGGACGACTGTTCACAGTCATCATGACCATCGTATTGCCATGAGTTTGGTGATTGCCGGGTTGGTGGCAGCAGGAGAAACCCACGTTCAGGGATCCCAAAGTATTGCCATTTCCTACCCCTCTTTTTTACCAACCCTGGAAATGTTGGGAGGAGGCCAAGGGCTGGATAGTGAATTAAGTTTTTGATCCTGACAGTTACAGCCCAACTGGTTAAGATGACACTGGATAGGGATCCCTGGCAGTACTAAAAATGGCTCTTTTTATTGTTCAAAACTTAATTATCAGTGTTCCTGCTTTAGTGCTCAGCAGTGTGATTACAGAGGCTTTTTTATCTCGCCTGATCATCTATATTCTGTTTTATTTGATTGGGATTCATACCAGCGTCCTCCTGCCAGGGGTATTGTCACAACTTAACCCGCTAGGAGTACTTTCGGGATCCCTATTTTCTGGGGCTTTACTGTGGATCTTTGCCTTTTATCATCGAAGGAATTCATCTGATTTATCCATTCCTGAACCGCAATTAGAGAGTTCCCTGGATACATCTCAAGCGCAGCCCAATACGTTGTTCCTGGGGTGGAATAAGTATCAACCTATTCTTGTTTTTTTAGGGATGCTTCTAATTCTAGTTCTTCTCCAAGGGCAACGGTTGCACTTGTGGGTATTGCTTACATTTCTTGTTCATCCTCTTAGTTCATGGGATGTGGTCACCTATCATCTTCCCAATGCTGTGGATTATCTCCAAGCTGAAAGTCTGTGGCATATTCAGGGCCCTTTTTCTCAATATCCAGGTGGCAATGAAGTTGTTAATCTCTGGAGTCTCGTGCCATTTCAAACCGATATTATGCTGGGACTGACACATACAACTCAAGTGTTGGCTTTAGCACTCTTGTTGGCTGACTTTACTACGCTAATCACCAAATCTTCTCTTTTGAGAGGAGCAATGCTCTTGGGTATCTATCTGAGTGCTTTAGCGATGCCCTTTTGGATAGCAATGATGTTTGCGATTGCCAGAAATGATCTGCTCTTGATGCTGATCACTTTAGCTGCAGTCTGGTCTCTCCATCAGCACTGGCTCAGTCCCAATTCCCAAAAAACTTTTTGGCTCATTACTTTTGCCTTACTCTTGGGCATGGCAATCAGCGTTAAACCTACGGGGATCCCTTTTGCTGTATTGGCAATCGCCTACTGGATATGGCAGGAGAAAAAGCTCGGTCATTTTCGTTTTAGAAATCTACTTACCATCCTAGTTTTAATGCTTGGTACAGGGGGATTTTGGTATCTGCGAAACCTGATCATTCAAGGAAGTTTAGTGACAACTCATGTTAGTCAAGCTGGTCTTCAACTGAGTATTCTTTACAATCTTCTCAATCCTAACTTTTATAATTGGAACCTAGACTTTCGTCTTTATTTCGGATCCCTTATCATTGGTTTGGTATTCTTATGTTTAATGATTCTCAAGTCTGAGTGGCGAGGGGATCCCCTCCTGCAATTACTTGTCTATTTCGCATTGGGATCCTGGCTGATCATGCTGATTACCCCTTATGGAGCTAGTCCGGGAACTTTGGGGGGCGAGACCCTCAATTTCACCATTCAATTGCGCTACAGTACAGTCCTGATTCCCTGTACGTTGTTATTACTTGCCTATGGTGTAGTGTGTGTTTCTGGGCGCTTATTCCCCCCTGCTTTACCAATCAAAACGCTTCATTTACAGCAATTACATCCCTGGTCTTTAGGACTTCTCCTGCATGGCGGGTTAGCTCTAATCGTCGGGATCCAACTAGCCACCTATGCTCCTCCTATCGGTCTGCCCCATTACGACCGGATTTTATTTTGGCCACAACCGGATCAACCTATCAGCGACATCTACCGCTGGGTGCACACCCATCTCCATGGTCAAACCATTTACTCCGTGGGTTTACGTCCTTACGGACTCTATGGATTTCCCTTTAGCAATCGGGTCATCGAACACCAAGGAGAACCAACCATTCTTGCCATTAAACAAGGGTTTGAAAACAGCCAAGCAGATTATTTAGCCATCAGCCGGGATCCCTTTACCGCAGAATTTCCAGAAGGGATCACACAACTGGTGCAAGAGATGAAGTTGGTCTATCATGACCCACTGGCTGGGGTTTTGACCCGGCCCTAATAGAGGTAGTGGGATAGTTTTAGATAACTTTGATTTCGCCGCTGGTGATTTTTTCCATGATTTCATCTAAGATGGCGTGCTCTTCTGGGGAAACCATCTTATCTTCAGTGACAGCTTCGAGAATTTCTTGCTGCTCGGCACGAGTCAGGGTTTTATCCGCTAAAGCTTGATCCACAATCTGTCTCAGGGTAGGCTTGCTCATTGATGCGGCTCCTGGAGCAGAGATTTCACTGCCATGACTCTATCAAGGAACCGCAACTTCAGACAAGTCTTGGGGAATACAACCTGTGAATTCTTTACACAGTCGTTCAATCCAAGGTACCTGGGAATCCCTAATCAACTGGTTGCAGCCCGTGGCGGTGGTGGGGGATCCCGGATTACGTTTCCAAGGGATCAGTACCGACAGTCGCCAGACTCGTCCCGGAGAACTCTTTATTGCTCTGCGCGGGGAAAACTTTGATGGGCATCAGTTTATTGCCCAAGCCATGGCAGCCGGTGCGGTGGGGGCGATCAGCGAAAAACCCGTACCCTATCCCCATCTGCAGGTGACGGATTCCCTAGGGGCGTATCAGCGTTTGGCCCAAAAGTGGCGACACCAATTCAATCTGCCCCTGGTCGCCATCACGGGATCCGCGGGTAAAACCAGTACCAAAGAAATGTTGGCCGCAGCCCTGGGTCGCTATGGCACAGTTCTCAAAACAGAAGCTAACCACAATAACGACATTGGGGTGGCCCAAACCCTGCTGCGATTGACCCCTGACCATACCTACGCCGTAGTCGAAATGGCCATGCGTGCCCCCGGAGAAATTGCCCGTCTCGCTCACATGGCTGAGCCGACCCACGCCCTGATCACCAACGTGGGATCCGCCCATATCGGTCGCTTGGGATCCCGAGAAGCCATTGCCCAAGCCAAGTGTGAACTCCTGGCAGACTTTGGCGGCACCGCCATCCTCAATGCCGAAGATCCCCTCCTCCTAGCCACAGCAGCGCAAGTGTTTTCGGGATCCCGATGTCTTACCTACGGGCTAGAGCAGGGAGACATTCGTGGGGTTTGGCATCCCCAGGAGCAGACCGTGACCCTGCAGGGATTGGTATTACCAGTGCCCTTACCTGGGCGGCATCAAGCCCTGAATTGGCTGGGAGTCCTGGGGACGATCCTCAGCTTGGGATTAGACCTAGGCCCTCTTCGGGATCCCCTGATCCTGCCTCTTAGTTCCACAGGTCGGAACCGCCGCCTGAATCTATCCCAACAACGGGTGATCTTGGATGAATCCTACAATGCCGCCCCAGAAGCAATGATAGCCGCCTTGCACCTCCTCAGCCAAACCCCCGCCAAACGCCGCATTGCCATCTTGGGCCCCATGCGAGAGTTGGGATCCTTTGACCAAGAAATCTACGCGCATCTAGGGCAGGTATTGATGGAACTCGCCCTAGATCAAGTCTGGCTCCTCGACCCCCAGGAGGAAATGTCAGGGGTTCCTTACACCCAGCACTTTCACAGCCATGCGGAGGTAGTGACATTTGCCCTAAACTACAGCCAACCTGGAGATTGTTACCTCTGCAAAGCAGCCCATTCCGTAGGGCTAGAACAGGTTGTTCTGCCTTTAGCTCAGGCTTGGTCACCCAGCAACCGTGAAATCCCGTAGCCATGATGAATACTGTTCACCATTCTGTAGGAGTCTTCTCTCTATAATGGGGTTAAGCAGCGAAAGACAAGAATCATATTAGATAAGGCTACAGTCAGACTCTCACACCCCCTGAGGAAAAAAGCATGACATTTCCCTTGGAACAACTGATTCTCAATGCAGAAGGGCGTTATTTCAAACCAGAAGAAATTCAGCAAATTCAAGAATTTCTGGCAGCGTGGCCAGAGCGTACCCAAGCTTACCGTTTGATTCGGGATCAAGAAGAGGTGCTTGTGCAAGAAACCCTAACTTTACTCAAAGGGGAGGTCATAACGCTAAACGGGCGGACAGTTGAGTTATGTGAACAGGATCTGCGCTTAGTCTTGCGCCATTGCAGTTTGGCTATGCTTCTGGAGGACAGTGAACTGGTTAAAGAGCGGTTGATAGAATGGTTGGAGGAGCAAGCCCGTTTGTATGATTTGAGCAGTACCTATGAAAAAGCCCTCCGGCTTTTGCAAAATACCCTGAAAAAACACCTCCCTAGTAATGTAGTGGATGGGTTACGTCCCTATTTGACCCAACTCCAAGTCGCTCTCATCTTTTAGTATTCTAGGATTATTTAGGATTTTATTAGGTAGAATCTAAGTACAAAGCTTTTAGTGAATGATTGTCAATTGCATTCGATTTTTAAGCAGTCATTGACTTATTTGTTCAGCTTATCTGAGGAAAGGGGGGGAAATAGTGATGAGTTCAATTATTCCCGGCAATTATTATGCTCCGTCGGTCTATGTTCAAGGTGATCTGGAATCCGGTTTACTCACCAGTCGCCACGGCGATCGCCTCCTTGCTTTACCCCAATCTTTAATTGAAGCTATTTACACCGGGCTAGAATATGAAACCGGGCAAGCGATGAAGTTGGTCTTGCGCCATTGCGGGCGGATGTGGGGCAAAGAATTTTTCCGCCGCTTTGCCAGCGAACTGTCAGATTATTACGGAAAACCCCTGACAGAACTGGAAATGGGTACTTTTTTACAAAGTTTGCAGCAAGCCTGGAAAACCCATGGATGGGGAACCTTCGGTGTCGATTGGACCTATCAAGAACAAGGGATTTTAATCATCCAAATCCAACATTCCCCCTTTACAGCCCTCTTTCCCGCCACCCCTGAACGACCCATGGGTTATTTAGAAGCCGGCATGCTGGCCACATGGTTTAGTCAACTGACCGGGCGCGACTTAAACTGTGTCCAAACCACCAGCACTGCCTTGGGATCCCCGGTGGATACCTTTGTGATCACGGCAGCCGAACGCCTCAAGGATGCAGAATCCTGGGTAGAAAGTGGCGAAAGTCATGATCAGGTATTGGCTAAACTCTGTCAAACCTAGAGTTTAAT
>Ga0272446_1002273_pt1 | contig 26443 bp, 26 predicted proteins | sample YNPCB0061_FD_194587 | JGI IMG/M metagenome (GOLD analysis project Ga0272446, IMG submission 194587) | Hot spring microbial mat communities from Yellowstone National Park, WY, United States - YNP-CB-006-1 | ecosystem: Environmental > Aquatic > Thermal springs > Hot (42-90C) > Sediment | place...
TGATGGTTCGTTGGCATGCTTGGTGTGCTGATTTGCTGTCAAGTCCTGACAATTTATTAGGGATTTCTGCCTCCTCAGTCTTGACAGAGAAACCTGTAACCCTTTAACGCAAGGGGTTGAAGCGCTGCTCGACGCCGTTGTGCAGATCAGGCGTTGTACTTGACAGGGCCGAAGTCTTTCTAAGAGGATGGGATGCGTCATTGCAAGAATTGCAATGATGTCGTCATTCACAGTTATCAAAAAATCATGGGGCGCGCCAAGAAGGTTGTACTGGCTTATTCCGGTGGGGTTGACACTTCGGTTTGCATTCCCTATCTCAAGCAGGAATGGGGGGTCGAGCAGGTCATTACTCTGGCGGCGGATTTGGGCCAGGGGGACGAGTTGGAGCCAATTCGCGAGAAGGCCCTCAAGTCGGGTGCCGATGAATCCCTGGTGATTGATGTCACCGAAGAATTCGTGCGGGACTATGCCTTTCCTTCGATTCAGGCGAATGCTCTGTATGAAAATCGTTATCCCCTCTCCACGGCGCTGGCCCGTCCTCTGATTGCCAAAATCCTGGTGGAAGCGGCAGAGAAATATGGCGCTGATGCGGTGGCCCATGGCTGTACGGGCAAGGGGAATGATCAGGTGCGCTTTGATGTGTCGATCGCAGCCCTGAACCCGGATCTGAAAGTGTTGGCGCCGGCCCGTGAATGGGGCATGAGCCGGGAAGAAACGATTGCCTACGGGGAACGATTTGGCATTGCGGCACCGGTGAAAAAGTCCTCTCCCTATAGCATTGACCGCAATCTGCTGGGCCGCAGTATTGAAGCTGGTCCCCTGGAAGATCCCTGGACGGAGCCCCTGGAAGAGGTTTATGCCATGACCCGGGCGATCGCGGACACCCCGGACCAACCCGAATATGTGGAGATTGGCTTTGAGCAAGGAGTTCCTACCAGTCTGAATGGTCAAGCACTGGGGCCAGTAGCGCTGATCAGTCAGTTGAATGAGTTGGTCGGCAAGCACGGAGTTGGCCGCATTGACATGATTGAAAATCGGTTGGTCGGCATCAAGTCGCGGGAAATTTACGAAGCTCCAGCTTTGCTCGTCCTGATTCAGGCCCATCGGGATCTGGAAAGTCTGGCGCTGACGGCGGATGTGTCTCACTACAAGCGGGGCATTGAAGAAACCTTCTCCCAGATGATTTACAACGGTCTCTGGTACAGTCCTCTGAAGGCCGCCCTGGATGCCTTTATTCAAAAGACCCAGGAGCGGGTGACCGGCACGGTGCGGATCAAGCTGTTTAAGGGCAATGCTACGATTGTTGGTCGCAAGTCGGAAAATTCCCTCTATGCGCCTGATCTGGCGACCTATGGGGCAGAGGATCAGTTCGATCACAAGGCGGCTGAAGGCTTTATTTATGTCTGGGGCTTGCCAACCCGCGTCTGGTCCCAAAACCTGCGTAAGTAGTTCCTGGTATGGTGTTACTGCCCATCCGGCGTTTTCTAGCAGACTTGCTGATTGCAGTCCTGACGGTTACGCTGGTGATGGGTTGGCCTATTCCAGTTGCTGCTGCCATGGTTGCTTCTCCTGTTCTGTTGACTGATCCGTTTTTGCAATTGCCGACGGAGGATTCGGTCAGGGTTGTCTGGTTCACTGAGTTTGCCGGTAGCCGACATTCAGTGTCCTTTGGAGAAGGCTTCCAGCAGATCGCGGTGGCCACTACGACCCGACTTAGCCGGGTTCGAGAAGATGGGGATTCAAAGGTTATTCCTGCCTGCGAGCAATTGTGCGATCGCCCCATCTGGCGCCATGAGGCGGTCGTCACGGGCTTGCTATCGGGCCAGCGTTTGCCCTATCGAGTAACCAGCGTTCGGGAAGATGGCCTGGCGGTTACCAGTGACGAATTTTCCCTAGCGGCCAAACCGGCTGCTGGGACTCCCCTAAAAATTTTGCTAACCTCCGATCACCAGTTGAAACCAATGGTTTCGGCCAACTTGCAAAAGGTGGTGGAAACCGTGGGCCAAGTAGATGCGGTCTGGTTTGCGGGTGATCTGGTCAATATTCCTGACCGAGCTTCCGACTGGTTTGATGACGCTGAGGGAGGGGCCTTTTTCCCAGCTTTACAGGGAAAGGCCCATTATGATCTGAAAAAGAAGGGCATTCAAACGCGCTATCGGGGTGGGGCGCTGATTCAGTCCGCACCGCTGTATACGGCGATCGGTAACCACGAAGTGATGGGCCGCTTTTCCCAGGAGAAAAGTTTGGATGCCCAGTTTGATGATGCCGTGCCACTGGCAGTAGCTGAGCAGGTGTATGAAGAGAAGGCGGCCTATCTCAATCCAGATCAGGATGCAGCCACACGGGCAACCTGGTTGAAAAACAACTCGTTTAACGTCTCTACTTACGAAGAGATTTTTTCGTTGCCGGAAAATCCCTCTGGCGATAAAAAATATTACGCGGTTACCTTTGGCGATACCCGTTTGGTGGTGCTTTTCATTACCAATATGTGGCGATCGCCCAATTTGTCAGCCGAGACGAAGGGCACCTATCGAGAGCGACAGCAGGACTTCAACCACCCAGACCGATGGGGCTATGGGCAGCATATATTTGGCCAAATTGCCCCTGGAACGCCGCAGTACACCTGGCTGCAAGAGGAACTGAACTGTCCGGAGTTTCAGCAAGCCAAATACAAGGTAGTCATGTTTCACCATCCGCCCCATTCCTTAGGCGGCAATGTGGTTCCGGCTTATACGGAGCCGGTTCAGGTGATAGAGCGTTCATCCGCCGGTCAGATTACGGCTATCCGCTACGAGTATCCCCTTCAGGAAGATATGATTATCCGGCATGTCGTTCCCCTTCTGGAGGCAGCGGGCGTCCAGCTAGTGTTCTTTGGCCACTCTCACCTGTGGAACCGCTTTGTCAGTCCGACTGGTCTGCACTTTTTGGAGTCCTCCAATGTGGGGAATTCCTATGGAGCCCACTTGGGCAAAAATCGTCGTCCCGTGCCGACGGGTTTTCGCGAGACCTATGCAGCGATCGGGGATCCCAATGGGCTGGAACCAGTTGTGCCTACTCTGGCGCCCCTGCGGGATCAGGCTGGCCAACCTCTGCCCTATATCGCCAGTAATGACATTACGGTGTTCAGCATCTTTGATACGGCTACTGGCACCGTGCGCAGCTATCGCTATGACACACGGGAACCGGACTCACCAGTGATCCTATTTGACGAGTTTTCTGTGGTTCGGCCTACCTGACTTCAACCCCAAATCTGACCAAGAGTCATTGTCGAGAGCCCGCGTCTTTGTTAATGCAGGCCGGATTGTTGGTGTGACGACAGATTTTCTGCCACAGTGTCTTCCGGGTTCCCATGGGACCAACGGAAAAAATGACGCGATCGCCGCCAACCATCTTGACGATCTTGACCTGACAGGCTGGACAAACCTGAGTATTTCCTTCTGACAACCGACTTCACCCAATCAGAATGGATTCATTTTGGCATCAAACCGTCGAATCACTAAGAATCCTATTTCTTGACCTGACAGAGATTCCCTTTGGCAGATAGTTCATGCCAATTGCATACCTCTGCCCTTAGTACGGGACAAAAAGCTTGAAAAGATGAGTAGGGTAGGGTTTCATCAGAATTACCACACTCATCAGAAACTCTATGAGCCAATATAGCGAATTAAAGCAAGTCCTCCAAGCGCATTTGAACTGGCATGGAGCAAGGATTTCATTTCTAGCCTTGTTTCTGTTAGCCCTGCTCAAAGTCAAAACAGTGAACTTAAAGGAACTGGGTTTGGGGTTTGGCGTAAGAGCATTACCAGAGTCAAGTTACAAGCGGTTGCAGCAGTTTTTTTCGGGATTTTAAACTCGATTAAGGGCAATTGGGTAGGCTGGTTGTGAGTTGGCTGCAACTGCCATCGGGGTGGGTGCTGAGTCTGGACCGGACAACCTGTGAATTTGGCACTCATTGCTACAACATTCTCACTTTAGGCATCGTTCTTGTGCTGGGCCATGCGAACGGGGGTATGGCTGCATCAATGGCATTCTATTGAGATTAAACAACACGGTCGTCGGGCCAAAAGTCTGTTTCGCTTAGGTCTCGATTATTTGCGCCATTTGGTGCTCAATCCATCTCCGTCCAATGAGTCCGACTGTGTGCAATCCCTAAAACTTTTGTCCTGTACTTAGAAACCTGACAAGTACTCGGCGACAGTTGGTATTGTACTTGGCTTGAAAACTTGACCCATATCAAGCGCTTTCCAAGTGTGATTTAAGTATCACACAAATGGTCTTTCGGCTGCATCCCCACAGATAACCTTGAGCCGCCTAACGGCTAAAGTTAGCAGCGGCAGATAAGATCGAAAAAACGCAAAGACTCTATTCCGTCCGCTCCACTGCGTTGTTAGCTGGCTGGCTACTATGCGATGTTTCTAATTTCTGCCGAATTGCTGCCTGAATCTTTGCGTCAAAATCGGGATCACTTGGGCTTGTAATGAGGGATTTTGGACGCTGACTGAACCTGTCCAAATACGCCTGAAAAGCAGCTTGATCTTGGCGGTTTGATAGAAAGTACCGTTTTAATTCGGCATCACTCATGGTATCAAAATTCACTTGGCTCATCAGAACACCTCTCCATTCGGTACAATTTCAAACTCAAGGTCTTCTCCATATCCAGCCAGGATATACACGTTGAGAGTCCGACGATCAACACAAACCAGATGAATCGGTTGCAGCATGGTATACGTCAACTGATAGCTAACGCGATATAAACTCTCTAACTGAGCAGCAGTAGGCATCCCGGCCACTCACTCCACCTGGTGCTCATTTTAACAGACGCTCTGATTAAACGGCTGTGAGCATATCTCGCTCCTTTGGGGTGCAGGCTTTTGGTACGTTTACCGAACCCATTACCTAATGTTGCTTTCTAATATCACGGCTATTCTGCTTTTTCTTCTCCAATGCTTTGATCCGATGTCACACCTGGAGAAAGTCAGGTTATGGCGAATTCTTATAAAACTAGCTGGTGAATCAAACAACAAAATACACTTAAAACTTAGGGCCACACATCATGGCTTTCACACCTTCCCCCAACCATGCGAAATAGACTTGGTAATGGAGCTGAAGGGTTAGGAGTGGGAGACTGTTGGATGGTTTAAGGATTGACCCAAGGTTCTCTCTGCGGTTGACTGGGATCAGAGCTTCTGGAAATCCTGCGCTCCTAGTTCCTCGTTAAAGAAATTGTGGTGTTGTCTTCTGTGACTGCTAATCCAACTGCTACGGCTATCTCTTCTGAAGAGTCCACGATCTGGTCTGACCTGTTGCAACAGCTATTAGATCGGCAGTCCCTGTCTGTTGATCAGGCTGTCCTGTTAATGCAGGGTTGGTTGCAGGAGGCTGTGCCGCCGGTCTTGTCGGGAGCCATTTTGGCGGCTCTGCAGGCCAAAGGGGTGTCTGCTGATGAACTAGCTGGCATGGCCAGGGTTTTGCAAAATCAGGCATCTCCCTTGCCCCTGCCTCCGACTTTTCAGCCGACCAATTTAATCGATACCTGTGGCACGGGTGGAGATGGCGCTGGTAGTTTCAACATTTCTACGGCTGTGGCTTTCGTTGCAGCGGCGGCTGGCATTCCGGTTGCCAAGCATGGCAATCGATCCGCATCCAGTCGGGTCGGTTCCGCCGATGTGCTGGAAGCGCTAGGGGTTAACCTGGCCGCTGCGCCGGACAAGATTCAGGCGGCGGTGCAGGAGGTGGGCATTACATTCCTGTTTGCTCCTGGTTGGCATCCGGCTTTGAAAGTAGTGGCGCCGATGCGACGGATGCTGAAGGTGCGGACGGTGTTTAACCTGTTGGGTCCCTTGGTCAACCCGATGCGCCCTATGGGACAGGTGATTGGGGTATTTGACTCCGGACTGGTCGAAACCATTGCCCAGGCGCTTCAACAACTCGGGCTGCAGCGGGCCATTGTGTTGCATGGTCGGGAACGGCTGGATGAAGCCGGATTGGGGGATGCGACTGACTTGGCGGTTCTGGCCCAAGGGCAGGTGCATCGGCAGGTTCTGTATCCCTCAGAGTTGGGTTTGGAGTTGGCCCCGCTGAGTGCGATCGCGGGTGGTGATGTGCCCCAGAATGCCGAAATCCTGAAATCTGTTTTACAGGGGGGAGGCACTCAGGCCCAACGGGATGTGGTTGCCTTGAATGCTGCACTGGCGTTGCAGGTGGGTGGCGTGGTTGACGCTGCTCCGACTCCCTACCTGGCGGGCATTGCCCAAGCCAGGGATATTTTGGCGAGTGGAGCCGCTTGGGACAAACTGGAACAGTTGGTCCATTTTCTGCGCTCCAATTAGGTACAACCTGGTTTGCTAGCAAACAACGATTGATTGACGTATTTGAAGCCTGATTACTGAATCGATTCCTCCGGGTCTGGAACAGGTTTCAGGCCACTCCCGAATCGCCTGATTGCTTTCAGTAATAAGTGTCCAATTTCTTTCCTGGTAAGACTTCTGAGGAGTTAAGCGATCTTAGCTTCGCCAAAGTTTTACGGTTCTCTTAACCGGATCTTGAGGGAACGCTCCGGATTGCTCCCCCTTCCTAGGGTATTCTGAGAACTAGTGTGTCAGATATCGCAACTATGCAGGTTCTGGAGGCCTTCTCGTGATTTTTCCCCAGCCGACTCCTCCCCCCCAACTTCCGGTGATTGAGTCGCCTCCCTCCACCGTTGAAGTGACTCAACCTGCTGCCTCTCCGGTTGCTACCCCTTCTCCACTGCTGACACCCTCCAGCATTGCCTCTCCGGAGGCAATGCCGCCAGAAGCCTCTTCCGAAGGCTTGGGCCCGGAGCCCGCAGCCAGCCCGCAACCGTCTCCCTCTCCTGCCGCTGCTTCTCAGACGGAACCAACTGCTGTTAGTTCCCCCAGTCCCAGTCCTCGACCGACGGTAGATATTGAGGAATTACGGCCAACCTTTTCTGAGTCTCCTGTACCGAATGCCGACCAGGCTGCCACGACTGCCAAGGACAGCATTGAACAACGACTGGAAGAACTAATTGCCAAAGACCCCCGCCAGCAGCAGGCGCTGATCCGGCAAAAACTGATTGCGCTGGTTCTCCGGTATCTGAAAGCAGGCGAGTTTGAAAAAGCCCGACAAGTGGCTAAAAATCCTGCTTTACCGCCTGAATTGCAGGCTAAGTTATTGCGGGAAATCAGCGCCTTTCAGGCTAGGAGTATGCGATTGGCGACTGCACCGGCTGCTGCCAATGGGCGATCGCAGGCTGCGGCTGCGGCTGAGCGTCCGACCGATGGTTCAGCTCCATCAGCCGTCCCCCCCAATTACTCCGTTGCGTCCTTCTACAGCCCGTCCTACAAAGGCCCTGTGCCGCCGCAACTGTCCGCCCTTAGAGGACTAATCAAAGGGCTGTTGTTTCCCTTGGCCATTCCGGCTCCCATTACCTCCGTGTTTGGCTGGCGCATCCATCCCATCAGTGGTGTTCCCCGCTTCCACCAGGGGCTGGATTTGGGGGCGCCAAGTGGTACGCCGGTATTAGCGGCCCACACGGGCACCGTTGAACTGGCTGACTTTCTGGGTGGCTACGGTCTGACGGTCATTTTGCGCCATGCCAATAATACGCAATCCACGCTATACGGCCATTTATCTCAGATATTTGTTAAGCCTGGAGAACTGATTCAACAGGGGGCAGTGATTGCGTTGGTGGGCAGCACAGGCTATTCGACTGGGCCTCACCTGCACTTTGAGGTACAGCAATGGACGGATCAGGGATGGGTTGCCGTTGACCCCCTGCCGGCTCTAAACCAGACTGTGCAATTAGCGAATGGGGCAATTCCCCAGACTTCCTTGTTGCCCCAACCGCCGATTCGCCCTGAGTTTTCGGTTAAATTGCCTTCCCAATTGTCGTCGCTATTGCCGGGGCTGATTCCACCTCTGCAAGCAGGGAGCCTGTTTCCCAGCCATCCGCTTCTGGCCAATACGCCGTTTGCTGGTGTGGTCAATCCCACTGTGACGCATCAGATGGGATTACTCTTTCCACTGGCGTTCTCTACTCCCATGGTTCCAGAACTGGGTTGGGTTGTTTATCCCCTGATCAGTCAATTCACCCAAGGGCCTGCAGAGCCGTCAACCCCCGATCTGGCTCCCAGGGAAGTGGAGCCCATGCCAACTTTCAGCCATTTGTCTGGGTCAACGGCTCCCTGGCAACTGACATCAGCAAATGGCAACCCCGCGCTCAGGCGGCAACCCTTGCGCTCGGCGATCGCCCAGTCAGGTGTTCAGCCACCAACTCAATTGTCTCAGAACCTGCCGGTTGTCAAGGTTCCAGCTACTCTCCAATCGCCTTCTTCGGCTCGGTAGGCTGGTACTCCGTCAGGATAGATTTGAGGGATAGCTCAAATCTACAACAACCATTTTTAGGGTGTTTTGAGCAGGCTGTGCCCCTCAAAACAGTTTTGACAGACCACTAGGTGGAGACCACTAGGTGGGGTCTGGTTCTATTCCAGGGGGAAAATTTGCAGGGCTGCCAGATAGGCTGCTGTCGTCTGCGATCGCGTCACAAAAATGACTTCTTCTGGATAGTCAGGGTGTTCCTGCAGCCACTTCACCACGGTATTCAGGGCAATCTGGGTCGCCGGTTCCAGGGGAAAGCCAAAAATTCCGGTGCTGATGGCAGGGAAAGCAATGTTCCTTACCTGGTGTTGTGCCGCAAGTTCTAATGAGCTGCGATAGGCACTGGCTAATTGTTCCGCTTCCCCAGATTCCCCACCCATCCAGACAGGGCCGACTGCATGGATGACATATTTGGCCGGTAGTTTGCATCCTGGGGTGATCCTGGCTTGTCCGGTCGGACAGGGAGCCACGGCATGGCATTCCCGTTGGAGTTGGGCGCCAGCAGCGGCATGAATGGCTCCGCACACGCCGCCACCGGCCAATAATTGCTGATTAGCCGCATTCACGATGGCATCGACAGGCAATGCCGTGATGTCTGCCTCCAGGATACGGACCGTTTTGTTACCAACTTGCAGCTCGTCTAGGTTGGTTCGGTGCATGGGCATGGATCATCTCCTGGCAGACTCAGGTGCAGCGTGGTTATTGGGGATTCCTGGCTAAGCGAAGCTGCTGAACCGTTCAGTCTGAAGTATCTGCTCTGAGCGGGGATGGTTGAAAATAGGCATTCTCTCGGCTCGCGTTTCTAATGCAGATACCATACAGTATTTCTGGAGCAAGCCAGTGCTTCAGACGGTATCACCAAGACAGATTTTCAGGATTCTGATTGTCTCTGCGCTGGGAATCTACTCCCTGCCTTGCCCGACCCGTAGATGGATGTTTTTGCAAAAGGTGGATGACATGGCTACTAACCCTAGAATTCTGGCCTTTGCCGGCAGTACGCGAACCGATTCTTACAATAAAAAACTGGTGCAGATTGCGGCGGCTGGAGCCAGGACGGCTGGAGCAGAGGTGACGTATGTCGATCTACGGGACTTGCCGATGCCCCTATTTGATGAGGACCTGGAAACCAGCCATGGACTGCCGCCTGCTGCCCGCCAGTTTAAGGATCTGCTGCTGGCCCATCAGGGACTGTTAATTGCCTCGCCCGAATACAACAGCTCTATTGCCGCAGTCCTGAAAAATGCGATCGATTGGGCTTCCCGTCCGACTGCGGGCGAACCACCGCTGGCCGGGTTTACCAATAAAGCAGCCGTAATTATGAGTGCCTCTCCGGGGGCCTTAGGAGGACTACGGGGCCTGGTTCATCTGCGCTCGATTCTGGGCAATATCAAGGTGCTGGTGTTGCCTGATCAGATCGCTGTGCCAAAGGCTCATGAGGCGTTTAATCCGGATGGCAGTTTGAAGGATGCCAAACAGCAAGCCTCTATTGAACAATTGGGCCAAAAACTGACGGAGATTCTAGTCAAGCTTAATGCTTAGGGCAAGAACTGCAAGAGTTGGCCAGGGCTGAACCTCGATAGACGACCATGCAGCCTGCCGAGGTTTGGGTAGAGTACGCTCTAATTGGAGATCTCGGCCATTTCGTAGATATTGCCGTCGTAGTCTTTGACCAGAAAACTCAGCGGCTTTTCCGCCAAGATCTTATATTTCATGCCCCGGGTTTGTACCCGCAGGAGGATTTGCTCCATACAGTCTCGATCGAAGCAAACATGGCGTTGACGGTTGCGATCGCCCATGCTGGCTCCTGGAATGACATGTAGTTGGGAATTTTTCTTCAACTGATACCATAGGCCGTCTGGTGCAGCAGCCATCTTGGATGGGCGCCCCAGGCTGGGAGATAGATAAACAGGATCCATGACCGCTGCACCCAGAGTTTGCTCATAGTTGTAATAGTAATGAAGCGGCACCTCAGCCACCGGCAGGTCTAGCATCCCCTCATAAAGCTGACGGGCCAATTCCAGATCCGTGACCATAATGGTGTAAACCTTGGGCGCACTGGTAAGAAACATCCACATTGCCCCAGCATAGGCAATGAGCAACATCACCATGATGCCCTGAGTGGATAGCAAGCTGTCTAAGCCAGGTAAGACGGCTCCCAACCAGGAGACATGAGGCAATAGTGGCAAACTCAAACTCAAAAATCCCATAACCGCAATTAATATAGTTACCGAATTATATATAGCAATCCCAAATGACTTGTGAACGACTGGATGGTGAAAGGGCTTTGTGAGAAGGATTTCCTGCGGAAACCTTTCACAATCCTGATCGGATCGCTATATCGCAATTATTTGTATCCCGTATTCTCATCTAATTCTATCAATCACCTCCGCTGATGGGCAGGGAACCCAAAGAGCTACACAGAAATGTAAAGTTTTAATGTGGAAGGGATAGAAAAAAACGTGCCACTTGGGCTGAATCCCGTGTATAGTGAATCATCGCTATTGCGCCAGGCGATGACGTTGGTGTTTCAACCATGTCTATTCCTTATTTTCCTGAATCCGGTCACCCGCTGATTAAGTCGCTCAGCCACTACAGCGATCAGGAACTGCTGACCTTGTTCCAGCGTCATCCTGATTCTGGGCAGTATTTTATCGCCTTGTTCTGCCGCTATGGCCCCATGCTCTATACGCTGGTGCGTCATTCGGCTAAGTCGGCGGTTCAAGCAGATTATCTGTTTGCTAATGTCTGGCGACACATTTTCTATGAGCTGGGGGGATTGGATTTGCGGGCTCTGGCTCGACCTGGAGAACCAGTTCCCACATTGCAAAGCTGGTTGATTCAGAACACCGCCTACTGCATTAATCAAGCCGAATTGCCTCCGGTTGAATCGATTCATTACAACTTAGAGGCAACCTCTCCTCCGCTTCAGTGCTACCTTGAGCGGGCGTTGGATCAATTGCCGCCGGTGTCGCGTTTGGTTGTCCTGATGGCCCAGACCTTTAATTGGAGTGAGACTCGGATTTCGGCATACTTGAAGGCCGAAGGTGAGCGTCTCTCGCCTGCCGAGGTGCAGGCAACCTTGCAGGAAGGCTATCAGATCCTGGAAACTGTTTTGCCAGAAGATGTACGGACCATTTACCTGACGGGGAATCATCAACAGCAAGCAGTTCTCTTTGGGACGGAGGCTGAGTTGTTGGAAGCCCCGGCCGATTGAGTTGAGAGCCCAACACGGTAAACTTGACTTAAGTGTGCCTCTTATGGCAGGGAAGATGGGGCAATGAAAAATTGGCAATGGATGTTCCTGAATCGCGTCAAAGATGGTGATGTCACTAAGGTGGGGGTTATCCCCAGTCTGTTGGCGATCGTGGTTTTAGCAGCGGGTGGGTTGGCTGGGCAGGCGAGCCAGCCCCCATCCACAAAAGCAACAAAAGGTCAGCCAGCTAAGGCACAGGCGGCTAACCCAAAACCGCCCAGTGCGCCGGTGGCTGTAGTTGACCCGTTGCGGGCCCCCAGTTTGAACCAGCAGTTATTGATTCGTCTGAATAATGGGACTCAGGGATCTGCTCGGAATCAGGCAGATGACCTGCTGCAACTCGGCAAGGTACAGGAAGCTGGCGGGGCTCTGGCAGATGCCATCCAGTCTTGGCAGAAGGCGGCGGAACTTTACCGTGAGATTGGCGATGTGCCAGCCAATGCTCTGGTTCAGAGTTATTTAGGCTCCGCTTACTTACGGTTGGAACAGGATAAGCAGGCTGAGGCGGCTTTCCGGCGACAACTGGCGATTTCCCGCACAACTGGGGATGTGCTGTCTCAGATTTTTGCGGCCAATAATCTGAGCCGGTTGCTGATTCCCCGGAGTGCGATGGGGGTGGATGCCCTGCTGGCCGAGTCGCTTTCCCTGGCCAATCAGATTGGCAGTCCCCATGCTTTGGTCGTTACGTATACGAGCCTGGGTATGCTGGCCTTTCAAGAGGGGAACTATGACCGGGCAATGCAGAATTATCAAACCGGTTTGACCATCAGCCGCAGGGCTGGGGATCGGATGACGGAACCTGCATTGCTAAATGGGGTTGGGGATGTGTACCTGGCGCGGGAGAATCTTCCCTCGGCCCGGCAGGCTTACACCCAAGCGCTGGCAATGAGCCGCTCCCTGAGCGATCGCCCCAATCAGTTTCGGGCTATTGATGGGCTGGTGGCAGCGTCGGAGCAATTGGGACGGGTCGGCGCGGTGCTGCCGCTGCTTGATGAACGGTTGGAATTGGCTCAGTCCCTTGGCAATTTCCATCAAGAACTCTTGTCATTGCAAAAACTAGCCCAATTCCATCAGCAAATTGGCAATTATTCGATAGTTGACCTGTATATCCAACAGGCGATCGCGGTTGCCCAGACAGCTCAGGATCCGACGGAAGAATTACTGTTGATCCAGCGTTTGACCAGTTTCCGCCGCGATCCCTCGGCTCGTTGACCCCGATATTGCGATTTAACCACGCTGCAGAAGGTTGGCTTGATGCGATCGCAGTTGGATCTGAGTCGGGGGCAACCCATGCCCCCTATCAGCAGACGATGGGAACAATCCGATCGCTCATTCCTCCAGTGCTGCCAACTTAGTCAGAGCATCCTTAACGGCGGGTGGCAAATTGCGCATGATTTTGCCTTTCTCCCGATCCACTGCAACAAGGGTAACCCGGGCTGTGACAAACAAGATCTGACCATCAACCGACTGAATTTGATAATCCCAGTTCAGCCGCACCCCTTCTATGGCCGCCATGCGGGTTCGAACAATGGCATTCGTTCCCATGCGAATCGCCTGATGATAGCGAACCGACATTTCCACCACTGGTAGATCGCACCCCAACGCCACCAACTCGGCATAGTCGATGCCAATGGAGCGAAGACATTCCACCCGTGCTTCCTCCATCCAGTTGATATAGGAACCATGCCATGCAACGCCGGCATAATCTGTGTGGTGGGGATAAGCCCGAATTGGATACTCAAACCAGAGCCCGTCGGGGGAGTGCAACGAATCCGCAAGGGCAATTGCAGCGGTGGGCTGGGATAAGTTAGGGGTGTCATTTGTCATAGGTTTAACTCATTTTAGGAATAACATTTGTTGACATTAAGTTTTGTTTGAAGTTGGGTCAATCAGCCGAAGAATTCTTGACTTGTGGATCGTCATCCAACTGTAGAAATAATCAAACAGGATTTTCTAAACTAGCAGTTGGAGTCCAGATTTCCTTCCTAAATCAAAAGCATCCTTAACAATTTTATGCAAAAGAGTGGCATGGAAACAACAAAAGGCCAGACGGTTTTGAGGGTATAATCACCTAATGAAATAAGCTGATCCTGTACAGCTTTTCTTAACGTTTGTTGGCTCAACCTTCTGGGAGCTAGCTGTTAACAACTCAGGCTAAATGGGGCTGAGTCTAGATAGGGTAAGTTAGGGACATATTAACGAACTCTCGAGGCAAAACAATGATAGAAAAAATCCTTCTGGCAGACTCTGGAACTGGGAACTCTGAAGAAATGTTAAAAGCTCTGATGGAGATTCCCTCGATTCAGCGGGCCGCTGTGACGGTGCTGCATGTGGTGCCGCCCCAGGTTACGACCGATGCCATGACTGAAAAGCTGGAAGAAGGAGGCAAAATTCTGGCGAATGCGGTGCAGTCTTTGAACCTGGATCCGTCTAAGGTGACGGCTATGTTACGCCAGGGAGATCCTAAAGATACAGTCTGTCATGTGGCGGAGGAAATTAATGCAGATTTAATTATTATGGGATCTCGCGGGTTGAAGCGCCTCGTCTCGATTCTGGAAAATTCCGTTAGCCAGTATGTGTTTCAGCTATCGTCCCGGCCTATGCTGTTGGTCAAAGATGATATCTACGTTAAAAAAATTAACCGGGTGATGGTGGCAATGGATAAATCGGATGCCGCCAAGGAATGTTTAAAGCTGGCGCTGTTCCTGTTGAGAGATATCAAAGGCGGTCAACTGATTCTGGTGCACGTGAATCCCGACCTTACCGGTAAATCGACTCCTTCCACCAGTGATCATGCCGAGGCCGATCCGGTGTTGGCTCCAGCCGTAGCCGAGGCTAAACGAATGGGTGTTGGCTATCGTTGTATTGTCAGTTCTGGCAAGCCTGGCGAACAGATTTGTAGCATTGCCGATGAGGTGAATGCTGACTTGCTGATGTTGGGGTCCCCCGATCGGCGTCCCTCGATCGCCCGTGGCCTGCCAGATCTGGACCGCCTGCTTGGCACCTCCCTTTCCGACTATGTTCGAGTTTATGCCAACTGCCCAGTGCTACTGACCCGGACTTCCGCAGCCTGACGCTGTCACCTCAGTGCCCTATTGGGTAAACCCGACTATCGACGGCGGCTCTCAATCGTTAAACTGGTGAAATAATCAGTGGTCGAGAGCCGCATCGATCTTAAAAGGGGAGCATCGATTGAGGTTTGATTGCAGCAATCTCTGTCCTGCGCTCTTGTCGGCACCACTCTGAATAACGGCTGGTTGGTCTATACAGGCGGTTTCGTAGATAGAAAAGGGTGGTATTGTGGTGGCCATGAATGATCTTGAGTGGTGTTATCAAGTACTGGGACTCAAGTCTGGTGCATCGATGGAAGAAGTGAACCAGGCTTACAAAGACCTTGTGTTTGTCTGGCATCCGGATCGGATTCCGAAGGATAATCCGCGGTTACTGCAGAAAGCTCAGGATAAGTTGAAGGAGCTGAACGATGCGCGCGATCGCCTGCGGGCAAATCGCGCTCACACCCATGCCCAAGCTAGCCGTCGGACCCATCCCTACCAGCCCTATCCCCGGCCGCACGAGTCCTATCAATCAACCGGTCATCAATCAACGGCTCACTCTGCTCACCATAACCATAACCATCAGTCCCATTCCCAAGCCCAAACCCATTCCCATTCCCACTCCAACCGAACCCATCAAGCTGGGTCTAACCAGTCTAGTTATTCCTATTCCACCAATCCCTATGGCTATGCGGGTTCGGGTTATGCTACTAACCGTAATCATGGGACTCAGGGCAACCAGAATGGACAGCATCATACGGCGGCCCAGAGCAGTCAAACCACCAGTCAGAACGCCCAGAATGGGCAGTCCCATCACGCTCATCACCAGTCAGCTTCCTCCCACCAACCGCGATCGCCCCATCCGGATTTGAGTGGTGCTGACCTGAGGGGCGCTAATCTGAAGGAAAAGGATCTGTCGGGGCGTAACCTCAGCCATGCTAATCTCAGCAACGCCAACCTGAGTGACGCCTTTTTACATCGGGTGAATTTGCAAGGGGCGAATCTGGAAAAGGCTAATCTATTTCGGGCGAATTTGTTGGAGGCCAATTTGCATCAGGCTAATTTGCGGGAAAGCAATTTAATTGGGGCCGATTTCAGCGGCGCTGACCTGAGGGGGGCGGACCTTAGCGGGGCCAACATTGGCTATCCTAATCGGGTCATGGTGAAGCTTACGGGCGCAAGGCTGGCTGGAGCTATCATGCCGGATGGGACGGTGCATGACTGATCTGTTTTGCAATCCGGCTGGTAGCTTAGGACAAGCACTGTGACGAGAAGGATTTGTAATGCGCTTACAGGACAAAGTTGCTCTGATTACTGGAGCTGGTAGTGGAATCGGACGTGAATCCGCTTTGTTATTTGCCAGAGAGGGGGCAGCGATTGTTGTTTGTGATGTGAATGAAGCGGCTGGGCAGGAGACGGTTGCCCTGGTCACTGCCGCATCTGGCAAGGCGACTTTTATTCGGGCAGATGTGTCCAAGGCTGCTGATGTCCAGGCAATGATTGGGGCGGCAGAGGCGAGCTATGGCAAATTAAACATCCTGTTCAATAATGCGGGTATTTTCCATCCTGATGATGGGTCGGTCCTGGATACCGATGAGGCCATTTGGGACTTGACCATGAATGTCAATTTGAAAGGGGTGTTTTTGGGCTGCAAATATGGAATTCCGGCCCTGCTGCGGGCTGGTGGCGGCTCGATCATTAACACAGCTTCCTTTGTGGCTGTTTTGGGAGCCGCTACCTCCCAGGTTGCCTATACTGCCAGTAAGGGGGGAGTCCTTTCACTGACGAAGGAAATTTCGGTTGAATTTGCCCGCCAGAATATTCGGGTCAATGCCCTCTGTCCCGGTCCGGTGGAAACGCCTCTGTTGGCTGAGTTGATGTCCGATCCGGCTCGCCGTCAGCGACGATTGGTGCATATTCCGCTTGGACGGTTGGCGCAAGCCAAGGAAATGGCTCAGGCAGCCCTGTTCCTGGCCAGTGATGAGTCTTCCTATGTCAACGGTTCAACTTTCCTGGTAGACGGTGGCATTACCTCGGCTTATGTCACGCCGGAGTGAAGATGGGGGCTGGGCAATGGTTGGATTGCCTGGGAATTGAACTTAGTTGCTGCTGCTGTCTAGCTGGATTAAGGGTTGGCTGGGGGACTGGCCATGTCTTTGAGCCGCTGGATGACCAGTTGGATGGATAGCCCTAGCAGACCAAAGGCTGCCAGGCCAAAGATGCCGGTGCCCATGGCAGACATGCCCACCACCAGCGTCCGGATTGCAGAGGAGAGCCGCTGCACGGTGAGATTGTCTGTATGGATTGGTTTGGCGGCAAAGCTAATGGCGATGGACTGGGTCAACTGATAGAGCAGGACGGCGATCGCCAGGGCCACTGCTCCACCAATCAAGCACCGCAGCGGTGTGACTGGTTTGTCAGGGGACTCGGTAACGGCAGAAGTTGAGGGCTGATGGTCACTCATGGGTGAGATCTACCTGTGGGGGGTTAAGCTGTGGCCATGCCTGATCGGAACTGGTGGTTCGCGGTTGGCGACTGGCTGTTTATTTACTATCCACTGTTTGCGGAGCGAATTGAATTCCAGCCGGATTAAATTTTGCAACCCATAGCTCCAGATCGGGATCCGGAATGGCCTGGCGCAGATCTTCTTCGACCTGCTGGGCGTCTGCTTGAGTGTTCAGCAAGGCAAACACGGTGGGACCAGAACCCGACATCATGGCCCCTAGAACATCCATCTGTTGCAGACGGTGGCGCACATCGGCCACTTGGGGATAGGCGGGCAGGACGACCTTTTCCAGGTCGTTGTGGAGCAGTTGACCAATCTTGGCCCCATCCTGGTGGGCGATCGCGGTCAAGATGGAGCCCGCATGACCCGCATGACGGGAGGCCTCCGGCTGATGGGGGTTCCAGCGATAGGTATGACCAAACTGCTGACGATAGGTTTGGTAGGCCCAGGGGGTTGAGACCGATAGGCTACGATATTTGGCCAGCACAACGTAGAGTGAGTGGAGGTCGGGTAGGGTATCTAACTTTTCCCCCCGCCCCGTGGCCAGGGCCGTGCCCCCTGAAATGCAAAACGGGACATCTGAGCCTAAGGTTGCGCCCAACTCCTGTAATTCAGATTGGGTCAAGCCCAACCGCCACAACATATCGATGCCCACTAGGACGGCTGCCGCATTGGTGGAGCCGCCTGCCAGCCCTGCCCCAATTGGGATGTGTTTGTGAATAGTGATATCGACGGCGCCATAACGAGCAAAGCTGTCAGGAAACTTCTGCGCCATCAAAGCAGCGGCCCGATAACCCAGATTGCTCTTGTCCTGGGGCACTTGAGGATGATTGCAGGAGATATGGATGGTGTCCGTGCCGTTTGCCCGCACGTCAATTTGATCGGCTAGGTCAATACTTTGCATGACCATCACCAGTTCATGAAAACCGTCCGGGCGATCGCCCAGAATTTCCAGATACAAATTAATCTTTGCAGGCGCCAACAATGAGTAAGATTGCATGACCGGACTAGCGGATGGGTACTTCACTCACCCATCATAGGCCAAGCCCATTGCCCCATTGCGACTGCTAACTCAAGGAAGGCGATCCATGGGCAAAATAGAACTCGTCATGCCTGACGCTGATTCCCCTGCAACCAACTCACCAAATCCTCATGGAGGTGGCTGCGGCTACGTTGCTTTTTGCTCGTCGAGTGGGCAGCCTATCAATGCGTTGAGCGACGGCCTGTAACGTCTGAACCTGATCGGCTGTCCGGCTTAAAACCGCCAGAGGGTCTGGGGGGACTTCTTGTGGGGGGACGATACGGGTAGGGACTATGAGCTGATCCGAATTTTGGCGGTCTGGAGCGCTTGATAGACCTGCTGAAACCCGGTTCCACCCAAACTGTTGCGGGCAGCAACCACACGAGCTGGGGCGATCGCTTCGTAAATGTCGGCTTCAAAGGCGGGGTGTAAGCTCTTCCACTCGTCCAGGGTTAGATCTTTGAGCAACTTACTCTGGGCCAGGGAGGTTTTGACCACTTTCCCCACCAGATTATAAGCCTCTCGAAAGGGCACCCCTTTGGCGGCCAGATAATCCGCCACGTCGGTGGCGTTGGAAAAATCCTGATTTACCGCTTCTTGCAGGCGGGAGGGGCGGAAAGCCAGCCCTTCCTGCATCAAAATCGTCATTGCTTCCAGACAGGACTGGACGGTAATCACCGCGTCAAACAGGGCTTCTTTGTCTTCTTGCAGGTCTTTGTTGTAGGCCAGGGGCAGCCCTTTCATGAGCACCAGCAGCGCCTGCAAATGGCCAAAGACTCGTCCCGTCTTGCCCCGCACCAACTCCGGCACGTCTGGGTTTTTCTTCTGGGGCATGATGCTGGAGCCGGTGGCGCAACTGTCTTTGAGGGTAATGAAGGCAAATTCCTCTGAGGCCCACAGAATTACTTCTTCCGACAGCCGACTGAGGTGCACCATGATCAGGCTGGCAGCACAAAGGAACTCGATCGCAAAGTCGCGATCGCTGACCCCATCCAGACTATTGGCATACACACCGCCAAACCCCAGCAAGTCCGCGGTGTACTGTCGATCAATGGGGAAGGTGGTGCCAGCCAGGGCGCCTGAGCCGAGGGGGGAAATATTGACCCGACGATAAATTTCGCCTAACCGTTCCCAGTCCCGCTGGGCCATTTCAAAATAGGCCAGCAGATGGTGGGCCAGACTGAGAGGTTGCGCTCGCTGCAGATGGGTATAACCGGGGATCAGGGTTTCCACATTGTGTTCAGCCAGGTCTAGTAGCACCTGTTGAAAGTCGCGCAATTGACCTCGGATCTGCTGGATTTGATCCCGCAGGTAAAGACGGGTGTCGGTTCCAACCTGATCATTGCGCGATCGCGCCGTATGCAGTTTTTTGCCGACATCCCCCACCAACTCAGTTAGGCGACGTTCCACAGCAAAATGCACATCCTCAGCATCAATGCCGGGATTAAAAGTCCCCTGGCGATATTCCTGCCGGACCTGTTCCAGGCCATTCACCAGAGTCTCGCCCTCTTCAGGGCTAATAATTCCTGTATGGGCCAACATGCGGGCATGGGCCTGGGAACCCGTAATGTCATACTCCAGCAGTCGGATATCAAACCCAATACTGGCATTAAACCGGGCGATCGCGGGATGGAGCGCTGTTTCAAATCGTTGGCTCCAGGTGGAAGGCTGATTAGCAGCAGAAGGAGATGACGACTCTGATTGCAATGGTTCCCTGCCCCACGTTTGGGTGAATGAATAATCTGATCAAAGAATAGCAAGCCTAGTCAGCAGAAACTTTCACTTGATAGCCGAAGGATTACAGCCCACCTGGAGCGCTAACCGATTTAGGGGACTGAATAGATTGCCTTGCAGGACTCAAGCAGTAGCGGTCAACCGTAGCTAGTAAAACTTCTGAATAAGTATCCCAAAATCAGCCCCACCAAAAAAGCCCAAATTTGACCAGTTTTGACAAATCGGTTAAAAGCTCTCTGGACATCTCCAAACAAATCAACCTGGATCGGATTATCCAATACGGCCGTATTAAGTGGCAGGTGCCAGTGGGTGGTCTGAAGCAGATCAGCCCAATGCATGGTTGCCATCCAGGTAGCTGCCTCATGAAATGCGCCGATTACCATTACCCCTACCCTCCGTTGCTTATAGAGATCGTCCAGGGAAAACAACTGGATATTGCACTGAAAGCATACCAGAAAAACTGAGAAATCATTTATTGCGGCTGAACCTGCATCACAATCAGGGTCATGTCATCCAAATTACGGTTGCTAGCTCCAATAAACGCCTGCACCTGGCCAAACAGATAGTCCAGAATTTCCTGGGGTCCCTTTTTCTGTTGACAGGCCCACTCAAACGCCTGGGTGAAGTTTTCCTCATCGAAGCGCTCCCCATTCTGGTTGGCCGCATCGGTAAAGCCGTCGGTGTAATAGATCAGAATATCGCCGCTATGAAGCTGAACTTGCGCATCCTGATATTGGGTATCTGCGTCCAAACCTACCAACATGCCTGGAGTATCCAGTCGCTTGATGGTCTGGCTAGCTGCCTGCCACAGCAACGGTGGATTATGGGCAGCATTACTGTAGGACAGGGTTTGCGTTGTGGGGTCGTACTCTGAGTAAAACAAGGTCACAAAGCGGTTGGAGTTTTCCAGGTCGGCATACATGACCCGGTTCAAATGTTGCAGGATCCGAGCTGGAGAGTGAGCATTCAACACTTCAGCCCGGAGCATGCCACGAGTCATGGTCATAATCAAACCTGCCGGGACGCCTTTGCCCATCACATCCCCGATTACAATGCTCCAACGGCCCATTTCACTGCTGCCATCTTTTTTGGAGCGCAGTTGATCGTAACTGGCCGGAATAAAGTCGTAGTAATCGCCCCCGACCCGATTCGCTGTTTTACAGCAGGCCGCCAGTTCGACACCGTGAATTTTGGGACACTGGCGCGGCAATAAACGGAGTTGGATTTCCGCACCGATTTCCAGTTCCCGGTCCAGACGTTCCTTTTTCCGGAGTTCAACAGTTAGTTCGTCATTTTCAATGGCGACAGCGGTTTGATCCGCCACCAAGCGCACCAGCTTTTGGCGGGTTTCGGTCCAGGTGTATTGGGGATCACGGCTGAAGACGTACAGGCGACCTCGTTCCGTGTTCTTGACCAGAATGGCTGTGCCAAAAAGCTGGACCTCTTCGCCCAGTTGATGACTGAGTTGATGATCCAGGGCTGAAATCGTTCCTGGTGAGACGGCCAGGCTGCCATTGGTTGCTGTCGGAGCTAAGGAGGCGCTTAACTGGCGAGTCACCAGTTCCATTGCTTTGCGCAGATCTTGACCCCACTGGGTGTCCTGACAATGCAGGCGTTCCAGACGAACCTGGCCATTGGGTTTGAAAAGAAATAGGGCTCCGCCATCACAGTCTGTGACTCGGCTGGCCATCAAAGGAATCAGTTCCAAAAACTGATTCAGATTGTTGAAACTGCGCAGGGCAAACCCCAGCGAACTCAGCAGATCCTGAATTTTGCGCTGTTCCCGATTTAACCGAGCGACCAGTTCCTTCAGGGCAAAAACAGGCGTGATATCGGCTGCAGCGCCTGTTCGCTCAGGACTGGCGCGATCGGGACTTGAGGATGGCTGTCGAGAAAGAGGCACAGCAGTCATCGGATCGGGTTTAGCAACTGCAAAGCAAGGACAATAGCTGCCAGTTGTTGACAGAGAACTAGGGGCAACCCGTTTTCAGGATGCTGTGAAACTTAATTTCTCTCTCAGACCAACAGAGCTAAGTAAAGATAACCGATCTCTGTGGAACGGCGCTGCTTTTTTGCGCCTGATCCTGACAAATAGATAGGAGGAAGAAATACCCTATCCCACCTATCAGCCAATTTGCACTAAGGGTTTTCGGTTTTGTTTTACCAAGGTTAGCAGATATAGCCCATCTTGACAGCCAGAATTACAGTTACTTGGGACAAGAAAGATGAATCTTCTTATCCATTCAGCAGAGCTTCCACAAATTCAAAGCTGGAGAATGGCCGCAGATCTTCAATCCCTTCGCCAGCACCAATAAAGCGGATCGGCAGACCCAATTGCTGCACGATCGCTAGGGCAATGCCTCCTTTTGCTGTTCCATCCAGCTTAGTCAGCACAACGCCACTGAGTTTTGCTGCTTCCGAGAACACCTGCGCTTGGCGCAGACCATTCTGGCCCAGGGTGGCATCCAGCACCAGCAGGGATTCCACAACGGCATCCGGTGCTTTTTTGTCGATAATCCGACGCACCTTGCTCAGTTCGTCCATTAAGTTTTTCTTGTTTTGCAACCGTCCAGCCGTATCAATCAGCAGGAGTTCGGTGCCGCGAGCCTGGGCCGAAGAGATGGCATCAAACACCACCGCTGCTGGGTCGGTGTTCTGGCCTGGATTGGCAATCACGTCCACATTGCTGCGCTGACCCCAAACCTTGACTTGCTCCACTGCTGCCGCCCGAAAAGTGTCAGCCGCCGCAATCAGACATTCGTAACCTGACTTCTGGGCAATATGGGCCAGTTTGCCAATGGTTGTGGTCTTGCCGGCACCGTTCACGCCCGTCATGAGCCAGATGTTCAGCCGTTCTTTTTCTGGCGCAAAGGTCTTGCCCTGGCTGTTCTGCAGGGGGCTGTCTAGCATCTCCCGCAGAATCTCCTTAAGGTAGTTAATGGCCGCTTCCGGTGGCAGGACTTCATCCTTCACCTTTTGTTGGAGGGCTGTGATGATGGCATCGGTGGCCTCAACCCCTACATCGGCTTGCAAGAGTGCGGTCTCAATCTCCAGTACCGCATCCTGATTCAGGGGCCCCTGACCGACAATTGCCCGCAATTGGTTGACCAGTCCACGACGGGTCTTATCCAATCCCTGGCGCAGGCGTTTGAGCCAGGTAATTTCCTCCAGGGAAATATCATCCGGCCGCCGCCCCTGGGCCGCCAGAATTTCTGCGGACCAGAGAAATCCTTCGTCAAAAAGTAGATCGGCTGGGGTGGCTTCTGTTTCCTCGGTGGGAGCAACCGTCGTAGCTGTTGAAATTGGGGCCGTGGGGCTAACCACAGATGTTTCCGGTTCGGCGATCGCGCTTTCCCGCAGCCGTTCTAACCGTTGCTGTGATTCTGCTGCTGCCTGGGCCCAGAAGGGCAGGGGAGCGGCCGGTTCTGCTGGCGGGGTTTCGGCTGGGGGAGGTTCAACCGTGGCAACAACGGGCTCTCCAGCCACGATGGGCGTCGCTTCGGGGGCAACTGGCTCCTCCTGGCTGACCGCCGCAACGGATTCGACTTCTATTTCTTCCTGGCGGGTCGTAGATTCGGCAACAACGCCGGTGGATTCGACCTCAGTTTCCAGCTCTGCTGGTGTGGTTGGAGGGGGTTCCGGTTCTGCTGCGGCTGCCAGAGGTTCTGGCAGAACTTCCGGCGTGGCGGCCACAGGCTCCGGGATTGCTTCTGCGATCGCGGCTGGGCTTGGGATGGCCGACTCGGCCTCTGAAACAGTGGGTAGTTCTGTTGCTGGAGTAGGAGGGACTGCCGCTGGCGCTACAGCTACTTCATCTGTTTCATCTGCTTCATCTGCTTCAGTTTCTGCCGTACCTGCACCCGCTTGCGCCTTCTCAACATCCTGCTGCTGTCGCTTCTGAATATTTTGATAGGCAGCTTTAGCCCAGTTTAGGTAATCCTCAGCGGTGGTTTCTTCCTCAGCCGTGGCTGCTGATTCAACGGCTGATGGTTCCGCTTCAGGTGGTTCTGCTTCAGTTTTTGCCGCCTCAGTCTGTTGCTCGTAGCGTCGCCGGAACCAATCAAACGCCATTGCCTCTACTCAAATCCTGCCTAGGTAAACTGTAATCACTGTAAAGAAAAAGGATCGAAAAGCCCAGAGTGATCAGGCCTGATTCAGGTAATCGAATGCTCAAGCTAGTGTTCTGTCAAACCCTAATTTTAAGGTGAACCCATTGGCTAGTAGTCGGCGCTTTAGCGCTGAAGCGCTGACTACAAACCCTAATTTCTAGAGTTGACGCTGCACTAGATTACAACATCAACCGTCGGTCAATGCGAGCGACAGGGGCGTGGATCGATCCGACTATTTCCAGATCAGGGTTAAGACTGGATCACCGGGTTATCCTCCTGGAATAACGATTCTGGTGCAGCAAGTTCCGGCGCAGTTTCAGCCGATGGGTGGTGGTAGGTTGACTGGCCTTGCTCCACAACCCGCCGCAGGACGCCATTGATAAATCGATGTCCCTCTTCCTCACTGTAACGTTTAGCCAGTTCAACTGCCTCGTTAATGGCGATGCGATCGGGAATGCCCATGAAACGCATCTCGGTTACCGCCAGGCGCAGGATATCTCGATCTATCCAGGCTAACCGGGAAAGCTGCCAGTCTACCAATGCGGTGGATAAAATCTGGTCAATTTCTTCTCGATTGGCTTTCAGCGTCTGGATCAAGGCCAGCGCATAGGATCTGACTTCCTTTTGGTTCGTCAGTTGAATGAACTCCGGCACTTCCATGGCTATTCCCAAACGGTTGATGGCAGTCTGGGCTAAGGTGATGGCCTCAGATACCATGGCTCTGGCGCTTTCCACATTCGCTGCTCGGGTTTCACTGGTCAGCAACTTGGCATTGCCCTGTTGCAGTTCAGCCGAAGCCGACTCCAGGGCATCCTGGGCTTCGCTGGTCAGGGTGCGTACTGCTGCAACCAAGACATCCTGTAACTGCTGAGCTTCCAATTTATCTGAACTGGCAGGCAGTTGGCTAATGCTGAGCAGGGCCAGTTCTCGGGCAATTCGACGAGGTTGCATGGGTGATACCAGTTGGGACGCAATGAATCCTACGAACTTTCAATTGTAAAGACTGAGGTTTGAATCCGCCAAACCTCAGTCCAGAGTTGTCAAGCACGATAGCAGGGGGAAAGACCGTGGCCCTATTCTTCCTCTAGGGAGATCGTCTGTCGCGACGGTTTCCAGAATGGGTCCAATAAGCGTTGATCAGAAGCTGGCAGGGAAGCTGCTGGCGCCATATCCGGACTGACAATGCCGCCGGAGATGATCACCTTAAAGGCATCTTCAATCGGCATGGCCAGGTTTATCACGTCATTTTCAGCAACAACAGCGTACCAGCCGGTGGTGGGATTGGGGGTAGTCGGGATGAAGACACTCAACATGGGGCCAGGAAAATGGGATTGAAACTCACCACTGATGACGCCGGTGACGAACCCCAAAGACCATACCCCCTGGCGGGGATACTCCACCAGCACCACCCGGCGAAACTTACTGCCGGAATCCTTGAATAGGGTTTCTAGCAATTGTTTCAGAGTTTTGTAAACGGCTCCAGCCAGCGGGATCGCCTGCAGCAATTGCTCTCCTACATCCAATAGCCAACGACCCGCAATATTGCGAGCCATCAGACCGATCGCCAGGATGCAGAACAGCGGCACTGCCAGACCAACCAGCAGGTTCATCAGATTCATCAGGATCGGATGTAAACCGTCAAAGGGATTGAGCTGGCTGGGAATACGGGTCAAAAAACTGATCACCCAACTGGCAACCGTAATGGTTAACCAGATTGTGGTTGCCAGCGGAATAACCACTAGCAAACCAGCAATCAGGTCGTTTTTGAGGTCTTGTTTCAAACGATGCAGCACGGTTGACCAATCTCCTTGCAGGGGATGGGGGATGTTTAACCAGGTTATAGCGATTATGTCAGTTCTGGGTGCGGGATTACATCCCTGGGGATCGCTGGGATGAAGGAATTTCCTGCCTGTTTTGGGCACCCTCACGCAGCACCAAGTCAGTCCCAGCACCGAGGAAAAACCGATACGGAATTTGCCTCACTCCTTATTTTTAAAACTTGTAACAGGATATGTAAAGGATTGTTTAGTGTTTATGGCTGATCTAATCTCCTGCCGGTTAAGTGGTTCCCATGAGACAGCGTTGAAGTCTGCCCAGGTTTTCCTTGTAGAGGGTTGGGGTGAATGCCCGGTTTTCTGCCCAAGCAGAAAAAGTCCCTTTCCATAATTTCAGTAGAAAGGGACTAGTGTTCTATCAAACCCTAATTTTAAGGTGAACCCATTGGCTCGCAGTCGGCGCTTTAGCGCTGAAGCGCTGACTACAAACCCTAATTTCTAGAGTTGACGCTGTACTAGTGTTCTGTCAATTAATAATTGACGGGTAAAGTCTGTGTAATTTGACCCTGGCATCGGCTGTCGTAAACCGCCAATCAATCCAGGTTTCTTCGTG
>Ga0272446_1002274_pt1 | contig 26436 bp, 23 predicted proteins | sample YNPCB0061_FD_194587 | JGI IMG/M metagenome (GOLD analysis project Ga0272446, IMG submission 194587) | Hot spring microbial mat communities from Yellowstone National Park, WY, United States - YNP-CB-006-1 | ecosystem: Environmental > Aquatic > Thermal springs > Hot (42-90C) > Sediment | place...
CAGGGCGGAGCCTGAGGCTCAGCCCGACGGGGGCCGGGGGTGAGGGCCAACCAGCGCATCCCAACGCCATAACGCCCGTCGGCGCCCATGCGCTCTGTCCGCCCATAAACCGCTGGGGGAGGGTGTGCCACGGGCAGCGCCGTATGTGCAAGGTATTGGAACTAGCCCTCGTCGCTGCGGCCACGCTTGAGCGGGATGTCGGCCTTGAGGTAATCGTTGGCCTCGCCGCGCAGGATCGTCACCTCGATCTGCTCGGCATCGACGGCGGGCAGATAGCGCGCGAGCACCTCGGCCATTTCCAGCTTCATCTGCTCGAGGGCCTCGGGGGTGAGCTTATAGCGGTCATCGACCAGCACCATCATGAGGCGCTGCTTAGCCACCGAAGCGCTCCGGTCGCGTCGCCCCCCGAAGAGATTCTGAAAGAAACCCACGCCACGGTCCTTTCGTTACGAACGGCGGCGCCCGAACATGCCGAAGAAGCGCTCGAACACACCCTGATGCTCCTGGAGCAGCGGGAAGGGCACGTCCTCACCGCGCAGCCGGCGGGCAACATCGAAGAAAGCCCGGCCGGCCTGCGACTGCTGGTCGTACACCGCGGCCTCGCCACGGTTGGTCGAGGTGACGATGACCTCATCATCGGGGACGATCCCGATCAGGGTGATTGCGAGCAGTTCCAGCACATCCTCGACCGAGAGCATCTCGCCACGGTTGACCAGCCGTGGCTTGATCCGGTTGACCACCAGGCTGGGCGGGCCCTTCTCAGCGGCCTCCACCAGCCCGACGATACGGTCGGCGTCGCGCACCGCCGAGACCTCGGGGGTGGTCACGATGATCACTTCATCGGCGCCAGCGATCGCGTTGCGGAAGCCACCCTCGATCCCGGCGGGACTGTCGATCAGCACGAAGTCAAATTCGCCGCGCAGCTGACCGGTCAGATCGATCATCTGCTCACGGCTCACGGCGTCTTTGTCGCGGGTCTGAGCGGCGGGGAGCAGACAGAGCTCGGGCAGCCGTTTATCTTTGATCAGCGCCTGGCGCAGGCGGGCACGGCCCTCAACCACATCGACCAGGTCATAGACGATGCGGTTCTCTAATCCCATCACCACATCCAGGTTGCGCAGCCCGATATCCGCATCGATCACGACGACCCGGCTCCCCTGCATGGCCAGGGCGGTTCCGAGGTTGGCCGTGGTGGTCGTCTTGCCCACGCCGCCCTTGCCCGAGGTGATGGTGATGACACGCGCCATATCTTCTCCGTTGGGACGAAGTCCGTGCTAGCCCCTGGGGGGCACTGGTCTGCGGCGCCGGGCCTGGAGCGAATGCTTCGGCCCTTCTAGCGTTTGGAAGCCTCCCACGGCTCAACGACGATCTGTCCGCCCTCGATGCGTGCCACTTCCGGGGTATGGGGCCCACCCCGCGTCCCGGTCGCGATCTGGTCGGCGATGCGCAACTGGGTCGGGCGCAGTTCGATCGCACAGACCAGCGCCTCGGCGTTGCCAAGCGCCCCGGCGTGGACAAACCCGCGCATGCGGCCCCAGATCACGACACTGCCGCCAGCGATCACCTCGCCGCCGGGGTTGACATCGCCGATCAGGGTGATGTGGCCGCTGTGGCGCACCACCTGGCCGGAACGGACGGTGCGGATCAGCAGCAAGGCGTCACTCTCACTGGCCGGCCCGGCGGCGCTGCTGGCGGAGCCCTCAGGGTAGCGCGGCAGCGGCCGGGCCGTGATCCCCGCGGCGCGAGCGGCGTTGCGGCTCTCGCGGGCGCTGGCGGCCAGCGCATCAGCCGAGACGCCGTGCTGCTGCATGAGCCCCAGGATTGTCTCCAGCTGCTCGGCGCTCATGGCGCGGTCGCCGACGTCGATCGTCAGGCGGGCGCCATTGAAGAAGCCGCGGTTCTGGGTCAACTGGTGCTCGAGCTGGCTCAGCAGCGCCGTCCACTCAGCGGTATCGTCGAGCCGCATCCGCAGGCCATCACGCCCGCCTTTGATGCTGATCAGGTCGCTCATGCACTCGTGCCTGGTATGAACGCGAGTTGTCGAAGAATTATAGCATAGCGCGCGCCGGGCTGGCGCCGTTACGAAGGGCTGCAGATGGCGGGTACATTCTCGGGTGGCGACACCTGAAAGTAGGCCTGGAGCATCTGGGTGACGGCGGGAACGGCCATCGTCGAGGAGCCGTCATTCAGATCGCCCACGCCCTCTAGCAGCACGGCCACCACCACCTGGGGATCATCATAGGGGGCGAAGCCCACGAACCAGGCATGGCTCTGTCGCACCAGTCGCCCGTCGGGGTGCTGGATCAGTGGGCCGAATTCGGCCGTGCCGGTCTTGCCGGCGATCGGCAGGCCCGAGCACTCCTCGCGTGCCGCGATGTTCAGCCCGTCCGTGACCGACGCGCGCATGCCCTGGCGGATGGTCTGCAGGAAGGCCGGCTCAACCGGGGCGCGGCTGATGACCTGGGGGGCGATGCGTCGCACGACGGCGCCATTGCCATCGGTGATCGCGTCTACCAGGTGCGGGCGATAGATCACCCCGTCGCGGGCAATACCGCCCGCGGCGACCGCCAGCTGCAGCGGGGTCACGAGCACGTCACCCTGACCGATAGCGGTATTGTAGGTGTCGCCGGTGGTCCAGACCTCCCGTTTGGCCCGGGCTTTCCAGGTCCTGGTCGGCACCAGGCCAGGGGCCTCGCCGACGAGGTCGATGCCGGTGGCGCGCCCGAGGTGGAACCACTCCAGGCCCTCCACCAGGCCATCGATATCGAGGCCACGAACGCGCAGGGCCCTGGCGTCGAGGTTGGTGGCCTGGTCATTGCCGCCGGCCACTGACGCGAAGAAGACGTTCGAGGAGAGGCGGAGCGCATCGACGACGTTCAGCTCGCCATTGTCGCGGTTGCGCACCGAGTTGGGCAGCTCGAAGGGCGCGCCGTTACGCTCGATCAGCTTGAGGACGCCCGGGTCGCGCAGGCGGGTCTCGGGGGCGATCACGCCCTGTTGCAGCGCGGCTGCGCCAACGAACTGTTTGAGGGTCGAACCGGGGGGGTACTGGCCAGCGATCGCGCGGTTGGTGAGCGGCGCCTGGCGCAGCAATTCGGCCAGCGCCTGGGGGTCGCTCGGGCTAAGCAGGGCGGCCAGTTCGGCCTGTCGTTGCGGATCTACCCAGAGGTTATTGTCGTAGCCGGGCAGCGAGACCATGGCAAGCACGCGCCCATCGCGCGGGTCGAGCACCACGGCCGAGCCGGCGAAGATCGGGGCATAGTCGCGCTTGTAGGGCTCGCGCGCGCTCTGGCGGCGGCGTTCACCTTCGGCGATCCAGCGGCGCAGGATGCGCTCAACCTCGGTCTGGTAGGCGACATCGATCGTCAGCACCAGGTTATGGCCGTGCTCCACAGGCCGCGCGGTCTCGATCGGGCTCACCGGGCGCTGCAGCACGTCGACCAGCAGCGTCTCGACACCTGGCCGTCCACGCAACTCGGCCTCGTAGGCCGCCTCGAGCCCATCTTTGCCGATGCGATCATCAGGCTGGTAGGGGGGAAAGCCGATGCTTGGCGGGTCGATCTGTTTGGTGATGAGGCCACAGCGCCCGGCGTGACCGAGCACATCGACCAGCGCCGTGAGCCAGGAACTGGCCGGATTCTCGGCCACCAGCTCGCAGGCGCTGATGCGCCCGGTGTAGCCGAGCAGATGCGACAGCGAGGGCACGGCGGCACTGAGCGGGTAGGAGCGGCGGTAGTCCTCGACCACGTACACGCCGGGCAGGTAGTTGGCATTCTCGCTGATCGCCAGGGCCAGGTCGGCGCTGATATCCTCCTTGAGCACGACGTGCTGGTAGCCGCGCAGGTCCTGCCGGGCGATCAGGGTCTCGATGGGATTGCTGAGGCTGAGGACATCGCTGTAGTTCCTGGTCAGCTCGAGCGCGCGCAGGCTATCGGCGGGGGCGATGGTGACCGTTATGCTCGGCCCGGCCGTGAGCAGCGGGCTCTGGAGGGACTGCAGGGCGCGATCGAGGGCGGGCCGCTCGGCGAGGGCCGTGGTGGGCGAGAGGGTCAACGTGCTGCTGAGCCCCGCCACCTGGCTGAGGCGCGCGAGCACGGCGGCCCGCCGCTCGGGCTCGGCGCTGCGCGACGGCAGGCGCCCGGGGATGACCGCCAGGTTGTAGATCGGCACACTCTCAGCGAGCAGCGTCGTGCCATCGGCGGCAAAGATCTCGCCGCGGCGCGGCGGCACGCTGAGATAGCGGCGCGTCGTTACATCAACGTCGGCGCCAAAGCGACGGCCGGTGCTGTCCACCACCTGGATCTGGTAGAGCCGTCCGACGAGGACGGCCACCACCAGCAGCAGCAGGACGCGCAGCACGATCAGGCGCGGCATAGGCGATAGCTCATAGGACTACAGTTGTACGTTGTCTTGCCTGGTAGGCTGGAGCTGGTTGTCACCCCGAGCGTAGCGAGGGGGCTTCCAGCCACGAGGAGGGAAGACTCCTCGCTGCGCTCCTCAGAACCATATGGTTCATGTCATTCCGAACGGAGCCGCAGGCGGAGTGAGGAATCTAGCGGTGCCCATGCGCCGCAAGACCCCTCGCTGCGTGTACCCTGCCCCTCGACAAGCTCGGGAGCCGCGGAGCCGAAGGGCTCGGGGTGACATGGGTTGCTCCCGGCGCCACTGGCCCACCGCCGGGCCATCAGGTACGCGGAATGACAAGGGCTCTGGCATACGAACTACAACTGTAGGAATAGCTGGCCGCCGAGCAGACGGCGCAGCAGAAAGAACAGGGGCAATGTCGGCACCAGGGCCACCAGCACGCTCGGCAGCAGCACCACGATAGTGTAGCTCGACCAGGGGATGGGCGCGCGCTGGGTCAGCAGGGCCAGCACAAGCTCATAGATCAGCGTGCCGAGCAGCACGGCGAGCAGCGGCACGGCGGGGCGCTCAACGCGCAGCCGCCGGCTCAGCGCGGCGACGAGGATCGCGGCGAGCAGCAGGGCCAGAGCGTGGGCGCCGAGCGGCGTTGCGGCCAGCACATCGAGGGCCAGCCCGCCATAGAGCGCCCAGCGCAGCGCGCGCCCGAGGCCGAGATCGGGAAAGGCCGCGCCCACGCCAAGCAGCGTCCGGCAGATCACGAGCACCGGCACCAGCGGCACGGCAAAACCCAGCGGCGTGGTCAGCAGCGTCACCTGGATCAGGGCCAGCGTGACCAGGGCCAGGATGCGCCCCAGCTCGCGGGCCAGGGCTTCTTCTAATCGTCTTGGCTGAGGATCACCCACACGTAGCGTACCTGGTCAGGATCGACATAGGGGCGCAGCTCGGCAAGCTGATACTGCTCGGCAACGCGCACCTGTTCCACACTACCGATCGGGATATCTGCAGGAATGGCGGCCAGGTCGAAGGGCAGATTGAGTGCGGCGGTGAGCCCGGCGGTCACCACAGGGTCGCCAGGGGCGATGGGCAGCGAGCGGGCGATCTGGCCGAGTTGCAGGCGTGAGCCTCGTTGCCACTGGCCCTGGACCAGGCCGACCTCGGCGCGCCCCTGGTGCATAACCCGGCCGCTCACCTGGCTGGCGATATCGGTGATCAGCAGCACCTCGGCAGCGTGGGGGCCGGCAGCCTCGACGATACCAACGAGGGCGGCGGGGGTACCCGGCAGCTGGCCGATCACGGCCATGCCCGGCCGGACGCCCTCGCGGCTGCCGCGCGCGATGGTAAGCACCCGGCGGCCAGCATCGGGCGAGCGCACCGTCACCTCGGCGCCGAGCAGCGTCCACGGTTGGGCACGCTGGATGGCGAGTTGCTGGCGCAGGAACTCATTCTCGACCCGGGCCTGTTCGAGGCGGATGAGCTGGTTGCGCAACGCGCCATTCTCGCGCTCAAGGGCGGCGATGCGCGCCTCGAGGGCAGCGGCGCCGCGCGGCGCCGTGGCCAGGTCACCGGCCCCATCGCGCAGGGCGGTGAGCCGCTGGGCGACCGGCGCGATCATCTGCTGCAGCGTCTGGCGAGCAGGGGTGATCAGCCCCTGGCGGTCCAGGAAGACCAGCAGGGCGGCGAGCAGGCAGAGGCCGAGCGCCAGCACAAAGGGCCGCCCGGAGGCGGGCATCGCCGAGCGCTCACGGCGCAGCTTAATGGGGCGTTCATCAAGAAAATCGCGCACGGCCTTACAACCTGGGGCGGCGGGTCATCTGGCTACGAACAAGAATATCCTGGTAGACCTTATTCTGGCCGAAGTTCTCCACCATCTTGCCTGCGCCGCGGGCCACGCAGGAGAGCGGATCTTCAGCGATATGCACGGGCATCTTCGTCTCGGCGGCGATCCGCTTATCGAGGCCGTGCAGGAGCGAGCCACCCCCGGCGAGGGTAATGCCGTGCTCCATAACGTCGGCGACCAGCTCGGGGGGGGTCTCTTCGAGGGCCAGGCGCACCTCCTGGACGATCGCATTGACCGGGCCAGCGATACCCTCCCGGATCTCGACCGAGCTCACCTCGACCGCTTTCGGCAGGCCGGTGAGCAGATCGCGCCCGCGGAGCACGACCTTAATCTCCTCTTCCAGCGGGTACGCCGAGCCGGCGGCGATCTTGGCGCGCTCGGCCATCCGCTCGCCGATCAGCAAATTGTACTCACGGCGGGCGAACTGAATGATCGCCTCATCGATCTCATCGCCGGCGGTGCGGATCGAATGGTTGATCACGATACCGCCGAGCGAGATCACCGCCACCTCGGTGGTGCCGCCGCCGATATCGACGATCATACTACCGATCGGCTCATCGACCGGCAGGCCAGCCCCGATCGCGGCAGCCATCGGCTCCTCGACGACATAGGCCTCGCGGGCCTTGGCGTTCAGCGTAGCGTCGCGGGCGGCCCGCTTCTCCACCTCAGTCACCCCGGAGGGCACGCCGACCACCACACGCGGCCGGGGGTCCAGCAGACGCATCGCCGAGTGGGTATGCGCCTTCTTGATGAAGTAGGCCAGCATCTTCTCGACCACGTCAAAGTCGGCGATCACACCGTCTTTCAGCGGGCGTACGGCGATGATGTTGGCGGGAGTCTTGCCGACCATCGCCTTGGCCTCGGCGCCCACGGCGTGGACCTGCTTGGTCTTGGCGTCGATCGCGACCACCGAGGGCTCACTGATCACGATGCCCTTGCCGCGGACATGGACAAGAGTATTGGCCGTGCCCAGGTCGATGCCCAGGTCGCGGCTGAAGGCGCCAAAGAGCGAGTTTATCGGATTAAAGCCCACAGTCTGCTCCAGCGTCAGGCCGGTGACGGCAACGTGCTGCACAATCGACCACGGCGACGGGCTCATTATAGCATGAGCGGGCCGCGCCTTCGGCGTTGCGGCACCACCCTGCTCACCCTCCACGTGAGCAATGTCGTTGGGGCAAGCCCCAGACGCCACCTTCTCGGGCAGCGTAGCTGCGTACGTGTCCACATGTCTCCCGGAAGCGCGGGCAGCTTGCCCGCGGAGACGCGACGATGGCGGGACGCCCTCGCTCCCAGGCGCGTGTATGACCCCGGGTGTGAACAGGTACGTAGCTGCCGCGATTTGCGCGTCCTGCAGCCCGATGCTATAATGACAGGAGCTTTTGCCTGGCGCGCGAGCAGGGAGGCATGGTCCTCTCTGTTTGTTGTTGCGTTCAATGGAGTGGTATGGACGCCAAGATGATCGTTTTTGGCGAGACCGCGATCGACCGGCTCCTGCAGTGGCTCCGGGCGAGCAGTGAGCCAAAAGACCTGACGGAGCTGCTACGACAGTATCTCGAGATTCTGGCCAGGGCGGTGAGGGAGGAGAACGAATGACCGCTGCTCCGACGACGGGCACCGACCAGCAGGCGCTGGCCGAGGAGATCTACCGACTCATGGTGGGGCAGGGCGCTATGTTCGCCCTCGACACGCCGATCCGCCAGAGCCTGGCCAATCTCGCCGAGTACCTGGCGCGCCGCGAGCGGCGTGATCCAGCCGAGGTGGCGGCGCGTATCGACCAGGCGCTCAGTGCCGATGCGCGCTTCACGCGCGAGGTGGTGGGCGACGAGGTGCGCTTCGTCACGACGCGCCAGGGTGCTTATGTACCGCGCGATCAGGTGGACAGCCATAGCTTCAAGCAGCGGCTGCACGATCCGGAGCATCCGCTGCCGATCGACGACATCAGTGTGGTTGTCTCCACCTCGCGCCCGGCGATCACCACGGTAGAACCGGTCTACATCTCCGACTACTGGCAGATGCAGGTGCCGCCGCCCGTGGTGGAGCACGTCGCGCCGGTCGAGGAAGCGCCGCTCGCCGAGGCGCCAGCGCCGGTCGAGGAAGTGGTCGCCGAGCCGTGGGTGGCTGCCGCCGAAGCGCCGGCCCCGGTTGAGGTTGAGGAAGCGGTCGTGGCCCCGGTCGCGCCCGCGCCCGTCGCCGCCGCACCGGTCGAGGACGTCGTCGTGGCCCCGGTCACGCCCGCGCCCGTCACCGCCGCACCGGTCGAGGAAGTCGTCGTGGCCCCGGTCGCCGCTCCGCCGCTCGAGGCGCCGCCCGCTGCACCCGTGGCGCCGCCGCCCCCGGTGGTCGTGCCCGCGCCGCGCCCGGCCGGGCCGCCGCGCAATACCATCTTTACCCTGGAGGACGGGACGGCGATCGATCTGCGCCGGCCCGTCGATGAACTGATGGCCGAACACGGCGATCGGCTGGCCCGGCTGCTCGCCGATCGCCTGGAGCACGACCCGCTGCGGCGCATCGTCAGCTTCGGGCGCAAGTACTACCCCGAGGCCAGCGTGGCCAGCCTCGGTAAGAATGATCTGCGCAAGATCCGCGACTACATCCTGGAGCGCGGTGAGCCGCTGCTCGACACCGAGCTGATCGCCGACCTGTACTACCATAACCCGCGCCAGCAGGACTATGAGGGCTTCCGCTTCTCGCTGAACTACCGCCTGCACCGTGAGAAGGACTTCGAGTTCGTTGGCGTGGAGGGAGCCTACCTGTGGGCCACCAGGGGCCTGCCGACGATCGGCGGTAAGCGGGTGAAGGCCGCCGAAATGGGCCAGATCACTGCCTACCTGGTCGAGGGCTACGACGATAGCCTTGAACTGCAGAGCATTGAAGCCATCCAGCAGAGCGGCAGCGTCACCCGGATGTTGACCTTCTTTGAGTGGGAGTACGGCGTGCTGCCCCTCGATGCCGGCCTCGCGGCGCTGCTGCCCGGGCCGCTGCTGCCCGAGCAGCGCAGTGCGGTGCTGCGCTTTGAGTCACCCCAGCACTACACGACCTACCTGGTCGAAGTGCGCTACCCCGCTGGCAACCGCGGCGGCTGGCTCCAGGGGCTGGAGGAGTTCTTCCACGAGCATCTGGTGCCCGGCGCCTTGCTTACCATCAGCCGGACCGGCGAGCCGAACGTGTTCCAGGTCAGCTACGAGGAGGCACCCGAAAAGACCGAGCGCGTGCTCACCTTCGATGAGAAGAAGAACAAGCTGGCCTTCGCCAACCTCAGCTTCTACTGCGCGGTCGACGAGGACCAGTTGCCCGGCCAGAGCCGCTTCGGCCGGCTCAACCGGCTCAAGGCCTTCCCGATGGGCGAACGGCGCAAATCCGAGATGATCCTCGAGCACGTCAGCGAAACGATCGGCGATCAGATTGGCACGCCTGATGCACCGCGTTATGCGCTGACGCTCGACGACCTGTTCGTCGCCTACAACGTGCTGCGCCCGGGCTCACGTGCCCTGCTGCAGAGCCTGCTGGAGCACAGTCCGGACTTCAGCGCCGACGAGGCGACGCCTGGTCGCTACATCTACACCCCCGCCCCGAGCGAAACGGTCGAGGAGGAGGAAGAAGCAGAGCAGCCCGGCGAGACGGTGGAGGAGATCCAGCCGGCCCGCCGCCGCTACGGCGCACGCTACGACGAGGATGAGTAGGCGTTGAAAGGATCGGGGATGCGCTTTGAAGAGCAACTGGCTCGCCTGGGAGACCTGGAGCACCCGCCGGCCCATGCCGAACTGCGGGCGCTCTCGGATCTCGGCCCCGAGACCCTGAAGGTCTTCTGGGCGGCCTGGCGCCAGTTTCCCGCCGAGCGCCGGCTGGACATCCTTCGCGAGCTCGATGACCTCGCCGAGGACAACCTCGACCTCGACTTCCGGCCCGTCTTCCGCACCTGCCTGAGCGATGCCGACCCGGAGGTGCGGGCGGCTGCGATCAGCGGGCTCTGGGAGGATGAGAGCGAGCCGACGATGGACCGGCTGATCACCATGCTCGACGACGAAGCAGGCGTGGCCCGCGCCGCCGCAACCCTGGCACTCGCCCGCTTCGCCTATCGCTGCCAGGTGGGCGAATTGCCGCCCGCCGCCGGGACGCGCCTGCACGCCGCGCTGCTGCGCATCGCAACCGACCCCGAACAGCCCCTCGAGGTACGCCGGCGGGCGGTTGAGGCCCTGGGCTACTTCGCCGGCTCGAAGGAGGCACAGGCCGAGATCGGGCGGGCTTACGCCCATAGCGAACTGGCGATGCGCGAGAGCGCGCTGCTCGCAATGGGCCGCTCAATGCGCCCGACCTGGTATCCGTACATCGAGCGCGAGCTGAAAAGCCCCTCGCCTGCCCTGCGTTACGAGGCGGCGCGCGCAGTTGGCGAGCTCGGCGAAGAGGGACGCCAGCTGCTGCCGACGCTACTGCCGCTCGTCGACGATGACGATAGCGAGATCGCCCTGGCGGCCATCTGGGCGCTGGGCCAGGTGGGCGGCCCCAGCGCCAGGCGCGTGCTCGAACGGCTCGCCCGCTCCAAAGATGATTCGCGCCGCCAGGCCGCCGACGAGGCGCTCGACGAACTGGCCCTCGACGAGCTGTAGCCCCGCCAGCGGCCGCCCGGCGCCGCACCCGGGGCGATATGAGCGTATGCCCATCCACGACCGCCAGCTGGCGCAGCTCACCACCGCCTATCAACATATCTACCTCTCGCCACACCTGGACGACGCTGCCCTCTCCTGTGGGGGCAGCATCGCCCGCTATGCCACCGCCGGCGCGCCCGTGCTGGTCGTCAATGTCTGTAGTGGCGCCCTGTCACCCGCCGCCCACCTGAGCCCGTTCGCCCACCTCTTGCACGAGCGCTGGGGCCTGCCAGCCGCCGAGGCCGTCGCCCGGCGCCTGCACGAGGATGCTGTGGCGCTGGAAACGCTGGGCGCGGATCGGCTCCAGCTCGATCTGCTGGACGCGATCTACCGCATGCCCGAGCACTATACTGATGATGCGACCCTCTTCGGCATGCTGGCGGACGACGACCCGCTGGCCGCCCAGCTGAGCGACCAACTCGTGGCGCTGGCGGCCCGCTTCCCGGAGGCGGTCTTCTATGCCCCGCTGGGTGTGGGGCACCACGTCGACCATCAGGCCGTCTACGCCGCCGCCCGGACCCTGCACCAGCACGGGATGCGGCTGGCCTTCTATGAGGACTTCCCTTACGTGACCCGGGCAGGGGCGCTCGCTCAGCGCCTTGACGAACTGGGTGGGCAGGCGTCGTTCACGCCCGTGGTGACGGCGATCGATGACACGCTGGTCCGCAAGATCGCGGCCATCGAGGCCTATGCCAGCCAGCTCGGTGTCCTCTTCGGCGACCAGCTGACGATGGCGCAGGCGGTACGGGCCTACGCGGCAACGGTGCCCCCCGACACGGGCAGCTTCGGGGAGCGGATCTGGACCAGTTAGCCTTACAACGAAGGGTGATGTTTCTGAGGAACGCAGCGAAGAATCTCTAGTGCAGTTCCAGGCGACCTGTTCGGGCATCAGCGCGACCTCGACCGTGTCCAGATGCGCCGCGCCCAATCTACCATCGCAAATCTGCAATCTGCAATCGCACTAGTCATGCCAGGCAAGCGAGATCCTTCGCTGCGCCTGCGGCTCCGCTCACGATGACAGGCCCGTGGCGTTCTGATGCAGCACAGGACAGAGTCTTGTTGTAAGACTACTCCCCCTCGAGGATCTCCGGTACCAGGTGAGGGGGCAGTACGATCGGCCGTTGTTGGTCGCGCTGCTCGAGCAAGTCGTGACGGATCTGGGCCATCTCGATCAGGTGGCCACGCTCGTGGTCCACAATCCAGTTGCCCTGGTGGGTGAGCGGGATGGTGCCAAAGATCGCGTGGTAGCCGGTTCGATGCCAGGCGGCGGGAGTCAGTCCACGGAGCAAGTTGAGGGTCTGCCGGCGGCTGTTGGTGAAGGCATCGAACAGGTCGCCGATTGGGTAGTTGCGATAGACGGCAGCCTTCTCGAGGGTCGGCGGGTGAGCAGCCGGCAGGCGCGGGTTTTCCATCTCCAGGATCAACCAGGCCCGCTCACGGAACACGATATCCATGTCGGTGAGATGGCCAAGCAGTTCCTTGAGCGAGTGCCCGCCGACGGGGCGACTGAGTAACTCGTCGTCGAGGTCGGCCAGCAGGGCGCGTACCGTTTCCGGGGCCTGTTCGAGCCGCCGGACCAGGTTGGTAGGGCCGAGGGTGCCCATCGCCTCGGCGACACGGAAGCTGAGGAAGCCCTCGCGTACCGTGCCGCATTCCGCGCAACTTGCCGGTGGCACCCCCTCCATCAACTCACCGCAGCTGCCGCAGACATAGAGGTCGTCCAGTTCCTCGGCGGTGAGATCGCGCCCTTCGCTGAGCGCGTGGGCGGCCCGGCCCATCAGTTCACGGGAAAGCACACCGGTGCCGGTGACCGGGCCGGTGGCCACCGTCTCGGGTTCGAGGCCGGCCAGCGCCCGCTCGATGTTCGCCAGCGTCTTGCCGACCTCGCCCAGGGTACGGAAGGCCCGCTCGGCGCGCACGCGTTTAACATCGCTCAACGCCTCGAGCAGGCGCGCGATGTTGTACTTGCGCTCACGCCGGGCCTGTGTCGCCCACACGTGGTACGCCGTATAGCCAAGGCTCATGCTGCAGAGCAGCCGCCGGGCTTCTTCGTCATCGTGGATCATAGATGCGTATCACCAGCGTGGCGGAAGGTCGCGGGCCGGTCAGTGCTGGTGCTGGACGAGCTCAATCAGCACGCCCTGACCACCGGCCTTGGGATGCACAAAGGCAATCAGCGTATCATGGATCCCGGGGCGTGGCTCCTTGTCGATCAGCGGCACGCCGCGGGCCTGCAACTCGGCCAGCGCGGCCCGAATGTCATCCACCCGATAGGCAATGTGATGGACACCCGGCCCCTTGTCGCGCAGGAACCTGGCGAAGGCAGCCTCCTCGGAGGTGGGGGCGATCAGCTCGAGCAGCGTGTCACCAAGGCGCGCCACGCCAACCGCCATGTGGCGCTCGGGCAGGCTGATCCGCTCCCACTCCGTGAGCCCGAAGGCCTGGCTGTAGAAGGCGATACCCGCCTCAACATCGGCGACGGCAAACCCGATGTGGTCAACGTGTGTGAACATACGCGCTCCTGCTCTGGAGGTAGCTAATGCAGTTCCAGGCGACCTGGTCGGGCATCAGCGCGACCTCGACCGTGTCCAGATGCGCCGCGCCCAATCTACAATCGCAAATCTGCAATCTGCAATCGCACTAAGGATACGACACCGTGCCCACAATTATACCGCATCTGATCAGATCGGGAAGCCCGTTTTGACCGCGCGACCGGGCTGTGACACCATGACCGCCTGGACAAACGTTGTCTGAGCTCTGGACAGCGCGGCCACAGGCGCTACAATGGAAGCATGCGCGCGCGCCGCCCGGCAGTCGGTCACCGTCGCGCTGCAGGGCAACGGAACTATGACCGCAAAAACCGATCGTGCAAGCGAGGCCCTTGCGCTGCTCGCCGAGGCGACCCACTGTCTCCATGGTGAGCAGCCGCTCCAGCAGCGGATGCACCGGCTGTTCGAGTTGCTGCGTGTCAGCCTGCGCTTCCGTGACGCCCGGCTCACCTGCTGGTTGCAGTCGGCGACGCCGGGCACCGTGCGCCAGCAGTACTACTCCGCCGCGGGCTGGCCCTACCCCTGGGACGACGCGCTGACCCGCCAGGTGGCGCTCGCCGGCACGATGGAGACGCGCACGATCGTGGTGAGCAATGCCGCGGTCGTGGATAGCCATCTGCCCGTCGCCCAGGCCGCCTATCTGGGCGCGCCGATCTACTGGAGCGGCCGGCTCTGGGGCGTCCTCGAGCTGCGCGCGGAACACGGGCACAGCTTCGGCCCGGCGAGCCGCGAACTGATCACGGCCCTGCTGCCCCAGCTGGCAGTTGCCATCGCCCAGGAGGGCCAGCGCCTGCCCGCCCCACCCGCAGGCGCCAGCGATGGCGAAACCCCCACCGGCCTGACCCTCGACCCGCGGCGCCAGCGCCAGCTCGTCGCGATCGATACCCGCCTCGAAGAGATGCTCGGTGTCCACGACCTGCTCAGCCTGCTGCTGCGCCGCGCGCTCGAGAGCACCGGCGCCGAGGCCGGCGCGGTGGCCCTGGTCGACCACGACCAGGGCGAACTGGTGCTGCAGGTCTACGAGGGCTACCCCGATGAGCGCTGGGCGGGCCTGCCGGCCCAGAGCCGCCAGCGCCTGAGCTGGGAGGCCGGGCTCGCCGGGCGGGCCGCACGCCTCGGTCGTGCCCTGCTGATCCGCGACGTGACCCTGCAGCCCGCGATGCTCCCGGCAGGCTATGGCGCCCGCGCCGAGCTCGCCGCACCCATCCTCGTCGATGGCCGCGCCGCCGCGGTGATCGTCCTCGATAGCCCGCGCTCCAATGCCTTCGGTGAAGAAGAGTTGGCCTTCGTGCGCGCCCTCTGCGACCGGGCCGCCCACCCGCTGCGCCGCGCCATCCATTACCAGGACGCCCTGGAGAGCGCGAACTTCCTTGGCCAGGTCTTCGCCAGCCTGCCCACCGGGCTGGCCCTGCTCGATAGCAACGGCAAGGTGCTCCGCGCCAATCCCGCCTGGTATGCCCTGTTCGGGCTCAATGGCCACAGCCGCACGCCGTTTCACGTCTCCCTCGACCTGGTCGAGACGCTGCTGCCACGCCTCCAGGAGCCTCTCACGCTCACCGAGTTCTGTACCAGCGGCCAGCGTACCCCCAGCCAGAGCAGGCTGCTCCGCATGCGCCTCGTCAATCCGACCCAGGAGCTCCAGGTCCTCTCGGTGCCGACCTATGACAGCCAGCAGCAGGTCACCGGACGCCTCTGGGCGGTCAGCGATGTGACCCGCGAGGGTGAGGCTGAACGGCTCAAGACCGAGTTTGTCTCGATCGTCTCGCACGAACTGCGTACGCCGTTAACGTCGATACTCGGCTATACCGAGTTGCTGCTGAACCGCGAGTTCACGGCCGACGAGCGCCGCCAGTTCATCAGCACCGTGTATGTCGAGGCCAGCCGCCTCTCTCAGCTGGTCGAAGATCTGCTCAACTTCTCGCGGCTGGAGGCGGGCAAGGTGGTGCTTAACCAGTGGGTCACCTCGCTCAACAGCATCGTTGCCGAGCTGACCACCCAGTTGCATACGCAACTGGCGCGTCACAAGCTGCTGCTCGCTGTGGCGCCGAACCTGCCACCGGCTCATATCGACCGCGATAAGGTCAAGCAGATCATCTTCAACTTGCTGACCAACGCGATCAAGTACAGCCCGAATGGCGGCGAGATCGCGCTGGAGCTGCACGAGGCCCGCCCTGAGCAACTGCCCGCCGACCATCCGCCAGGGCGCTTCGTGCTCATCGGGGTCCACGACCAGGGCATCGGCATTGCCCCGGAGGACCTGGCGCGGATCTGGGAGCGCTTCTACCGCGTCGACAATACCAATACCCGGCGCATCGGCGGCACCGGTCTTGGCTTGAGCATCAGCAAAGCCCTGGTGGAACTGCACGGGGGGCGCATCTGGGCCGAAAGCGAACTGGGCAGCGGGTCGAGCTTCTACTTCACCCTGCCGGTGGCCAGCGAACAGGCGCGCCAGGCATCGTAGCCAGCCCACGCGGGCGCGCAGGCCCGCGGACAGCGTGCATCCTCAGTGTTCCTTTGAACACGCCACATCGCGCATCGCCGCAATGCGCACCTGAACGCCCGGCACGACACGCTGCAATCCGCGATCTCCAATCTGACATCGCCAGAATCTGCAGCACCCCCTACGTGCCCACCAGTTCACGCACCGTTGTGAGCAGGCTGCCAAGGTTGCCGTTCTTCTGCACGTAGGCGTCGAATCCCTGGGCAACGAATTCGCCACGGATATGCTCGGTCCTGGCCGTGTAGGCTACGACCGGACAGGCCACACCATAGGCACGGAGCTCGCGCAGGGTCTTCAGACCGTCCATCCCGTTCATACAGACGTCCAGCACAACCAGGTCGGGTGGCTCTGCGGCAACCAGCGCGAGCGCCTCCTCACCACTGCCGACGGCCTGAACCTCGTAGCGGCCAACGTGGCGCAGCACCCGCTCAACCATCGAGCGCGCCGTATATACATCGTCGACCAGCAGAATCTTTGTCATAGCCCCGCGTCCCTTGCACTTGGAATACCAGGTGGAATTGGCAATCCCGCATTGTCCCGCTCAGCTCCACAGCGCTACAGCTCTCCAAAGCCCTGTAATGTTGTTGACGTTGCGGTGCGCCAGCGAAGCTGGCGCACCGCAACGCCAGATTCTGGCCCCCTCCCCAGGCAGGGGAGGGGGGCCGCGCCGCGCGCAGCGCCGTAGGTGCAAGGTATTGGCTCTAGGCACCGACGGCGCGAGCTTGCAGCATCTCCTGTCCGTCAGCTACCTGCGTGCATGGCAGGGTGAAGTAGAACGTACTCCCCTTGCCGAGCTCACTTTCCAGCCAGATCCGCCCGCCATGGAGTTCGATCAGCCAGCGCGAGATGGCCAGCCCCAGGCCGGTACTCGGGTACGGGCGCAGCTGGGAGTCCTCAACCTGCTCGAAGTGATTGAAGATGCGCGCCTGATCGGCAGCAGCGATGCCGATGCCCGTATCACGCACCCAGATCGTCAACTCCGGACCATCGGCATGCGCGCCAAGGATCACCTCGCCAACGCTGGTAAACTTGCAGGCGTTGGAGACGAGGTTCAGCAGCACCTGGCGTACCCGTGTCTCATCGGCGAGGACGGGCGGGAGGGTGCCATGATACTCGCCACGCACCCGGATCGGACGATCCTTGAGCAGCCCCCTGGCAGTGCGCAGCATCTCGTCGAGCAACGGGGCGAGCGACAGCGCGTCCCGGTTCAACTCGATGCGCCCGGCCTCGACCCGGGCCAGGTCGAGGATGTCGTTGATCAGACCGAGCAGGTGCTCGCCGCTACGCCGGATCTCACGCAGATCGGCGACAAACGCTGGCGGCAGCGGTACGCCCTCGTAGATCTCGGGGTGCTCGACCATCGCCGTGCTGAAGCCGATGATGATATTGAGCGGCGTCCGCAACTCGTGGCTCATGGTGGCCATGAAGCTGGCCTTGGCATGATAGGCCGCCTCGGCGGCGGCGCGGGCCGCCTCGAGCGCGAGGCCCTGGCGGCGCAACTGCTCGTGGAACTGGTCACGCTCGTGCAGGGCCGCCGCCAGGTCGGCCTGGGACTGCCGCAACAGCTCTGCGCAGCGCTCGGCCTGCGCAGCAGCCGCAACCGCGCGTTCGCGTACGCCGCGGATGTGCCGCGCACCCGTCCGCGCGAGGGCAGCAAGCCCCAGCAGCAGGAACCTGACCAGGCGCGACGCTAGAAGCCTGAACCGGGCAAACTTCTCGTCTGGGAGCGAACAACCGGAATGCATAGACGGCTCGTCTGTACCCGGAATGGAAGAAGCACGTGCCCGGGCCAACGCCCCGGACCCTCAGGCCTCGATCTTCCTGGATGGTACCGAGCCGCGACTGCTCATGTCAAGGTTTGTATATTGCAACGATGTAAAAATTGTGTCATCTAGAAATAGCGGCTCAGGTTCTCGAAGATCTGCGCGATGTTGCCGGTGTCGCCCTGCACGACAATCGTCCGGGAGAACTCGGCGATCGCCTCGAGGATGCTAAGGTCGGCGTCGGCGCCATAGGCCACCGGGAAGATGCTGATCCCGGTCTCGTCAAAGCGCTGGCGGAGCTGATCGATCGTGGCAGAACTGGCGTTATCGGCGCCGTCGGAGAGCAGCACGATCGCCCGGATACGATCATCTTCGGACGGCGGCAGCGCCTCGAGCTCCTGGCGGGCCAGTTCGAGCGCATCGAAGACCGCCGTCTTGCCCTGGGCGCGCAAGTCGCCAATCGCGCGCTGGAGCCCGATCCGGTTCTCGCTCAACGGGTTGAGGGGCGTCACGACGCGGGCGCTGGAATCAAAGCTGATCAGGCCGACGCGATCCTCGGCCAGAATGCGCATCAGGAACGTCTCGAGGCCCGCCCTGACCAGTTCGATCTTCTCGCCCTCCATAGAGCCCGAGGTATCGACGACGAGCATGATATCGGCCCGTTTGCGGTTCAGCGCCCAGGAGTTCTTGGCAGCGACGATGACCTCAGCGCCGGGCACTTCGAGGATGGTCTGCACACCCTGGGGATCGACACCGAAGGCCGGGCTGATCGGGTCGGCGAGCGGCACATCGACATTGGCGGGGCGGAAGCCGAAGCTCATCGCCGAACGCTGCGCCTCGGGGGTGAGCAAAAAGTCATAGAAGGCGCCAGCGGCCTGGCGCTCCTCCGGGCTGGCGCTGCTGAGCACGATAAACGGATTGTCGTGCCAGAAGGTGCCCTCACGCGGATAGATCGCAACCAGCGGCGTGGCCGGCGGATCGAACTTGTTGAAGTCGATCAGCGTGATCTCCTCCATCGGGAAGGCCGAGATGTATGACATCCCGAATTTCTTCATGTTCGAGGAGAAGATCAGCGTATTGTAGCCATAGTGCTTGATGCCCTGGCCGAGGTCGCGGATGAACTGCTGCGACTCGCTGCGCTGTACATCGGCGACGGTGAGCCCGCGCTGCTTGCCGGTGGCGGCGTAGAACTCGGCGATCAGCGTGCTCAGGGCCGTGGTGCTGATCTCCGGGTCGGTGTGGCCCCATGAGAAGCGGCCCCACTCGGGGTGGCCAAACCTGCCCCAGCCCTCCGGGTCCTGAATCAGCGCAAGCATGTCCGCCCAGCCGATGGGTTTGGCCGGCCAGCCCATCGCTTCGGCCATCGGCCGCCACATGCCGATCACCACCGGGGTGAGCACCAGCGGTTTGTTCGAGATGGCGATGTTCTGGTTGCCGCTCTCCTGCTTGAGCACCTCGAGCCAGGTCGATGCCGATGGGCTCCAGACCGTGACGTTGAGCGTGCCGTTCTTGATCTCGGTGCGGGCCGCACCGGACGATTTGTTGACCCCCTCGACGAAGACCGGGCGACCCTCCACCTCGACCCGCTGCTGGTTGAAGCGCGGGATCTGCTCGTTCAGCCACTTCTCTTTCTCAGGGCTGTAGGCGATCGAGATGCGGATGGCATTGGCAGGTGGGCCGTCACCGCCCGACGAGGTGAGGCCTCCGAGCGAGGTGCAGGCTGCCAGCAGAGCGAGCACGATCAGCAAGAGTGCAAAACGCAGGAACCGCATAATCGCTCCTCGTCACTGGACGATGAACTGGGCATTGCGATACTGGCTATCGAGAGCGTCTTTGATCACGCCGCTGACGAGCACGTCGCGCACCTCGCGGATGCCGTCCTCAACACTCAGGCGCGGCTGGAAGCCAAGGACCCGGCGGATCCTGGCGAACGAGACACGAATGTCTCGCATATCGCCGCCGAAGGTCAGATCCTTGTACTCGATCTGCGTGCCCTCGACGTAGCGCTGGACCAGGGCAACGATCTCGTCCTTGGTATAGTTGCCCTCATCGGAGCCAACATTGAAGACCTGACGCCCCGCCTCGTCGAGCGGGGCCTGCAGCGCGAGCAGGACCGCGTCGGCCACATCGCGCACATGGACAAACGAGCGGGCATAGCCGCGCTGGTAGATCACCAGCCGGCGCCGGGTGAGCGCTTCGAGCACGAACTGGTTGACGATCAGGTCGAAGCGCATGCGCGGCGAGACGCCGAAGAGCGTGGCGAAACGGTAGACGATCGGCGCCGTCTGGCCGCCGGCGGTCTCGTTGAGCAGGAACTGCTCCGAGGCGATCTTGGTCTCGGCATAGAGCGACTGCGGGTTGAGCGGCGAGTCCTCGGTGACGGGCACGCCATCGGGCGAGAGGCCATAGTTGCTGTAGGTCGAGGCAAAAAGCAGGCGGGGCACGCCTGCGGCCTCGGCCGCGGCATACACCCGGCGCGTGCCCTCGAAGTTGTAGCGCCAGGCCACCTGCGGCCCGACCATCTGGCAGGCGGGGAAGCCAACGATCGCGGCGAGGTGCACCACCGCATCCACGGGGCGGGTGGGCAGGGCGCCGACGCGCAAACCGCCCGCCTCGGCCTGGAGCTGCGCCGGATCGCAGACGTCGATCTTGGCAAAGTGAAAGCGGGGGTGATGCCAGTAGCCGAGCAACGACTGGCCGCCGAAGAGCAGATCGTCGGCCACCGTGACCCGCCAGCCTGCATAGAGCAGGACGCCGGTGAGCAGCGACCCGATGTAGCCAGCGCCGCCGGTGATCAGGGCGTGTGGCGCATCGTCACGATCACGAGCCAGATAGGTCATTGGTCACTCCTTCGCCCGTGGGCCGGGCACAACGCGCTGCTGCTCGTACCAGGCGATCGTCGCGCGCAACCCCGCCTCGAATGAGGTGTGGGAGACGAAGCCGAAGCGCTCCTGAGCGCGCGAGGTATCGAGCTTGCGCCGCGGCTGGCCGTTGGGCTTACTGGTATCCCAGACGATCCGCCCGTTGAAGCCGGTGAGCCGGGCGATCAACTCGGTCAACGCGCGAATGCTGATCTCGTGGGCGCTGCCGAGGTTGACCGGATCGCTACTGTTGTAGCGCTCGGTCGCCAGCAGAATGCCGTCGGCGGCGTCCTCCACATAGAGGAACTCGCGCGTCGGCGACCCATCGCCCCAGGCCACGATCTCGGCGGCGCCACTGTCACGCGCCTCGACACACTTGCGGATGAGCGCCGGGATGACGTGGGAGCTGTAGAGGTCGAAGTTGTCGCGGGGGCCGTAGAGGTTCACCGGCAGCAGAAAGATCGAGTTGAAGCCATACTGCTCGCGGTAGCCCTGGCTCTGCACCAGCATCATCTTCTTGGCCATGCCGTAGGGAGCGTTCGTCTCCTCCGGGTAGCCGTTCCAGAGGTCGTCCTCCTTGAAGGGCACCGGCGTATACTTGGGGTAGGCACAGACGGTGCCCAGGGCGACGAACTTCTCAACGCCGGCCTGCCAGCTCTCGTGCAGCAGCTGGACGCCCATCATCAGATTGTCGTAGAAGAAGTCCGCCGGGTGCTCACGGTTGGCCCCGATCCCGCCGACACGGGCTGCGAGGTGCAGGACGAGATCGGGCCGGGCGTCGGCCAGCAACTGGCGGATGGCATCGCGCTCGCGCAGATCGTAGATGCTGGAACGGGGCACCACCAGCTCGGCGGGCCCCAGGTCACGGAGCCGATCGACCACGAAACTGCCGAGGAAGCCCGCGCCGCCGGTTACAACAACGCGGCGTCCGGCCCAGAAGGCCCGCCGATCGGGCCATGCAGGATTACTCGTCACGGTCGTTCCTTTTGCTCGATCGCGTGGCATTGCGCGATCCACGCTGAGCGCTACAACAACTCCACCCGGGCACGCAGCTCGGGGCGCAAGCCACCGGTTGCATTGCGCGTATCGACCACGCCGGGTGCCAGTTCGACGATCCGCTCGTAAGGGAACGCGCTGTGGTTCGTGATGATCACCGCGCAGTCACAGCGGCGCAGCAACTCCTCGCTGAGCGGGGTCGTCTCGTAGCGCCGCCCATCGTGGGTTTCGAAGTGGCGCACGTAGGGATCGCAGGGAAGCACCGTGGCCCCCCCGGCCATGAGCAGGTCCATCACCTTCAGCGCCGGCGACTCGCGGTAGTCGTCCACATCGGGCTTGTAGGCCACGCCGAGCAGCAGCACGAGTGAACCATTGAGCGACTTACGCTGGCGATTCAGCGCGCGGACAACCAGCTCACGGACGTGGCGCGGCATCTGGGTGTTGATCTCACCGGCCAGTTCAATGAACCGTGTGCTCAGGTCGAAGGCGCGAGCCTTCCAGGTGAGGTAAAACGGGTCGATCGGAATACAGTGGCCGCCCAGCCCGGGCCCCGGGGTAAACTTCATAAAGCCATAGGGCTTGGTGGCCGCCGCCTCGACCACTTCCCAGACGTCGAGGCCCATGCGGTCGCAGAGCAGGGCCAGTTCGTTGACCAGGGCGATGTTCACGGCGCGGAAGATGTTCTCGAACAGCTTGGTCAGCTCGGCGACATCGGGGGAGGAGACTGGCACAACCGTGGTGGTGATCTGGCGGTAGAAGGCGCCGGCCAGATCGGTGCAGGCGGCACTGACGCCGCCCACCACCTTGGGCGTATTCTCCACGCTGTAGCCCTTGCTGCTGGTCTGTCCAGGGTCGATGCGTTCGGGCGAGAAGGCGAGGAAGTAGTCGGCGCCAACCTGGAGCCCGCGCGCGTCGAGCAGGGGCTGCACGACCTCACGGGTGGTGCCGGGGTAGGTGGTGCTTTCGAGGATGATGAGCTGGCCGGGGCGCAGATGCCGGGCGATCGTGGCGGCGGCGGCCTCGACGTAGCTCAGATCGGGGTCGCGGGTCAGGTTGAGCGGGGTCGGCACACAGATGATCAGCAGGTCGCAGCCGGCCATGGGGGCACTATCGGTGGTCGCCACGAAGCGCCCACTGTCGCGCATGTCGGCGAGGGCCGCACTGGGCACATCACCGATGTAGCTCTGGCCAGCGTTGAGCTGATCGACTCGTTCCGCGCTCACGTCGAAACCCAGCACCGGGAAGCCCTGAGCTGCGGCGCGCACAGCCAGCGGCAGGCCAACATAGCCCATGCCGATCACGCCGACGGCGGCGGAGCGCGCGCTGATCTTTGCGAGCAGGTCTGCCTGGTAGGTCATTGGTCTTTCCAGCGTCAGTGATCGTCGTATAACCACCGTATTGTACCGCAGCCGGTACCACCTGCGTATCCGCCCGGCGAGCGAACAAGTTGCTCAATCGCCGCCTTCGGGGTACGATAACCGCCAGCAACCCGGTACGCCACGACGAAAGGGTCCTGCTGGTAAAGCCGGGTGCGCGGGCCTCCGGCCCGCATGCAGGCGGGCGTTCGGCAGCAGGACCACGAAAGGGGGCCATATCGCGATGCGCTACGCAGCCCTGATGGGCGCCGAGGTGCGGCGCAAGGAGGATCCGCGACTGATCCGCGGTGCGGGGCTCTACGTGGCCGACCTCAAGCTGCCTGGGATGCTCCACCTGGCAATCGTGCGCAGCCCCCACGCCCATGCCACGATCCAGGCAATCGATGCCAGCGCCGCCCGGGCGATACCCGGTGTGGTTGCCGTGCTCAGCGGGCGGGACATGCTCGCGCTCTGCGAGCCGCTACCGCTGGCCAACGCAGGCGAGGGCGGCGGCGAGGGCGGCAACTACAGCGGCCGGGTTCGTCACGTCCTGGCGGTCGAACGGGTTCGCCACGTCGGCGAGGCGGTGGCCGCGGTGCTGGCCAGCAGCGAAACGGCCGCCATCGATGCGGCCCAGACCGTCGAGGTCGACTACCTGCCCCTGCCCGCGGTGAGCGACCCGCTGCAGGCGATCGCGCCCGGCGCACCGGTGATCTTCGCGGGCATGGCGGACAACATCGACCATCGCCGCCGGCGCCAGCGGGGCGACATGACGGCTGCCTTCGCCAATGCCCACACCATCGTCCGGCAGCGCATGGTCAACCAGCGGCTCTTCGGCTTCCCGATGGAGGGCCGCGCGGTGGTGGCCACGCCCGACCCGGCGACGGGCGGGCTGACCCTCTACACCAGCACCCAGACGCCGCACCAGGTGCGCGGCGAGGTGGCGCAGGTGATCCGCCTCGCGGAGAGCCAGCTGCGCGTGATCGCCCCCGATGTCGGCGGCGGCTTCGGGGTGAAGATCGGCAGCTACCCCGAGGAGGCGCTCTGCGCCGCCCTGGCGCTGCGCTACAACGCCCCGGTGCGCTGGGTCGAGGATCGGCTGGAGCACGTGCTGGCCACCACCCACGGGCGCGCCCAGGTCTGCGACCTGGCAGCCGCCGTGATGGCCGATGGCACGGTCAGCGCGCTGCAGCTGCGCATCGTCGCCGATCTCGGCGCCTACCCGCTCGCCCCGGGCCTACCCGATCTGACGACGGCCATGGCGGTTGGTGTCTACCGGATCCCGAATGTCGAGCTGGAGGCCACCAGCGTCTACACCAATACCACTCCGGTGGCGGCCTACCGCGGCGCCGGCCGCCCCGAAGCAGCCTACTACATCGAGCGCCTGATGGACCTGGTGGCCACCGAATTGGGGCTCGACCCGGCTGAGGTGCGCCGGCGCAACTTCATCCCGCCCGACGCCTTCCCCTACAAGACGCCCACCGGCCTGACCTACGATAGCGGCGAGTACGAGCGAGCGCTGAGCAAGGCGCTGGAGCTTGCGGGCTACACGGAGCTGCGCCAGGAGCAAGCCCGGCGCAGGAGCGCCGCCAGCGGGGCGGCCGACACGCTGCTGGGCATCGGCATCGCCTGCTACGTGGAGATGTGCGGCTTCGGCCCCTACGAGAGCGCCCAGCTGAAGGTTGAGCCCAGTGGCGCGGTGACCGTGACCACCGGCATCTCACCCCACGGCCAGGGCACGGCCACAACCTTCGCCCAGATCGTCGCGGACCAGATCGGCGCCGACTTCGACCAGATCGTGGTCCGGCACGGCGACACGGCCACTACCCCGATGGGCATCGGCACCATGGGGTCGCGCTCACTTGCCGTGGGTGGCGGGGCGCTGATGCGCGCGGCGGCGCGCGTGCGCGCGAAGGCCTGCCAGATCGCCGCAACCATGCTCGAAGCCGATCCCGTCGATATCGAACTGGTCGCGGGGCGCTACCGCGAACGCGGCGCCAGCGGGGAGGGGCTGACGCTGGCCCAGATCGCCCAGCGGGCCTACAGTCGCAAGCTGCCGGCCGCGATCGAGCACGGTCTGGAAGCCACCGACTACTTCCGGCCCGCGGAGCTGATCTACCCCTTCGGCGCGCACGTCGCCGTGGTTGAGGTCGAGGTTGAGACCGGCATAGTGCGACTGCGAGACTACATCGCGGTGGACGACTGCGGCCCGCGGATCAGCCCGTTGATCGTGACCGGCCAGATCCACGGCGGGCTGGCCCAGGGTATCGCCCAGGCGCTGCTGGAGGAAGTGGTCTACGACAAGGACGGGCAACTGCTGAGCGGCTCGTTGATGGACTACGCCCTGCCGCGGGCCGAGCTCTTCCCGCCATTCACCCTGGGCCAGACCGAAACGCCGACACCACTCAACCCCCTGGGGGTGAAGGGTGTCGGCGAGGCAGCGACGATCGGCTCGACGCCAGCGGTGGCCAACGCGGTGATCGATGCACTTGCCCATCTGGGCGTGCGCCATATAGACATCCCGCTGCGCGCCGAGAAGGTCTGGCGCGCGGCCAACCGGCGCTGAGGCTGCGAATACGCTAGTACAGTTCCAGGCGACCTGGTTGGGCATTAGCGCGACCGCGACCGTGTCCAGCTGCGCCGCGCCCAATCTACAATCAAAAATCTGCAATCTGCAATCGCACTAGGGATGGGTCATCCGCACATCCACCACCTGCTCCACGACCGGGGTGATCCGGGCGCGCACCTCCTCCGGGGTCAGCCCGGCGACCTTGAAGGTCACGGTGCTATGGCCGGGGCTCTCACCGGCGAAGGTGCCGAGGGCGATGATATTGCCACCAGCCGCAGCCAGCGCCTGGGTCAGCTGGGCGAGTTGACCAGGTTCGTCGCGCACGCGCACCTCACAGCGCACCCCACTGTCGCGGGCGCCCATCAACTCCAGAAAGATCTTGAACAGGTCGGTCTCGGTGATGATCCCGACCACCTCGCCACCCCGGACGACCGGCAGGCCACCCACCCGCTGGTCGGCCATTATGCGCGCCGCCTCTTCGATCGGCGTATCCTCGGTCACCGCTGCGACGTCGCGGGTCATAATCGACTCAACGGTGAGCTTACTGAGCAGGTAGTTCAGTTCCCAGACACTCAGGGTGGTAGCCTGCGAGGGTGAGGCGTTGAGCAGATCCTTCATCGAGACAATACCGACCAGCTTGGCGTGCGAGACCACGGGGGCGCGCCGAATATGCTCGGTACGCATCAGGTGCAGCGCATCATTGACCGGCGTCTCAGGAGTAACGGTGATGACCGGACGCGACATACGTTCGCCGACGAACATGACTACCTCCTCGTAGGCCGTTCGGCTCAGAGCAACAACGAGCAACCAATCGGGCCGCTTCCGGCCCACCGCTTACTATAGCACACCTGGCGCGCCTGGCGTGTACACGCCGCTCACCCCCCCAGGGCTGATGCAAAGTCAGGATCGAAAGAGGAGGCGGTCGATGGCAGCCGCCATTGAGCGCTGGAAGGCGGCAAGGTTGTTCAAGCCGGCTTGGGCAAGGAGGCCGCATACCG
>Ga0272446_1002275_pt1 | contig 26433 bp, 21 predicted proteins | sample YNPCB0061_FD_194587 | JGI IMG/M metagenome (GOLD analysis project Ga0272446, IMG submission 194587) | Hot spring microbial mat communities from Yellowstone National Park, WY, United States - YNP-CB-006-1 | ecosystem: Environmental > Aquatic > Thermal springs > Hot (42-90C) > Sediment | place...
CTTCCATAAGCGATCGTCAGGTGCTTATGGCAAGCATTACCCTCAAGGCCGGACGCGAACGCCCCCTCCTGCAACGCCACCCCTGGGTTTTTTCCGGGGCGATCGGCGCCGTCAGCGGGTCGCCGCGCGACGGTGAGGTCGTTGAGGTGCTGGGCGCCAATGGTGAGTGGCTGGCGCGCGGCTTCTGGAGCGGCAGCTCGCAGATCCGGGTCCGCGCCGCGAGCTGGGACGTCGATCAGCCGCTCGATGACGCCTGGCTGCACGGTGCGATCGCGCGGGCGCTGCGTGGCCGTGCAGGCCTCGCCCCCGAGGACGACGCCGCCTGCCGCCTGGTCTTCAGCGAGGCCGATGGCCTCCCAGGCCTGATCGTCGATCGCTACGGCCCCTTCCTGGTCGTCCAGCTGCTGACCCGGGCTATGGCCGCCCGCGCCGAGACGGTCGTGGCTGTCCTGGTGGCGTTGCTGCAGCCCCGCGGGATCTACGAGCGCAGCGATGCTGAGGTGCGCGAGAAGGAGGGCCTGCCCGCTCACGAGGGTGGCCTCTGGGGCGAACTGCCCCCCGCCCGGCTTGCGCTCCGCCCCCTGCTCCTCCCCGGTACCAACGGCGAACGCCCCGCCTTGCTCGCCGATCTGCGCAGCGGCCAGAAGACCGGCTTCTATCTCGACCAGGCAGTCAACCGCGCGCGGGTTGGCGCCTACTGCCAGGGTGCCGCGGTGCTCGATTGCTTCGCCTACTCCGGCGCCTTTAGCGTCTACGCCGCCCGCGCCGGGGCCGCAAGCCTCACGCTGATCGACGCCTCGGCCGCCGCGCTCGATCTGGCGCGCGCCAACCTGGCGCTGAGCGCGGGCGCGCCGCCCGCCGAGCTGGTGAGCGGCGATGTCTTTCGGCTGCTGCGCCAGTATCGCGCGGCGGGCCGCCAGTTCGACCTGATCATCCTCGACCCGCCCCGCTTCGCCCAGAGCCAGGCCCAGGTCGAGCGCGCCGCCCGTGGCTATAAGGATATCAATCTGCTCGCCTTTCAGTTGCTGCGCCCCGGCGGCATCCTGGCCAGTTTCAGCTGCTCTGGCCTGGTCTCCGCCGAGCTGTTCCAGAAGATCGTCTTCGCCGCCGCGCTCGACGCCCGCCGCGATGCCCAGATCATCGAGCGCCTCAGCCAGGCGCCCGACCACCCGGTTCTGCTGACGTTTCCGGAGAGTGACTACCTGAAGGGCCTGATCTGTCGCGTCTGGTGAGCGTGCGCCACCGCGTGATCTGGCCCGGGGGCAGGCTGTACGTCCAATGAGCTACACCATCTTTGAAGACGGCCATATCGCCAGTCCGGCGGGTTTTCGCGCCACCGGCGTGTCCTGCGGCCTGAAAGACGGCAGCAAGGCCCGCGATCTGGCGCTGATCGCCTCGCAACGCCCCTGCCGCGTGGGCGCCCTGTTTACCACCAGCCTGACCCGGGCGGCGCCGGTTTTCTTGAGCCAGGCGATCCTCTCACGCAATCGCGAGACCATCCGCGCGGTGCTGATCAACTCCGGGCAGGCCAACGCTGGCACCGGCCAGGCCGGCCTGGCGGACGCCGTTGAGTGCGCCAAGCTGGTGGCCGATGAGCTTGAGGTGCCGCGCGACGCGGTGCTGCTGATGTCGACCGGGATCGTTGGTGTGCCCTTGCCCATGCCGCGCCTCCGTGAGGGGATCAAGCGCGCGGTCAGCGAGCTCGATAGCGGCGGCGGCCGGCGCGCCGCGGTCGCCATCCTTACCACCGATAGCCGGCCCAAAGAGCGCGTCTTCCGCGTCCAGCTCCGGAACGACCAGCGCATCACCCTGGCCGGCATGGCCAAGGGCACGCGCATGATCCATCCGCGCCTGGCGACCATGCTCTGTGTGATCACCAGCGATGTGCTGATCGAGCAGCGCCTGCTGCAACGCGCACTCCAGCATAGCGTGGCCCGCTCCTTCAATCGCCTCAACCTCGATGGCGACAGCAGCCCCAATGACAGCGTGCTGTTCCTGGCCAACGGCGCCGCTGCGATGCCCTCGATCAGCGATCCGACCTCGCGCGAGTACGGCGCCTTCCAGGAGGCCCTCGATGCGCTGTGCACCGATCTCGCCCAGCAGATCGTGCGCGATGCCGCAGGTAATGGTAAGATCATGGTGGTGCGGGTGCGCGGCGCCAGTAGCGAGACGATGGCGCGCCGCGTCGCCGATGCCGTGGCCGGCTCACGCGCCGTGCGCGCCTGGGTGCGCCGTGGCTCCACCGACTGGGGGCCGCTGCTGGCCGCCGTCGGCGGGAGTTGCGCCGAGTTTCGCCCGGAGTTGCTCGCGCTCCGCGTCGGCCAGCTGTCGCTACTCCACGAGGGCGCAACCGTGCCCTTCGACCCCGCCGCGCTGCTGCCGATCGTCTCGGCACCCGAGGTCGAACTGCACGTGGACCTGAACGTCGGCCCGGTTGATCTGAGTCTGTGGACATGTACGTGGCAAGACGCATAGACAAGCTATGATACACCAGTTACCCCTCTTTCCACTGGGGACCATTCTGTTCCCCGGAGCAACGCTCAACCTGCACATCTTCGAGGAGCGCTACCGCCTGATGATCGGGCGCTGCCTCGAGACGGGCAGTCCGTTCGGTGTCGTGCTGATCCGCGAGGGCGACGAGGTAGAGGAGGGGCGCATTGGTGCGCGCCCCGCCGAGCCCTATCCGGTCGGTACGCTGGCCCGTATCAGCGCCAATGTGCGCCTCGAGGACGGGCGCTATCTGCTCACCGCGGTCGGTACGGCGCGCTTCCACATCGAGTCGATCGTGCAGCGCACGCCCTACATGGTGGCCTCGGTCAGCGAACTGCCTGAGCCGTCGGCGGTCGGCGCGGGCGCCGCGGTCCGCGAGTTGCGCGCTACCTACACACGCTACTGGCAGGCGGTCGCCGTTGCCACCGGGGTGCCCGTGGAGGCCGAGGAGCTCCCGGCTGACCCCACCGAACTGGCCTACCAGCTCGCCGACCGGCTGCAGGTGAATCTGGCGCGCAAGCAGCGCTGGCTCGAGGCCGACCTGCTTACCCTGCTCCAGGAGCTCAACGCCAATCTGCGCGCCGAGCTCGCGCTGCTGCCCGTGGAGCGCCGCGGTCCCGGCGAGGGTCCCTCGGGCATGGGCAGCCTGAACTAAACCCGCTATGGTGATCGGTGTCTGTACGCTCAACCTGTCCATCCCGGTGGCTTTCTCGCTCAAAGAGAAGCGCCAGGTGGTCAGGTCGCTCATCGCCCGGGTGCGCAATGAGTTCAACGTGGCCATCGGCGAGGTGGACGACCACGACGTGTGGCAGCACGCCGTCCTGGCCGTGGCCTGTGTCTCCACCTCTGCCCAGCATGCCCATAGCCAGCTCGAAGCCGTGATCAGGTTTATCGACCGGCAACGCCCCGACTGTCCGATCGGGGCCTATGAGATCGAGATGCTGTAGGGCATGGACGAACTGCTCCCCTACCCGCTGCTGGCGATTGTTGGGCAGCCTGAGCTGAAGACCGCGCTGATCCTCGGGCTGATCAACCCGGGGGTCGGCGGCGTGCTGCTCAGCGGTCCCTATGGTGTCGGTAAGACAACGGCGGTGCGGGCGCTGCGCGACATCATGCCCATGGTCGAGCGGGAAGGCGAAGCGCCGGGGGCGGAGCCACGGCGCGAGCGTATGCGCCTGGTCGAACTGCCGCTCAACGCCCGCCTGGAGGACGTGGTCGGCGGGATCAACGAGCGGGTGGCGCTGGAGCAGAACACGCTGCTGCTTGAGCCGGGCATTCTGGCCCACGCCCACGGCAACATGCTCTACGTCGATGAGGTGAACCTGCTTGACCCGGCGGTGGTCGATGCCATCCTCGACGCGGCCGCCCAGGGCCGCACCTTCGTGCGCCGCGGCGCGATGACCCGGCTCTACCCGTCGCGCTTTGTGCTGATCGGCTCGATGAACCCCGAGGAGGGTGCGCTGCGCCCGCAGATCCTCGACCGCTTCGGGCTGCGGGTCTGGGTCGCGCCACTCGACGATCCGCGCCAGCGCCTGGAGGTCTATCGCCGCGCCCAGGCGTTCCGTAGCGACCCGGGGGCCTTGCGCGCCGTCTATGCCGCGCAGACGGCCGCGCTCGCCGAGGAGGTGGAGACGGCGCGCGCCATCCTCCCCCACGTGAGCGTGCCGCCGGCCCTGGAGGAACTGGCCCTGGCCCTGGTCCAGGCGCTGCAGGTGCCGTCCCACCGGGCCGAGATCGCGCTACTCGAGGGCGCCCGCGCCCGCGCAGCCGCCGACTTTCGCAACCTGGTCAGCGTGGAGGACATCCGCCGGGTGGCGCCGCTGGCCCTGCGCCAGCGCCACAGCGCCCAGCTCGACGAGCACGCGCGGCGCTCGGCTGAGGAGCGCGCCGCCGTCGAGGCCGCCCTGGACGCGCTGGCCATCCCGGCTGCCGCCGAGCCGCCCCGCGCCAGGCGCAGCACGGTCAGGCTGATTGAGCACGACGGATCGTGATGTTGACGCCGCAGGATGGCATGCGGATCAGTGCCGATACCAGCCTGGCCGGCGGCGTGTACTACCTGCCCGGCGGTCTGGTGATCGATGCCGATGGTGTAACCCTCGATGGGGGCGGCGCATGGTTGCTGGGCTCCGGCAGTGGGCGCGGTCTCACTGTCCGCGGGCGCGGCGCAGTCACGATCAGGAACCTGCGTCTGGCCGGCTACTACCACAACATCTACGCCGAAGCCTGTGCCGGGCTGACCATCGCCGGCTGCACGGCCCGCGCCAGCGCCGAGGAGCCGGCCAATACGCTCTTTCTCGATATCTGGCGCCCCGCAGCGCAGGCTTATGGCGCCGGGGTGATGCTCGTCGCAGTACGCGACGGGCTGCTGATCGACTGCGACCTGCAGCATCAGCAGAATGGCCTGCTCTGTTACGCTGGCAGCGGGCTGATCGTGCGCCGTAACGTGGCCAACCACTGCAGTGGCGCTGGCTTTCACTTTTTTGCCACGAACGACTGCCTGGTCGAGGACAATTACGCCGACTTCTGCTGCCGCTACCAGCCGCGCAGCCCCGACCACGGCCATCTGGGCGCCGACGCCGCCGGTTTCCTGATCGTCCACGGTTCGTGCCGCAACCTCTTCCGGCGCAACCGCGCGCGCCTGGGCGGCGACGGCTTCTTCCTCGCTGGCCTGCGGCCCGACTGGACGCCGGTGCCCTGTGACGAGAACGTTTTCGAGCAAAATGACGGCTCGTATAGCCCGAATATCGCCTTCGAGGCCACGTTCAGTCGCGGCAACATCTTCCGCGGCAATCGGGCCGATGGCTGCAACTACGGCTTCTGGCTCGGCTTCTCACGCGAGAGTCTGCTCGAAGGTAACCACATGTCCGGCAACCGCGCTGCAGGCGTCGCCGTGGAGAATGGCATCGCCTGCACGGTGCGCGACAATGACTTCGTGGCCAGCGCCTATGGCCTGCTGCTCTGGTCGAAGTATGTTGAGCCGTTCGCCCGCACCCATCCCGCCAACGACACCAGCCGTGACTGGCTGATCAGCGGCAACCGCTTCAGCGGCAACCGCGTGGCGGTGCGCATCGCTGCTGATCAGGATCACGGCGTACGCCCGCTGCCGCCCCACACGCCGCGCTGCCCCCGCCCTCAGCGGCATACGCTCCGTGCCAATCAGTTTCACAACAACCAGCGCGACATCGAGCTGATCGACGCCGAGGAGCCGCTCCTGGAGGCCAATCGCTTCTGAGCCAGCGCCGATCACGGGCGCCCCACGATAGGCAGTTGATACCTGTTGGTATGGCAGTACTTTCCACATGGCTTTACACTCCTCAGCGCGAATCGCCCATTCTGGAGGCAGCGACTATTGCAATAGTGCAGACCTGCTTGTATAATGATCTATGGTCGCCAGGGCGACTGGCCTGGGAGTATCCGGGCAAGAACGGCAAACGAGCCGCCTGATGAGACGTACCCCACGCGCTCCCGACGATAGTGATCTGCTCCGCGAGTTGCTCGCGAGCGAGCTGCCGAGTCGCCATGGCCAGATTCGCCCGGCGCGGCTCCGCTCGGCCAGCCAGCAACAGCAGATCGCGCTGCGCGGTTTTAAGCTGCGCAACTGGATCGATCGCACGCTGTTTGTGCTCGAGCGTGCGCTGGTGCTGGCCGCCGTGCTTGCCTTCGGCTACTGGCTCTTCGATGGCCCCGTGCGCGACTATCTGCACGCCCAGCGCTCACCCACCACCCTGCGCGCCCAGGCCATGGCCCCCGCGCCCCCACCAGCCCTGCCCCCCGCGACCCAGACTGGCGAGCAGACGGCGGTGGCCCTGCCCTTCACCCGCCCCGCAGACGACGTGGCCGGCCCCGCCGACCAGCGCAGCGTGCGCGACGCCTTCATGGTCCCCCAGGCCGTGCCGGCTGCCCCCCAGGCCCCCGCCGACCCACGCCCGCAGCGGCTGCTGATGCCGAGTATCGGCGCTGAGCTTGCCGTCTACGAGATCTTCGTGGTCAATGGCGAGTGGGAAGTGGCCGAGTACGCGGCGGGCTACCATCACGGCACCGCGCTCCCCGGCACCAGCGGCAATGTGGTCTTTTCCGGGCACGCCGGGCTGCGCGGCGCGGTCTTTAAGGATATTGGCCGCCTTGCACCTGGTGATCAGGTGATCGTGGAGACGGGCAGCTGGCGCTATGTCTATCGGGTGCGCGAGTCAATGAATGTCTGGCCGACCCAGGTTGAGGTCATGGACCCGACCCCGACCCCGGTGCTTACCCTGATCACCTGTACGAACTGGGACACGCAGCGTCTGGTGGTCGTTGCCGATCTCACCGACGCGCGCCCGCTCTCCTGAAGCGAGGAGCCTGGTATGCAGCCACCTTCACGAGATCGTCCACCACCGGCGGGTCGTGGCCGTACCCCCACCCGCTGGACGCGGCTGGAGATCGCGCTGATCCTGCTCAGCGTGGTCATGATCGCTTTCCCGCTCTACGCAGAGGCCACGCGCTTCATCTTCCCGCCGCTCGCGCCCGCCCAGGAGAGCACCCCCGAGCCGCCAACCGTCGACCCGGCGCTCCCCCTGCCCACCACGGCAACCGAGGCCCCGGCCCCCACTGAAGGCCAGACGACGCTGCCCGTGCCTACTGATACGCCGGCTGCCGTACCCACCGATACGCCGGCACCCGTCCCGACCGATACCCAGGCCCCGGCCCCCACCGATACGGGTGGCCCGCAGCAGATCGTGACCGCAACCAGCATCCCGGTGCCGCCCACCAATACGCCTGCGCCGCCAACCCCGACCGATACCAGCGTGCCCGAGACACCGACCAATACTCCGGCGCCCGGCACGCCGACCAATACCCCGGCGCCCGGCACGCCGACCGCCGCGCCCGGCACGCCGACCAATACCCCGGCGCCCGGCACGCCGACCAGTACGATCGCGCCGGTAACCGGGGTGCGCGTCTTCAAGGTGGCCTCGGTCTCCGAGGCGGCCCCTGGCCAGCAGTTCAGCTATAGCATCTCCGTGATCACCGATAGCACCACTGACCAGCAGGTGACCATGGAGGACGCGGTGAGCGGTGACCTCGAGGTGCTGAGCGCGAGCTCCGGCTCGGGGAACTGCAGCTCTGGCCAGACGGTGCGCTGTACGCTGACCATCCGCGACATCAACCCCGCCTCGGTGACGATCCAGGTGCGCGTGCGCGCCGCGGTCGCGCTCGGCAGCAGCATCGCCAACAGCGCCAGCGCCGGCGGGCAGAGCTCGGGCACCGTGACGGTGCGGGTCGGCGGCAGCGCGGTTGCCTCGCCCACGCCGACGCCCACCGGGCCAACGGCCACGCCAACGCTGACCCCGACCGGGCCGACTGCGACAGCCACCGCCGTTGTTGGCCCGACCCTGACGCCCACCAGTGGCCCGCCACCGACGAATACTGCCGCCCCACGCCCGCCCCCCGCCGAGGTCGAGGAGCGGCCACGCGCCACCGAGGTACCGCCCGCGCCACCCGCGCCACCGCCGCCTCCACCGTCGATCCCGGAGGTGCCGACCGAGCCGCCAACCCCGGAGATCTTCCAGCCGGGCCAGCCGGTGGTGCGTCCGACCGCAGCCGTCCGCCCGACACGGGTGGCCCTCGGCCCGACCAGAACTGCGTCGCCGCTCATCCCCATCCCGAGTGGCACGGTCGTGCCAACCGGCACCGCCGGTCCCGCCGCGATCAGCGACGTCTTCTTCCGCCTGGCAAGCGACTGGGGCAGCGCCTACCCGGGCCAGCAGGTGAACTTCACGCTCGCAGTGCGCAATACGCGCCCGCCCGCTGCCGACGGCGCCAACACGCTGCGTAACGTCACCGTGCGCAGCGCGCTGCCCGCCAACCTGGAGGTGCTGGGGGCGCGGGCCGATCGCGGCGCCGACCCCACGGTGAGCGGCAACGATGTGAGCTACAGCATCGGCCAGTTGCAGCCCGGCGAGGGCGCCGAGATCACGATCGCTACCCGCATCAAGCCCGACGTCACCGTGGGCACGCTGATCGTCACCCAGGGCCAGCTGGTCTACGATGGCCTGGCGCCCCAGCCGGCCTTCTCGAACATCGTCACGGTGCAGGTGGTGGGCAACGTCCAGGCCCCGACCAGCGTCCCGACGGTGGTCGCGCAGGTGGCCACGGCGACCAGCGGGGCCTACCCGCCGCCGGGCAGCCCGACTGCGGGACGCACTGCGACAACCGGCCCGACGGCGAGTGTCGCGCCGAGCGCAACCACGGTGGCCACGGCAAGCCCGGTGCCCACGCGCACCCCGGTGCCGCCGCCACCACCCACGCCACTGCCCGAAACCAGCACCGGCGTGCCGCTGCTCGGGATCATGCTGCTCGGCGGCACGCTGCTGACCCGTACCGTGCGCCTGCACCGCGCGAAGAACCGGATCTAAGCGCAGTACTTTTCAAATAGGGTGACTGCCCCCTCCCCGGCCCTCCCCCGCTGGGGGAGGGAGTCCTCTCAGGTGCAGGGTTTTTGGCGGATAGTGTCCTGATGCGCTGCTTGCCCTCAGCCCCCTCCCCCCCTCCCAACCTGGGAGAGGGAGGAGGGGGGTGGGGTATGCGGGGCCTGGGGGCGCAACTCCCAAAAACCCTACCCCTGAGAGGGGAGTCCGGCTCCTCCCCCCAGCGGGGGGAGGTTGGGAGGGGGGCTGCGGCGCCGTATGCGCTTATGTGAAAGGTATTGGATCCAGGGTACGCGGGTCTCCGGCCCGCCTACGGACGGGACGCCCGCGCGCCCAGTGTGCGGCAACCGGTAGCGGCGCCCGGTCGCGAGCCGCCTCACTCATCATGCACCCTCACTGAGCCTGGTGCGAGGCCACAGGGCGCTGCTGCGCGCCATCGAGGGCCAGCCAGAGCACAATTGCCAGCAGCAGCCAGTGGAGCTGGTCCTGCACAGCGGCCAGCACGGCCACCACCTGCCGCGACGCGGGCAGGGCCTCATAGATCCGTTGCAGGCCGATCGCCGGGGCGACGCGCAGCTGCTCGATCACGGCGACCAGGCCCAGTTCGGCACCGAGCGAGCCGGCCACCTGCCAGGCGACGGCCAGCGAGAGGCCAACGGTCATGGCCGTGAGGATCAGCACCAGGGTGCTATACCACGGCTGCGGGCGCGGCCGCATGGTGGCCAGGGCGAGCGCCGGCGCGCCCGGGATCAGATCGAGCAGGCGGGCCGTCAACTCGGGAGGAGCGTCCCAGTGCAACTCCTGGCGCAGCAGCACATCGAGACGGTCGTCGGGCCCGCGTTCAGGCTGCGTCGTATGATCGCTCATCAGCTCACCTCCCGGTCCCACCGAACAGCAGGCGGAGTGGTGCGGCGCCGGGGAAGGGGCCGCGTGGTTCCTCGCGGGGCGGGTGGGCCACGGCGCGGCTCGCCGGCGGCTGCTCCTGAGCCTCGAGGATGGCGGCGAGCCGCTCCTTGCCCCGCCGGATGTGGCTCTTCACCGTGTTCAGCGGAATATCGAGGATCGCGGCGATGTCGGTGTACTTCAGATCCTCGAAGTAGTACAGCGTCAGGACGAGCCGGTAGTGCTCCTCGAGCTGGCCAAGGGCGCGCCGCACCTGCTCACGGACCTCCTGCGAATCGAGGGCCTCGCCAGGGTTCGTCCAGCGATCGTCATCGGCGATGCCGGCGATCATGTCCGCCTCCTCCTGCTCGGAGACCGGCGGCGCAACTGGCACCTGACGTCCGCGGCGGCGCAGTTCGTCACGGCACATATTGACCACCAGCCGGTACAACCAGGTGGTGAAGCGACTCTCGCCGTTATACTGGGGCAATGCGCGAAACAGCTTGATAAACGCCTCCTGGGTCAGGTCAGCGGCGTCTTCAGGATTCTTGAGTACGCTCATCGCGATACTGTAGACGTAATGCTGCTGACCCAGGACGAGCTGGGTCAGCGCCTGGGCATCACCCTGCTGGGCGCGGGTAAGCAGCTCACGCGTTGGTTCAGCCACCGTGCACCCTTCCTGGCGCGCAGGCGCCATCGTCACTTCTCAGCTGCTGTCAGTATGACACAGCTGGCGGCGGCGAGCATCACTCTACAGGCGGAAAGGCACCCTGGACTTTTGTCACAGGTAGCCCGCACCAGGTATGACGATAGGCTGCCGCTGCTTGTTGCGACTGCTCAGGGGACGGGATCATAGCCGCCACGGCCCCAGGGACCGCAGCGCAGGAGCCGCTTGATGGTCAGCCAGCCACCCTTGAGCACACCGTACTTGCTAATGGCTTCGAGACCGTACTGGGAGCAGGTGGGGGTGTAGATACAACTCGGGGGCAACCAGGGCGAGATCGCCAGCTGGTAGAAGCGGATCACCTTGATGGCAAGCCAGCGGAGCATAGGGTTCGGGGATTGGAGATTGGAGAAGGATGGCCGGTGATGGGCCAGCTCCAATCTCCGAATCGTTCAGCTGCAATCATTCCAGCGGTTCTTTGCCGATGGTGAAGCTGCACGAGGGAGAGCCCTGGGCCATACAGGTACACTGCTCGACCGGGAAGCGACGCCCGCCGGAGACCCAGGCAGTAGCCTCCTCGATGATACCGCGCGCGATGTAGAAGACGGGGCCTGGCTCGGGCCGTGCGATGCAGTTCGAGCACCTGGTGATATGGTAGACGAACTGGCCGCGCTCCTCCTCGACGTGGCTGGCCTGGTCGCTGAAGCGGTCGAAGGTCTGCGCGGTGGCGTTCAGCACGATCTTGAGCTTCATCGTGATCGGCATCAGCTTGAGCGCCAGGTCGGCCATGCCGAGCAACGGGCCAAACTCCTTGAGCCCCAGGGTGAAGGCCACGCGCCCGGCGCGCAACTCCAGGCCGCGGGCGCCACGGGGGCCGTACATCGTGCCCAGCGCCACCGAGGTGGCGGCAATCGCCTCAAAGGGAAACTCACGCTTCAGATCGTTGGGCGGATAGGCGTCCAGGTACTGTGGCAGGTCAGCCAGGCGGAGCAGCGCCTTCACCCCATTCTGCCCCATCACCTCTTCGAGCGAGAGGAAGGTGAGACGTCCGATCTTGTTTGGGTAATGCAGGCCACGGAAAGCTTCAACTGACGTCATGGGCTCTCTGGCTCCTTAGACAGCTATGCAGAGCAGGGCAGGATCGACGCTGCACTGCTGCATACTATACCAGACGACCGCTACCACCACAGCACTAGCGCACAGTTTCCCAGACGAGGTGGGGCAGCTGCGGCACGATCAGCCGTTCCATGGCCAGGCGAACGGCATTGGTGGAGCCGGGCAGGCAGAAGATGAGGGCGTCGCCATAGACGCCAGCGGTAGCGCGCGAGAGCATCGCAGCCGGGCCGATCGCTTCGTACGAGAGCATGCGGAAGAGTTCGCCAAAACCCGGTAGCCGCTTCTCGAGGAGGCCGTCGATCACCTCGAAGGTGCTATCGCGCCGTGCGATGCCTGTCCCGCCATTGGTGATCACGAGCTTACACCCCTCGGCGGTGCAGGCGAGAATCTGGGCTTCGATCTCGTCTGGCTCGTCGCGAACTACCGCATATCTTACCACATCATGCCCTGCCTGTGTGAGCAGGGTGCGGATCAAGGCCCCGCTGGTGTCAGTCTCAGGGGTGCGCGTATCGCTAATCGTGAGCACGCCGCAGCGGGTAACCGGCGTCTCCTGCTGGGCGCGCTGCTCGTGGTCCTGGTGTCCCATGGCATTCTCTCTCATTCTTTCATGCGGCACATCCTATTCCTCCCAGAAGGGGCGCACCCAGCCACGCTCGGCGAGCACGGCGCGCAGGTCGAGCATGGCGGTGTAGGTGGGTAGGACGAAGAGCATAGCGCCCGGCGCCAGTCCGGCGAGGGCGGCGTCGAGCGCCGCTCCCAGCGCAGGCTGGATGTGGATCAGCGCCTCGGGCACGCCGGCGTACTTCAGCCGCACGGCCATGTCGTCGGCACGGGTCCCGCTGACCGTGACCGCGGCCAGCCGTCCGGCCAGCGGTTCAAAGTCGGCGTCCCAGAGCCACGAAACGTCGGTGCCATCGGCGAAGCGGTCATTGATCGCGATCAGCAGGTGCAGCGGTGGGGCCTGCTCGCTCGAAACGCTCTCGACGAGCATGCGCACGGTCTCGCTGGCGCCGACGGGGTTCTTGATCAGTGCGATCAGCATGGGCGGGCCGCCCGGGCCGGCGTTGACGCGCTCGATGCGCCCGAAGGCGGCGCTGAAGCGTTCGAGGGCCGCGCGGGCGGTGGCCGGGGCCACGTCCAGCGCCAGGGCCGCAGCGAGCGCGGCGGTGGCATTGGCGGCGTTGTACAGGCCGGGCAGCGGCAGGTTCAGCTCCATAGCGCCACCAGGGTAGCACAGGTACAGCCGGCTGCCGCTGGCGCCCTGCAGTTCCAGGCGAACGAGGCGGACCTGCGGCGCGGGGCGGCTATGCCCGCAGCGTGGGCAGTGGTAGTGGCCGATGTGAGCGTAGAAGGCCAGGCGGTAGTCGTAGCGCTGGCCGCAGCGGCGGCAGAACTGCGAGTCGGCGATATGGGGCGCTGCGCCCGTGGCGTGGCGCGGATCCTCAAGGCCGTAGTAGCAGACCCGCGCCGCCAGCCCCTGTCCCAGGTCGGCGACGGCCGGATCGTCGGCGTTGAGCACCACGGTCGCCGCGCCGGGCAGCCCGGCGAGCGCGGCACGCCAGGCGGCCGCCAGGGTATCGACCTCGCCATAGCGGTCGAGCTGATCGCGGAAGAGGTTATGGATGAGCACCAGGCGCGGCCGGGTCTCGGCGAGGGCCTGGGGTAACGCGGCCTCGTCGGTTTCGAAGAGGCCGATGCTGGCCCGCGGCCGGCCACGCCAGTCGGCGTCGGCGATGGCCGTGGCGGTGAGGCCGGCGATCAGGTTGGCGCCAGCGCGGTTGTGCAGCACCCGTTCGCCGCTGGCGCGCAGGATCTCGGCCAGCATCCGGCTGGTGGTCGTCTTGCCATTGGTGCCAGAGAGCAGCACGACGCCGTGGGGCAGTGCGGCAGCCAGTTCGCCCAGCACGCCGGGGGCGAGGCGCCGCGCCAGCGTGCCGGGCAAGGTCGTGCCACCACCGAGCCGCAGGCGCCGCGCGAGCCCGCCGGCCGCCTTGCCGGTCACGACAGCGAGGGGAGTGAGCGGCGTCACGCGCTACCTCAGCCCGGCCTTGCGCAGCGCCGCGGCGAGCGGTGTATCGTCGTCATCGTCGCCCGGGGCCGGCTCGTCGTCGCCGCTGCTGGCATAGAGCGACGAGCCGGTGCGCGGCCCCGCCGGCTCCTCGGGCTCCTCGTCATCGGCTTCCCAGGCGAGCGAGAGCTGCTCGGCACCAGCGATGGCGATGACATCGTCGACGCTCAAGCGCAGCACATCGATCCGCTCGGGGTCGGGCGGCTCGTCGAGGCTCGTGATCAGCCGCAGGTCGGGCAGCGCCGCGGTGACCTCGCTGAGCAATTCGGGGCGGCGGGATGGTGGCCGCTCGGCGGCCATGAGCGCCTCCACCTCGTCGACGCTGGCGGGGATGCCCGTGTCGACGAGGATGATCGTCACGCGCACGCTGGGAAAGAGCAGCTTGAGGATGGCCTGCGTCTCGCGCAACTGGCCGACGGCCCGGCGCAGCGCGCTGGCGGTGCGGCTGGCCTTGATCTCGAAGACCCAGGCGGCGCGCTCGGCGATGTGCAGCGCATCGAGCTCGCGGTACTTGAGCACACCGCGCCGGTTGCGGCGCTCCTCGTAGGCGAGGATGCGCCGCTCGTCCAGCGCCAGGCGCTCGCCGAGCCAGCTACGGATGGCCGCCTCGGCCTCGCCGCCGAACAGCTCGCGCTGGCGCGGCGGGCGCATCGCCTTCTGGTTCTTGCGCTGCAGCGTAAAGCTCGCGACGTAGGCCTGGTAGAACTTGTCGTCCTCAGTGATGAGGCGCGGGCGGCCGTAGGTTACCATAGTCACCTGCCGAGTTCGACCGAGCGGCGGTAGGCGGCCCAGATCGCGTCGGCCAGCACGGTGCGCATGCCGCCGCGCTCAAGCTCGGAGATCGCCGCGGCGCTGGTGCCGCCCGGCGAGGTGACGGCATTGCGCAACTGAGCCGGGTGCGCCCCGCTCTGCAGGGCGTAACGCACCGAGCCCAGCATGGTCTGCAGCACCAGTTCCTCGGCGATACGCCGCGACAGGCCGAGGTGGACCCCCGCGTCGATCATCGCCTCCATCATCAGGAAGAAGTAGGCCGGGCCGGTGCCATTGATCGCGGTGGCCATATCCAGGTAGGCCTCGCTATCCACGAAGAGCTCGTGGCCAAGGGCGCCCAGCACAGTGCGCGCCCAGCCCCGCTGCGTCTCGTTGACCTCCGGGCCCGCGGTCCAGACGGTCATGCCTTCGCCGATGACTGCGGGTGTATTGGGCATACTGCGTACCACCGCCGGATGGGCGAGCGCCTCGGCGATGCTGGCGATGGTGGCGCCGGCGACGATCGAGAGTGCCAGGTCCTCATCGCGCAGCCTGCCGCGCAGCGGCGGGAGCACCCGTTTGAGTTGCTGGGGCTTGACCGCAACGATCACCAGGCGGCCCCACTCGGCGGCGGCGACATTGTCGGGGCTGGTCTGCACACCGTAGCGGGCCGCCAGCTCGCGGCGCCGGTCCTCGCGAGGATGGCTGACCAGCACCTGCTCGGGCGCCACCAGTTCCTGGCGCAGCAAGCCGCCGATAATCGCCTCGCCCATCGCCCCGGGCCCAATCACACTGATAGGAAGATCTCTCAGCATAGCTCTGGCTCAATGGTACGAATGACGCTCAGGGGACGATAGCACGGCCCTGGACGGATGTCAATGCTGGCGGAAGAGGTACGTGTTCACATGTCTCCCGGGAGCGCGGGCATCTTGCCCGCGGAGACGCGACGAGGGCGGGACGCCCTCGCTCCCAGGTGCGTGTATGACCCCGGGTGTGAACAGTTACCGGAAGAGGTGTCAGGGTCTGGGCAACGTCTGCGGGGTGGCTGCGTTGCCAGCACCATTTTTGCTTGATGGCAGCACATTTGCTCAGCGCCACACAGAGACACCTGAGAGGGGGTTGGGGGCTCGCCCCAGGGACGTTGCGCAAGGCCTGGAGCAGGAGTTGCATCTGGGTAAAAAGCGTGTACTATACACATGCGCAAGTATTTTCAAACCTGGGTCGTTGGTCCTGCCGCTGATCGCCGCGCTGACTGCTGGCATCGTTGGCTCGCATCGTCGAGCCTTCACGAGAAGGGACTGGTACGTCTATGAAACCACGCACGATGGGGGGGCGTCTGGTGGTGTTCGGACTGGTGATTGGCGCGATCATCGCTGCGGCTAGCGGCCCCGCCCTGGCGCAAAGCACGCTGCGGCCCCTCCCGCCTGCGCGGGCAGCGAGTCTGCTGACAACGCCCCGGCAGGCACGGATAACGAATGCGATCCTGCCCCCCGATCTGGCCCGGGCAACAGGCCGGCGCCAGGTGGTGATCAATCTATCGGTCGGCCCGGTCGCGACGCTCGACGAGCGCATTGCGCCACGCAGCCATGGCGCTACCGTCACGAACCAGCAGGATCGGGTTGTCGCCGAGATCCAGGCGATCGATCCAACCGCCAGCGTGCTGGCTCGCCTCAAGATTGCGCTCAATGCGATCATCATGGATGTCGATGCCACCGCGTTGCCAACAATCGCGCAGAACGCTGAGATCACGCGGATCAGTCCGGTGGTCAATTACGAGCGCGACCTGCGCGAGACGGTGCCGTACATCGGCGCGAGCACGACGGTGCAGCAACTCGGGGTTGCGGGCGAGGGGGTGCGGATTGCCGTGCTCGACTCGGGGGTTGACTACACACACGCCAAGCTCGGCGGGCCCGGCAGCGAGGCGCTGTATGCGCTGGCCTACTGCGGCGAGGCCGGGGCAACGCCTGACCCTGCGACGTGCACGGCCGCCGATCGGCCCGCCGATCCGGCGTTTTTTCCCAACAGCACCGTCGTTGGCGGGTATGATTTCGTGGGCGAGGCCTGGTCCGGCGCCGAGGACAGCCCGCCGCTGGCGCCCGATGCGAACCCGCTAGACTTTGAGGGCCACGGCACCCACGTCGCCGATATCATCGCCGGGCGACCATTCCCCGATCCGGAACGGGCCCGCGTGCGCGCAGTGCATGCCTCACCCGATGCGCCGGCGGTTGATATTCTGGTCGACGGCGCCCCGGCATTTGTGAACGTGCCGTTCCAGGCCGTCAGTGCCTATGCGACGCTGCCGCCCGGCAGCTACAATCTCAAGGTGGTGCCCACTGGCGCGACGACTCCGGTGGTGATCGACGCCGATGTGACGCTCGAAGCGGGCCAGGATTACACCGTTGCCGCGACCGACCGGCTGGCGAACATCACCCCACTGGTGCTGCTTGATGACAACCGCGCACCAGCGACAGGCAGTGCCCACGTGCGCTTTGTGCATGCCTCGCCCGACGCGCCGGCGGTCGATATCGCCGTCGCGGGCGGGCCAGTGATCTTCGGCAACGTTGCATTCGGCGAGGTCAGCGCCTACGCGGCCATCCCCGCCGGCAGCTATGATCTGGAGGTGCGCCTGGCCGGCACCTCGACGGTCGTGCTGCCGCTGCCCGGCGTCACGCTTGCGGCTGGACAGGTCTATAGCGCGTTTGCCATGGGCCTGGTGGGTGATGGAACGCTGACCGCGGTGCTCAGCGCCGACAATGCGAGCGCTGGCGGCGGCGTGGCGCCAAAGGCGCAGATCTATGCCGTCAAGGTTTGCTCTGCCGTCTCATCAGCGTGCAGCGGCGTGGCCTTGCTGCAGGGTATGGAGTTTGCCGCTGATCCAAACGGCGACGGCGATCCGAGCGACCACGTGGACATCATCAATATGTCGCTCGGCTCCGACTATGGCCAGAACTACTTCGACGATCTCTCGGCGGCAGTCGACAACCTTACCCCGCTCGGGATCCTGACGGTGGCTTCGGCGGGCAATGCAGCCGACAAGCCGTACATCGTCGGCACGCCCTCGGCGGCACGCACGGCGCTCTCGGTGGCGCAGACGGAGGTGCCCTCGGCGCTGCTGCCGCTGCTGCGGGTCAGCGCACCGGCGAGTATTGCCGGCGACTATCCGGCGGTCTTCCAGCCATGGTCGGCTCTGCCGACCACGGTCATCGAAGGGCCAGTGCAGTACGGCGACGGCGCGGGCAACAACCTGCGCGGCTGTGATGCCTTTGCCGCTGGCTCGCTGAACGGCAGAATCGTGCTGGTCGATCGCGGTACGTGTCCGTTCAGCATCAAGATCAGCAACATCGCCGCTGGCGGCGGCCTCGCCGGCATCATCGGTCTGATTGCGCCGGGTGAGCCGTTCGCCGGCGGTTTTGGCGGCGGCGAGCCGTCCATTCCGGGCTTTATGATCAGCCTGGCCAACGCCGATACCTTGCGCAGCGGGCTGGCGTCCGGTGTGACCATGCGCATCGATCCGGCAACCTGGGCACCGCTTATCGGCACGATGGTCGGCTCGTCGTCGCGCGGGCCGGCGGCCGGCCAGATGTTCTACGGCAACCGGGTGATGTTCGGGCAGATCATCAAGCCGGAGATCGGTGCTCCAGGCGCATCGGTCTCGGCGCTAGCCGGCAGTGGGGTCGGGACCGGCCCGTTCGGTGGAACCTCGGGTGCGGCGCCGATGGTTGCTGGCGCGGCGGCACTGCTGCTGAATGCCACGCACGGGCAGCTCTCGCCCTGGGAACTGAAGGCGCGCCTGATGAATACGGGCGAGACGACGATCTTCAACACGGCTGCGGTGCTGGGTGGCGGCCTGGCGCCGATCACACGCATCGGCGGTGGTGAGGTCCGGGTCGACCGGGCGATCGCGGCGCAGGCCGCGGCGTGGGAGCAAGTCAGCCGCAGCGGCAGCCTCTCCTTTGGCTTCGTCGACGCCTTCCGCCCGGAGATCACCCTGAAGCGTACGGTCGTGGTGCGCAACTACGGCGACAGCACGATTACCTACCGGATCGAGCCGACCTTCCGCTTCGCCGACGATGTCGCCAATGGCGCGGTGCAGCCGCAGGTGCAGGCGTTGTTGAGCGTGCCGCCGCACAGCGAGTGTTCCTTCCCCATCAGCCTGCACATCGATAGCGCGCGACTGCGAGCCTGGGCCTTGAACTCGGGCGCGAACGGCGCCAATGGCGACCTGCTCACCAGCTTCGAGTACGATGGCTATCTCAGGCTGATCGATACCAGCGGCAATGCTGCCAACAACCTGCATCTGCCCTGGCATGTCCTGCCGCGCCTCGCGGGGAACGTCCGGGTACCGGGCAGCGCAGGCCTCGATCGCCCGCTCACGCTCACGAACCGGGGGATTGGTGACGCAGAGTTGCTCGCCTATTCGCTGGTCGGCGTCAGCCCGATCCAGGCGCAGCCCGGCGCCGGCACGAACGGCGAGCTTATCGACCTGAAGTATGTCGGCTACGCGACCTATGCGGTACCGGCGGGTTTCTGCTCGGATCAACCCGGCTACGTTCTCGAGTTTGCGCTCAACAACGCGCGCCGGCAGAGCCATGCCAATGTCCCGGGCGTGATGATCGTCAACCTCGACACTGACCGTGACGGCCGCTTCGACTTCCAGGTATTCACCTACGACGCCAGTTTCCCAGGGCTGTCGGACGGTCGCAACCTGACGTGGGTTGCGAACCTGCGCACCGGTGAGGCCGAGGCCTTCTTCTTCACCGGGCATGCGCTGGAGAGTGCCACCTACACTATGGCGCTGTGCGACATCCAGCTCAGTGATGGCGCGCGACCAGCGGCACAGGGCGGTCCATTGGCGCCGCCGGCGCCTGGCCAGCCGGTCGATGTCCTGGTCGAGGCCTTTGATCTGGTCACTGGCAATGTCACCGACACGATCGCGGGGATCACGCTTGCCCCCGGCGGCGAGCGCTACCTGGCCAGCATCGCGGGTGGCGGGATCGGCTTCGGGCTGCTCCCCGGTGGGGCCACGGCTGAGCTGACGATCAGCGACAGCGGCTCACGAACGAACCCCAGTGAGACCGGCATCTTGCTGCTGACCGGCAACGCGCCGGATGGCAAGGAAGCACGGACGATCATCGTACGCCGTTAATTATCGTTAGCCCGCCACGGGCATGGAGGCGCACGTTCGCTGTCGTGGGGGCGGCTACGCTGGGCCGCCCCCCGGCGCCGGGGGGCCAGGGGCAGACAGAACGTCCAGGCGCCGACGGGTGATACCATTTCCGATTGCAGATTTTGGATTGCAGATTGCCGCACACGGCGTCACGATGAGCGACAACGGCAACGACAATGCGGAACTGCCAACTGGATTTGGTATGAGATGGCGTTGTGAGGTGCTGGTTGGCCCTCACCCCCGGGTCGCCTCCGCGAGCGTCCCACCGTCAGGCACGGTTCAGGATCGGGCGTTCTCGTGTGACCGTTGCTCCACAGCTCCACAGCTCTACAGCTCCACACAACCAGCCTGTAGAGCGGTAGAGCTGTGGAGCTGTGGAGCTGACGGCTGGCTTGTCACGTGAGTGTGAAGGATGCCTCAGGGTGCGGTGCACAGCCGGAAGCGCCCTTCGGCGTCGACGCGGTAGTCGTAGCGCATATCCCCGACCTGGGCGACCACCCAGTAGCCGTCAATCTGCACCTGCAGGTAGGCCACGCCTGGCTCCGGACAGCCAAGCGAACCATCGGGCCAGACAACGGCCTCGTCGCGCACGATGACGACCTCCTGGCGGGTCGCGCCGCTGCGCTGCACGACATCGGCACGGATCCGTTCGAGCAATGCGGCCGGCGCCTCGCCAGTGACTGCCGGCGCGGGCGTGGTAACAATGCGTGTCGGCAGCGGGCGCGCCGGGGGCGTTGGCGGCGGCGTCTGCGCTGCCGGGTCAGGGCGATCGGTTGGCGCCACAGAGACCTCCGTTGGCACTGCGGTGGGCGACGGCGTCGTTGCTGGTGTCGTGGGTGGCGGCGCCGTTGGCGTGGGCTGTACGGTTGCGCTGGCAGCGGACGGTGCGGAGGGCGGCACCGCCACACCGGTTGTGCCGCAGGCCGTCAGCAGCAAGGCGAGCAAGACAATTGGGGTGAGCGTACGCATGCCTGTCCCCTTTCGACGTGTCCTGCACATGTGACGCGCGCGCAGTCCGATTCGTTCCCGGCCAGGTGCGGCGTACGTACACCTGCGCAGCAAGCTGGTTCAGGATGCACACGATCACCCCGGCTTTGCTATCAGCCCCCATAGAGCGCCCTGATGATCAGCGGCGTGATCAGGCCCTCGACGGCGGCGGCCAGCGTCACCAGGGGCAGCAGCACAAGCAGCCAGACCTTGACGAAGCTGGCCAGGCTCCAGAGCAGGTTCTGGCCCACCGAGAAGCCCGGCGGCGCTGCCAGCAGCGCCGCCCCGATGCGGAGCCCGAGCGCCGCGCTCAGTACGAAGGCCGGCAGTTCGATGAGGCCGTGGGGCAGCACGTAGGCCAGCAGGAACTGCAGCGGGCTAGCGGGGCCCAGGGCGAGCCAGCTACCGCCCCGCGCGGTCAGCGCCCCGGCCACAAAGCCCACCTGGGCGAAGGCCACGAAGGGCACCAGAAAGGCGAAGAGCCCGAAGCTCAGCGCCGAGAGCAGGTTGGAGAGCAGGGCGACGCGCAGGTTGTTGGCCGCGATCATCAGCGCCAGCCAGGGCGACGGCGCGGGCGTCGCGCCGAGGCCGTCCAGCAGCGGCTCGAGCGGCTGGAAGCGGGCGCCGGCGCCGGTTGCCCAGCCCAGGGCCAGCCCCGCCACCACGGCGAGCAGCGCGCAGACCAGGGGCAGGCGCAAGTCGCCCAGCAGCGCGGGAAACTCCACGCGGTAGAAACGGCGCAGCGAGAAGGGCAGGCCGTCATAGGCAGCAGGCGCCACGCCGGCGGGCCGATACTCGCGTACAAAGAGCCGGAAACGGGCCCAGAGCAGCGCCAGGCTCAGGTCCTCGTGCTCGCGCGAGAGGATCTGCTCACGGTTGAACCCGGCCATGCCGCTGCGAATGAGCGCCAGCGCGATCACCGCCAGGGCCGCCAGCGCGTACCAGAGCACATCGTAGCGTCGGGCGATGAAGAGCAGGGCCTGCAGCTGGATGGCCACCGCCGTCGGCACGAGCACGGCCGAGGCCAGCAGCGTCGCGGCGCGAACACTGCCGGTGTGCGCCGAGATCACCACCGCGCCGGCGACCATCAGCAGGTTGATCACCGTCACCATCAGCACAACCTGGAGCAGCACCGCCGGCTGCACGCCCAGCGCGTAGAGCGCCGGGTGGACCAGGCGCACCAGGCCCAGAAAGACGCCCAGCGCCAGCAGGCTGCCGGTCAGTGGAACCAGCAAGGCCGCCAGGAGCTTGCCCGCATAGAGCTGCTGGTCGTCCAGTGGCATGGCCAGCAGCGCCTCAAGGCTATTGCGCTCCCGTTCGCCGACGAACGACTCGATCGCGGTGATCAGGGCAAAGCTGGCGGGCACAAAGCCGACCAGCAGGGCCGCAAAGGGCGTCAGCCGCCCGAGCACGGGAGCATCGCCGACCACATCAAGGGCCCAGCCCGCGCCGGCCACCAGGGCTGCCGGCAGACCAACCGCGAGTGTGCCCAGTGGCAGCAGCACGCGCCAGTCGCCAAGCACCTCGGCCAGCTCGCGGCGGGCAATCACCAGCGCGGGCGTCCGCAGGTCCAGCTGCGGGAAGCGGCCCACGAGCCGGCGGCGCGCGGCCGCCAGCCCATGCTGCCAGGGCACCTGCCCCTGCCGCTGTTCGCGCGAGAGCAGCTCCTCGCGGCTGAAGCTGCGCATCCCGCTGCGCACCAGGACAACGGCCAGCACGCCGAGCCAGGCGGCCACCAGCCAGAGCTGCGGCCAGTGGCGATTGATGATCAACAGGGCCACAAGCTGCATCACAGCAGCCATGGGCACCATAATGAAGCTAGACATCAGATTGGCGGCCCGGACGGTCGTGATGTGCGTCGAGATCACCACGGCGCCGCTCACCATCACCAGGGCCATACAGCCCACCAGCAGGATCAGCAGCAGCAGCCGGGGCAGGGTCATCTCTGCGAAGTAGAGCTCGGGCAGGAAGCCCAGCAGCAGCCCGGTGTAGACCAGCATCGCCAGCAGGCTGGAGGTGAGCGGGGCGAGCAGCGCGGCGCTGAGTTTACCCAGGTAGAGCTCGCTATCGGCGAGTGGCATCGCCAGGAGCGACTCGAGACTGTTGCGTTCACGCTCGCCCACAAACGACTCCAGCGCGGCGATCAGCGAGAAACTGGCCGGCAGAAAGCCGACCAGCAGCGCGCCGAAGGGCACCAGGCGCTCCGCCAGGCTGGCATCGTCCAGAAAGCCCACCATCCGCCCGGCAGCGGCCACCAGCAACTGCGGCAGCACGAGGCTGAGCAGCACGATCGGCGTAACGATACGCCAGTCGCTCAGCAACTCGCGCAGTTCACGGCGCATAATCGCCAGGACGTGGCCGGTATTGAGCGGCAGCGTCGAGGGCGCCTGCATCACGAGCGAACCATATCGGGGAGGGCCGGCCCGAGCCGCGCATCGGGCGCCCCCGCGGCGCCTGGCGCCTCCGGGGACTGCCCGGCGACGATACGCAGATAGACCTCCTCGAGGCTCCGGGGCACCTCGGCCAGAGCAACCACGGGGACGGACCGGGCAGCGAGGCGGGCCAGCAACTGCGGGTTGACCAGCTGGGGCGCAGTGCAGCGGAAGCGGAGCGTCGTGCCGGCGAGCGCCTCGATCGTCACCAGGTCATCGAGCAGCGGCGCGACAGCGGCGGCGGGTTGCCCGGCGCCAAGCTGCAACTCGTAGGCCGGATCGCCGAGCAACTGGCGGCTCAGCTCAGCAAAGCTCCCCTGCGCAATGATGCGGCCCCCGTGGATAATCGCGATCCGGTCGGCCAGCAGCTCGGCCTCGGCCAGATTGTGGGTGGTGAGCAGGATCGCGCGGTCGGCATTGCGCAGCGCGCCAATTGCATCGCGCACCGTGCGGGCGCTCTGCGGATCCATGGCGGTCGTCGGCTCATCGAGGAAGAGCACCGGCGGATCGTGGATCAGCGCGCGAACCAGGGCCACCTTCTGGCGCATACCCTTCGAGTAGCTATCGAGCTTGCGCTCGCGGGCCTCCCAGAGGCCGAACTGGCGCAGCAGCGCCTCGGCGCGGCGCCGGCGGGTCGGGGCATCGAGCCCGAGCAGCGCACCGAAAAAATCGAGGTACTCGAGCGCGGCCATACGCCCGTAGAGCCCGGGATATTCGGTGAGCAGGCCAACCTTGCCGCGCACTGCCTGCGCCTGGGCCACCACATCGAGGCCAGCGACACGGGCGGAGCCAGAGGTTGGGCGGAGGATCGCGCCGAGCATACGCACCGTCGTCGTCTTGCCAGCGCCATTGGGGCCAAGCAGGGCCAGCAGTTCGCCCGGGTGCACCTGCAGATCGATGCCGCGCACGGCGTGGAAACTGCCAAACTGCTTACCGAGTTGCTGGGCCTCGATCATAGCGGGTCCAATGACGAATGGGCGACAGGCGGGCGCCGAAGCCCGGGCGGTGGACAGGCCCGGCCAGTATAGCAGCCGGGCGTTACCGCCACTGCGCTTGCATTGTACCCAATCGCGGGGATGAGGGCCAGGGCGACCAGGCCATCAGGCAGGGCGCAAAGACATGGTTCAAACCTGCTTGACAATCTGGGGTTCAGCTCCACAGCTCTCCAGTTCTACAGGCCGGTTGTGTGGAGGTGTAGAGCTGTGGAGCAACGGTCACGCGAGAACGCCCGATCCTGAACCATGCCGTAGGGTCGGACGTTACCCCTGCGCGGCGGTCACAAACCAGGTATACTGACTACATTCGGCAGAAAGCGTGCCACTGGGCACGGCGTGAGGTGTGTGATGGACGAGCAACCGAAGAGCGGCAAGCCGCCAGAGAACAATGCGCTGGCCTACTGGGCGATCATCGGCACCACCGCGCTGCTGTGCTTTGCCTGGCTGCTCACCGGCAGCCTGATGCTCACCCTGGCGATCATCGTCCTGGGCCTGCTGCACCTGGCGCGCCACTTCCCCGACGCCGAGGCCTTCGTTACCTCCGACCCGCTGCTGGTCTGGCTACGACGGCTCTCGCCGCTGATCATCCTCTGCATCGCCACACTGATCCTGGCTGCGCGCCACCTGCGTTGACATGGGGTGGGGCAGCACGCGTCACGCGTATCAGTCTGCGCCGCTCTTGACCTCTTCGACCTCGACGGCAGGCCGGGTCTGGGGCGGAGCCACATAGCGGCCCTGCTGCACGGGGCGGCGCAGGCCGCTCTTGACGCTGGCGATCTGGTCCTGAAGATTCTTGCGGAAGAGCACACTGGTGACGAGATTGACCAGGCGATTACGGTTGCGCAGCACACGGCGGGCGATCGTCGGCCAGGAGAACATAGCGAGGAAATGGCCGAGGTAGCGCAGCTGGTATTCAAGGGGGTCGTAGTGGTCACAGCGGACCACGAGATTATGGGCGGTATACTTATCCCAGTCCTCATCGACAATCAGGCCCTGCTGTTTGTACTCCTTGTAGAGTTGCGTACCGGGGTAGGGCGTAATGATCGAATAGATCGGCATCATCAGATCATTCTCACGCACGAACCGCTCAGTCGCGGCCATATCCTCAAAGGTATCGATGGCGGGGTTCGTGAGAAAATTGCCCTGGATATTGAGCCCGGCCTTACGGCAGCGCGCGATAATCTCGGCATACTTCTGCGCCGAATTGGTGCGCCCCTTATTATAGGTCTTGAGCGTCTCCTGGTTCACCGACTCAAAGCCAACGAGGGCCATCAGGCAGCCCGCCTTAACCAGCAATTCCACAGTGCGTTCATCTTCGAGGAAATTAATGCTGATGAAGCTCGAGAACTTGATCTCACACTCAGCAAGCACCTCGAGGATCTCCCACATACGCTGCTTATTAACGCCCAGGTTCTCGTCGGTAAACATAAACCAGGGCCGGTCGCCATACTTTGAAGGGCGGAAGAAGACCCGTTTTGCCTCGAGCACCTGCCGGCGGATAGCCTCGGGCGACTGCATACGATAGAGGCGGCCGGTGAAGTTCGGGGTCACACAAAAGGCGCAGGTATAGGGACAGCCGCGGGTCATATAGATGGGGATCGACTTACGGGCATCAACGGGATGGCGGCGGCCGGAGCGAAAGATGCGCGCGTAGTCGATAACGGGCACCTCAGTAACGGGCGGGAAGTCACGGGCATCATAGCGCGGGCGGAGGGTGCCATCGGCGACATCCTGGAGCACCGTAGCCCAGAGATTCTCGGCCTCGCCGCAGACAACAGCATCGGCGTGGGCGCGGGCCTCGTCATAATTAAAGGAGACGTGGACGCCACCGAGAACGACGGGGGTACCGCGGGCGCGGAAGGCATCGGCGAGCTCATAGGCGCGGGTGGCATTCATCGTCCGGGCGGTAATACCAACGAGGTCATAGGGCGCAGCGAAATTGATCGGGTCGCCAAAGAGCTCATCAGCGAGCTCGATCGTATGCTGAGGCGGGGTAATGCTGACGAGCACACCGATCGCCATCGAGAAGAGGGCCTTCTGGCTGCTATCCTCCTCCTTCTTCCCCTTCGGAGTCACGAGCAGGATCCGCAGCGGGCGGACGGCCTCTGGCGGGCGGTCGAGTGCTTCCAGCGCAACGGCACGGGGGTCAGCGGCGAGGCTCACGTCGGTCCTCCTCCCGAGGCGATAGGGGCAACGCAGCATCCGGGGCGAGCGGGTCGCGCGCAGGCGGCCCTGCGGAACCATGGGGCAAACCCGTCTCCCGGGCTCACAGCTCAGCGCCGGACGGACGTATTGTACAACCGATGTGTTTATATGTACAGGGAATAAACGTTCACTTGCGGAGCGGTTTGACAGCGGGAGCGCACAGAGGCTAGAATCGCACTGAGAGCGGATGTGGCCCGGTGGCTGCCCTGGTCTTCAAAACCTGTGGGCGTGGTGACGAGCCGCGCCGGTGGGTTCGACTCCCACGCGCTCTCG
>Ga0272446_1002276_pt1 | contig 26426 bp, 24 predicted proteins | sample YNPCB0061_FD_194587 | JGI IMG/M metagenome (GOLD analysis project Ga0272446, IMG submission 194587) | Hot spring microbial mat communities from Yellowstone National Park, WY, United States - YNP-CB-006-1 | ecosystem: Environmental > Aquatic > Thermal springs > Hot (42-90C) > Sediment | place...
TGACGTATCGCGCCTCCGAAGGCCCCCAGATCGTTCGCGCGGCCCGCGAAACCGGGCGCATCGTGCAGGTCGGCAGCCAGGGCGTGAGCACCCGGTTGGAAGCCAGGGCTAAGGAGATGATCCGTACCGGCAAGCTGGGCAAGGTGACGCTCATCCGGGCCGCCTTTAACCGCAATACCGCCTCCGGCGCCTGGGTCTACCCCATTCCTCCCGATGCCTCCCCGGAAACCGTCAACTGGGAGATGTTTCTCGGCCCGGCTCCAAAGCGCCCTTTCAGCCTGGAGCGATTCTTCCGCTGGCGCTGCTTTGAAGACTACTCGGGCGGCATCGCCACGGACCTGTTCGTGCATCTCTGCACGGCCATTCACTTCATGATGGACGCCACCATGCCATCTTCCGTGGTGGCCACCGGCCAGCTCTACCGCTGGAAAGACGGGCGCGACGTGCCGGATACCCTGAACGCCTTGATGGAGTATCCGGAAGGATTCGCCGTGAACCTCAGCTCTACCTTCAATAACCAGTTGAGCGCCGAAGGAGGGTTCCAGATTCTGGGCACGGAAGGGGCTCTCACCCTCGGCGGTGGCGGGTTGACCTTCCATCCGGAGAACGCCGTGGAAGACAACCGCTGGATCGTGGAAAGCTGGCCCAAAGCCTTGGAAGACGCCTACTACCGCGATCCCAAGGTAATTCTCAGCGAGGTGGAAGCCGCGCGCAGGCCAAAGGCCGAACCGCAGAGTTTTCAGGAGGATGGCCCAGAGGCCACTACCGCCCACTTCGCCCGCTTCTTCGAGTCCGTCCGGACGCGCAAACCCTGCTGGGAGGATGCCTCGGCGGGCCACCATGCCGCCGCCTGCGCGCACCTGATCAACCTCTCGGTCAAGCGGCGGGCCATGGTCGCCTGGGATTTCGCGAAAGACGACATCCAGGCCTGACCCCGCTGGTCTGACGTCCGGCTACTAATCCCCCGCCAGAGTTCTGCCGATAGTGTCTTCGGAACCCGCCAGATGCGGGAGGAGCTGTTGTGAAGACGATATCGGTGTTCGTTTGCGAGTCCCAGCCGATCGTAATCGAAGGACTCAAGCGGGTGCTCGAGGGCAATTCGGATCTGAAACTGGCCGGCGAAACCTCGAACCCGGAGGAAATGGCGGAGTTGGTCGCCGGTCTCCGGCCCGACGTCGTTCTCATCGACCAAAGCTGGGGCTCGCGGACCGCCCTGGAACTGGTGGCTAGAACCCGCTCGGTTTCGGAGAGCACGCAGGCTGTGCTCTGGGTTACCGGCCTGACCGAAGGAGAGTCGTTTCGCGCCCTGCAAACCGGCGCCCGGGGAATCCTGAAGAAAACCCTGCCGGTCAGTGCCATCCTCGAGTGCCTGCGGGCCGTCGGGCACGGAAATATCTGGATTGAAAACTCCATTTCCAACCAGATGGTGGGCTTTCTGAACCGGCGCGATGTGCCCCGGCTGACGACTCGCGAGCAGGAGGTCGTGGGGCTCATCTGCCGGGGAATGAAGAACAAGCAGATCGCCGAAACCCTGGCCATCACCACCGGCACGGTGAAGGTGCACCTGATGCACATCTTCGAAAAGACCGGCGTGAAGGATCGCTTCGAACTGGCCATGGAGGCGCGCAAGATACTGGGCATCAGCGCCGAGGATGAGATCGGGGTCTTGCGCAACGGGCGTCCCAGGTGAACACGGCAGATGGCTCCGAAGAATACCTGAGTCGAACCTGCAAAAGTCACGTAACGCGCTGGGAGTAGCCGGTGTTCGACGCGCGGGGAATTGAAGCCATCCACCATAGTCCGTATTCTCTAGTACGGTACCAGTACCAACGCATCAGCCAGCCGGCGCGGTGTGGAGACGGAATCGGGATGCAGGAAAGCACGGCCATCGCGGCAAGCCGGAGCGGGTCTTTCGGGGCGGCGCCGGCAGCCCGTCCGGAGCCCGGCGTGCGCTCGGAGGGGTTTCGAAGTCTGCTCCGGCGCTGGCTGGTTCCCTCGATGGCGGATTGCCTGTTCATCGCCCTGACGGCCTGGCTGTTCATGGCCGGAAGCGGCTGGAAAGTCCTTTTGGGTGATGCGGATACAGGCTGGCACATCCGCACCGGCGAGTACATTCTGGACCACCGCGCAGTCCCCACCACCGACCTGTTCTCGTTCTCCAAAGCAGGCCAGCCCTGGTATGCGTGGGAATGGCTCTCCGACGTTCTGTTCGCGCTTCTTTACCGAGGTTTGGGCTTGAAAGGCGTGGTTCTGGCCGCGGGGCTTGTTCTGGCGCTGGCCTTCACGGTGATCTTCCGGCACGCGCTGTGGCGCGGGGCCGATGGAGCGGTGGCATTGGGGGTCACGCTCATGGCGGCCAGCGCGTCTACAATCCACTTCCTGGCACGGCCGCACGTATTCACCCTCCTGCTGGCGCCGCTCAGCCTGTGGCTGCTCGACCGCGATCTCGCGCGCCCCGGGCGGGCGGTCTGGTTCCTGGCGCCGATGGCGGCGGTGTGGACCAACCTGCACGGCGGTTTTCTGGTGCTGGTGGCGGCGGTGTGGCTGTGCGCGGCTGCCGAGGCGCTTAAGGCCCTGCGGCCGGAGGAATTCGGGAAGGCGCGCTGGCGTCCCGCGCGGCGCTATCTGATTTTGGCCGGGCTATGTTCGCTGGCGACCCTGGCGAATCCTTTTGGCTGGCGCCTGCACGCGCACATCGGGCGGTACCTGGGATCGGACTGGATCCGCGAGGCGGTCGAGGAATTTCAGTCCCCCCGTTTCCGCTCCGAAAGCATGGCGCAATTCGAGGCGCTGCTGTTTGCCGGTCTGGTGGTGGCGGGAGTGCTGGTGAAGCGGCGCGACTGGTATCACGCGCTGTTGATCGGCTTCTGGGCCCACGCCTCGCTCGGTTCGGCGCGGCATGTCCCGATTTTCGCCCTGGTTGTGGCTCCGGTTCTGGCCGGCGAGGCAAGCGGGTTATGGCGGCGTTGGAGCGCGGGGTGGCCCAAGCGGTCCCTGCATGGGATTGTCCGCGATGTGGCTGCGGAATTCGGGTCGGGCAGGAGATCGGCAAGCGTCTGGGCGTTCGCGCTGGTGCTCGCGCTGGTGCTGGTAAATCCGCCCGGTTGGTGGCCGGCGGATTTTCCGGAAGTCAGGCTTCCGGTCGGCCTGGTGAACCGCCACCTGGACGGCTTTGCGGCCGGCCAACTGGGGCGCATCCTGGCGCCGGACCAATGGGGTGACTATCTCATTTACCGTTTCTATCCGCGGCAGCGGGTGTTCATCGACGGGCGCAGCGACTTCTATGGCCCCGAACTCGGCCGGGACTATGTTCGGATGATCAACGGGCACTACCAGTGGCGCACCCTGATGGCCCGGTACGGTTTCGATGCCGCGCTGATTCCCCCGGGCTGGCCGCTGGCCGAGTTGCTTAAGCGGGATAGCGCCTGGTGTTTGGCTGAAGACGACGGAAGGGCCCTGCTATTCCTGCGCCGGGGCGCCCGGAGAGCGCTAAACAATCCCGCCGATTCCGCCGAAAGATTATCCGGAGGACAGGAGCAGATGGCAGCCGCCGCCGCCCGGGCCCAATGGGGAGACCGTAAATGACTGTTCAGGCATGGATTGGGATTGCCGTCGGAGCGGCCGCCGTGACCGAGGATCTCGGCCGGCGCCAAGTCTCGAACTGGACCTCTGGAGGAGCGGTTCTGGGAGGGCTGGCGATCTCCGGTGGGACTCGCGGCTGGCATGGTCTGGCCGACTCCGCCCTCGGCGCCGCAGTGGGATTCGGAGTTTTCCTGATCTTTTATCTGCTCAGCGGCATGGGCGGCGGCGACGTGAAGTTGATGGCGGGCTTCGGCGCCTTGCTGGGAGTCCCCGGCGTGCTGTACGCGGCTCTGCTGGCGGCCGCGGCCGGCGGCATTCTCGCTGTCGCCGTCCTGGCGGTGTCGCGCCTGCGCCGCCGCCGGAGCTCCCGGACGGAAGCGCCGAATGCCATTCCGTACGCGCCGGCGATCGTCGCCGGAGCCTGGCTCACGCTCATCGCCGGAGTGTAAGGCGAGAAAAGGGAACGAGGTAGAAGAATGGACCGCAGGCTAGTCAAGGTTTTGGGCATGAGCGTCGTCCTGGCGCTGGTCGTGACGGGAGTTTTCTATCAGATGGCGGTGCGCGCCGGCGGACGGAAAAGAACGGTCGTCGAACGCCGCGATCTGGTCGTCGCGGCGCAGCCGCTGCCGGTGGGCGCAACCATCAAACCGGATCAGGTGAAGATCACCCGCGTGCCGGTGGACCTGTTTCCGAAGGGTGGCTTCTCAAAGGTGGAGGAAGTGATCGACCGTCCGGTGATCAGCAACATCCTCATGGAAGAGCCCATTCTGGAAGGCCGCCTGGCGGCCCGCGGCAGCGGTCTCGGGCTGGCGCCCATCATCCCGGCCGGGATGCGGGCCGTATCGGTTCGGGTGAACGATGTGGTGGGAGTAGCGGGTTTTGTGCTTCCGGGCATGCGTGTGGATGTCCTGGTCACCGGCCGTCCGCCCAACTACGAGGGCACGGTGACGACTACGGTGCTTCAGAACATTCTGGTGCTCTCGGCCGGTCAGACCATCCAGCCGGAACCGCGCGGGCAGGCCATCAACACGCCGGTGGTGACTCTGCTGGTCACCCCGGAACAGGCCGAGACGCTGACCTTGGCGGGCAATGAAGGACGCATCCAACTGGTGCTCCGCAACGCGGTGGACCAGAAGGTGGAGAGCACCCCGGGCCGCGAAGTCGCCGAGTTATATGGCATGCGCGGCGGCCGGAAGAAAGTAGACGCCGCCTCCGAACCGCCTCCGAGGCCGCGTTCCGCGCCGAAGGCCCCCGAACCGGTGCGCCTGGCTCCGCCGCCCCAGGCGCCGCCCCCTCCGGACGAAATCATTGTGATTCGCGGCAACCAGAAGACCATTGAGGTGATTGGCGCGCACAAGAGCGAATAGAGCCGCGCGGTGACGAGGTGGAACATGAACCGACCGATTCCGATTGAAACGACAAGCCGGCAGGTCCTTGGCAGCCGCATCCTGGTGGCGCTTCTCACGGCTCTGTCCCTGGCTTCGGGAGCCGAAATGCGGACCGAGGAGCTCAAGCTGACCGTGGGCAGGAGCGCGGTGATTGACTACCCCGCCGATGTCGCCCGGATTTCAACCAGCAACCCCGAGGTGGTTGACGCCGTGGCGGTCAGCAAGCGCGAAATTCTGCTCAACGCCAAGTCCTACGGGTTCTCGAGTGTCGTTGTCTGGGCCCGGACCGGCGCCCGGACCTTCTTTGCCGTATCGGTGGAGCAGAACCTGGAGCCGATTCGGACACTGCTTAAAGAGACCTTTCCGGGAGAAAACATCGATGTGCGGGCGACCCGCGATTCGCTGGCGATCAGCGGCAAAGTGACCAGCGCGGCTGTCGCCGAGCGGGCCCTGGCGCTGGTGACGCCGCTGGCCAAAAGCGTGGTCAACAACCTGCAAATCACACCCGCCGGCGCCGACAAACAGATTGTTCTCCGGGTAAAGTTCGCCGAACTGAACCGCACGGCCGGCGCCCAGTTCGGGGTCAATCTTCTCTCGACCGGCGTGCTGAACACCCCCGGCCGCATCTCTACGGGCCAGTTTTCCAGTGGTACGCCCAGCCAGTTGAAGGGGGTTATCCCGGGACAGATTCAAGGCACCACCAGCGAATTCACGATCTCCGACGCGCTCAATGTGTTCGCGTTCCGGCCGGACCTGAACCTGACGGCGCTGATCCGGGCCCTCCAAAACCAGAACCTGCTACAGATTCTGGCGGAGCCGAATCTGGTGACCACCGATGGCAAGCAAGCCAGTTTCCTGGTGGGCGGCGAATTTCCCGTTCCCGTTCTGCAAGGCGGGTCGAACGCGGGAGCGGTCACGATCCAGTTCCGCGAGTTCGGCATCCGTCTCACTTTCCTGCCGGTCTCGACTCCGCACAACACCATCAAGATGTACGTGAAACCGGAGGTCTCCACCATCGATATGGCGAATGCGGTGACCTTCGCCGGGTTCACGATACCGGCTTTAGCGTCGCGCCGCATGGAGACGAATGTCGAGCTGGGACTGGGGCAGAGCTTCGTCATTGGCGGGCTGCTCGACGACCGGGTGACCGACAACATGATGAAAATCCCTGGGCTGGCGCACATTCCTTTATTGGGAGCGCTGTTTAAGAGCCGGGCGGAAAACAAGACCAAGACCGAGCTGATCGTCATGGTGACGCCCGAGGTCACCTACCCCATAGGGCAGGGGGAGGCCCGGCCCGAGATCAAGATGCCCCGGGAATTCATCGCGCCCCTGGCGACTTCCAGCCGGACGCAGGAGCGCGGGGCCGGGTCTGCGGCCCAGCCGGCAAAGCGTAAGTAGGAGCATGACCAGGAGTGGGCAGGATGGAACCTAGAGGCGGGCGAGGGAAAAAAGAGCTGACCGCGCTGGCGGTGCTGCCCAACCGGGATCTGGCCCGGCAGTTCGTCGCCGCGCTGGCTGCCAGCCGGGGACTCCACGTGCTGGCCGAACTGAAGAGCTATCCCACCCCTCAAACCCTGGATGTTCGCATCCGGCAACTGCGTCCCGACACGGTCCTGATGGACGTCTCCTCGGATCCCGACCGGGCCTCGGAACTGATTCAGTTCGTGGCTTCGTTCCGGCCTCCGGTCTACGTGGTGGCGCTCGACGCGCAGAACGACTCCCAAGCCATTCTGCGTTCGGTGCGGGCCGGAGCCACGGAATTTCTCTACGCGCCGTTTCCGGCTGAAGCGCAGCGGGAAGCGCTGGAACGAATCCGGAAACTGCTCCAGGCCGAGCAGCGGGGTGAGCCGGAAAGAGGAAAACTGCTGGTCTTTTCCAGCGCCAAGCCGGGCTCCGGCGCCTCTACCTTGGCGTCCCAGACGGCCTTTGCGCTCGAGCGCCTGACCGGGCAGCGGGTGTTGCTGGCAGATCTGGATTTATGGGGAGGAACGCAGGGCTTTTTCCTGAACTTGCGGCCACGCGGCTCGGTTCTGGACGCGCTCCGCGAGGCCGACCGCCTGGACGAAGCGCAGTGGACCCGGCTGGTCACCTCGAAAGACGGGGTTGACGTGCTGCCTGCCCCGGAGATGCCTGCCGGGCGTTCGATCGAAGCGGCGCGGCTGCACGATCTGCTGGAATTCGCGCTGGCGGGCTACGACTGGGTGGTTGCCGACGCCCCGGGAATCTTTGAGCGAACCAGCCTGCTGGCCCTCAGCGACTCTGATGTTGCCTACCTGGTGACGACGACCGAATTGCCCAGCCTGCACCTGACCCGCAAGGCTGCCACGTTTCTGCTGCAACTCGGCTTTGGATCCGAGCGGTTCCGGGTGCTGGTCAACCGGGTTGGCAAGAAGGACGGCATCGGAACCGAGGACATGGCCAAGATCTTCAACTCGCCGGTGCACGCCGCGTTTCCGAACGATTATTCCTCTGTCCACCAGGCGCTGGCCGAGGGACGCGCGGTCGCCCCGCCCTCCGCCCTGGCCCGGAGTGTGGAGGAGTTCGCCGCCGGCATCACGGGCCGCCCGGGCGCCCCGGCGAAAGGGAAGCGATAAGCGTTCTATGTTGACGAACTCGGAGTTCAAACCACCGCAGGAAATGACGTGGGACCAGCGCCTGCTGCGCAATGCGGGACGGCAGAAGGGCGCGCTCAAGCCGGAGTACCAGGAACTGAAGTTCACCCTCCACCGCAAGCTGCTGGACAAGATCAACCTGGAAGCTTTGGCTGCCATCGACAATCAGCGGGTCCGCGCCGAAGTGCGCCAGGCCGTCCTGTCGCTGATCGACGGCGAGCCGACCTTGCTCAGTTCGATCGAAAAGCAGCAGATCAGCGAAGAGGTCCTGGACGAAGTGTTCGGCCTGGGACCGCTCGAGCCGCTGCTCCAGGATCCCACCGTTTCGGATATTCTGGTGAACACCGCCAAACAGGTATACGTGGAGCGCAAAGGACTGCTGGAGCTGACCAGCGTGCGCTTCCACGACGACTCCCACCTGCTCCGCATCATCGACAAGATCGTTTCCCAGGTGGGACGCCGGGTGGACGAATCCAATCCGATGGTGGACGCCCGGCTGAGCGACGGAAGCCGCGTGAACGCCATCATTCCTCCGCTGGCTGTGGATGGGCCGCTGCTGTCCATTCGCCGCTTCGGCACCGACAAGCTGATGCCCAGCGACCTGGTGGAGAAGAAATCGCTGACGCCGGGCATGATGCAACTGCTCGAGGCGGCCGTCAAGGCGCGGCTCAACATCATCATCGCGGGCGGAACCGGCGCCGGCAAGACCACGCTGCTCAACGCGCTGTCGGCGTTCATCTCTCCCAAAGAGCGCATTGTCACGATCGAGGACGCGGCCGAGTTGCAGCTCAAGCAGCCGCACCTGGCTCGTCTGGAGACGCGCCCCCCCAACCTGGAAGGGCAGGGCGCCGTGCGGCAGCGCCAGTTGCTGATCAACAGCCTGCGCATGCGGCCGGACCGCATTCTGATGGGCGAGGTCCGCGGCGAGGAAGCCCTGGACATGCTGCAAGCCATGAATACGGGTCACGACGGGTCGCTCACCACGATTCACGCCAATTCGCCCCGCGATGCGGTGGCGCGCCTGGAGGTGATGGTGTCGCTGGCCAACGCCAATATGCAACTGGTATCCATCCGCCAGCAGATTGCCTCGGCCGTCCATTTGCTCGTGCAGGCCGCGCGCCTGAGCGACGGTTCCCGCCGGGTCGTCAACGTCACCGAAGTCACCGGGATGGAGGGCGAGATCGTAACCTTGCAGGACATTTTCGTTTTCGAGAAGCGCGGGTTGACGCCTGAGGGCAAGGTGATCGGACGGTTCGCGGCCACCGGCATCCGGCCGAAATTCTACGAGAAGCTGCAAGCCGCCGGGATCCGCCTGCCCAACGAGGTGTTCGACGAAATGGTGGAAGTGTGACGGTATGCTGACCGCCGGGCTGGTTTTCATCACGGTGTTGCTGGGGACTCTCGGCCTGTACCTGCTGTGGGGGGGCGGTGGGAGCGAGCAGGATATCGACCGCATCAAGGCGCGGCTGTTGGATGACGCCGGAGCGGACAAGAAGAAAAAGACCCGGCAGGCCGGGCCGGCCCTGATCAACACCGAAGACGAGCACAAGAACCATCTCGCGGTCAGACTCCTGAAGAGGTTGCAACTGGCGGACCGGTTGCGGGAGCTGATCGAGCAGGCCGGCCTGCGGTGGAACGTTGCCCGCACGATTCACGCCAGTCTGGCCCTGAGCCTGGCCGGATTCTACCTCGTCTGGACCATGGCGCCGCCGCCCTTCAACCGGGCGGCGTTTGGCGCGGCGCCCGCGGCTGCGGCGCTGCCGCTGCTGTATATCCTGCGAAAACGGCGCGCCCGGCTGCGCCGCTTTGAGGATCAGTTTCCGGAAAGCCTGGAGTTTGTGGCCCGCTCGATGCGCGCCGGACATGCTTTCTCGGTTTCGCTCGAAATGTTGCACCGGGAGTTTCAGGAACCGCTGAGCGGCGAGTTCCGCCGGACCTTCGACGAGCAAAACCTGGGCCTGCCGCTGGAGGTAGCCCTCCAGAAACTGGCCCAGCGGGTGCCGCTGCTGGACGTGCAGTTCTTTGTCTCCGCCGTACTGTTGCAGAAGCGGACGGGGGGCAACCTGGCCGAGGTTCTGGACAAGCTCGCCTATCTGATTCGGGAGCGGTTCAAGCTGCGCGGCCGCATCCGCGCCATCAGCGCGCACGGCCGTATGACCGGTATCGCGTTGTCGTGCATTCCGGTCGGAGTGGCCGCCATCATGTTTTACGTCAATCCGGACTATGCCCTGTTCTTCGTCAACGATCCGACCGGGCAGTATATGGCAGGCGCGGCGATCGGGCTCCAGTTGGTGGGTTATGCGGTGATCAAGAAGATCGTCTCGATCGAGGTCTGAGTATGGTGCTCCTGTTCAGCGTGGTTCTGTTTCTGCTGCTCTCGCTGGTCTTTGCGGCGGTGGGGCTGAAGGCATGGGCGCGCCCGAAAGCGGCCATCGACCGCATCACCGGCGTCGCCGCCGGCGAGACGCAGGTGACGGTGCGCCATCCCAGCCTGGTCTTCCACGATCTGGTAAAGAAGCTCGGGGCCATCCTGCCGGCCTCACCCAGGGATGCCACGGTGATGCAGCGCCGGCTGATCCGGGCCGGGTTCCGCAAACCGGGGGCGATCAAGCTGCTGTACGGTTCCAAGGTGCTGCTGGGAGCGTTGATCCCGATGGCGGCCGCGGGCGTGATCGCCAACTCGGAGACCGACGCGGCCAACAAGGTGGTGGGTCTGCTGGCGGCGGGCGCAATCGGGTTTTTCGCACCCAACGAGTACGTCCGGATGGCGGCGGGCCGCCGCCAGAAGGAGATCAAGCGGGGTTTGCCCAACGCTCTGGACCTGCTGGTGGTCTGCGTGGAGAGCGGACTGGGCCTGGACCAGGCCATCATGCAGGTGGCCAAGGAACTCCAGCACGCCCACCCCGAAATCAGCGAGGAGTTCGCGCTGATGAACCTCGAGTTGAAGGCCGGCAAGCGCCGGGCCGAGGCGTTGCGCAATCTGGCCGAGCGCACCGCCGTGGATGAGTTGAAAAAGCTGGTTGCGGTTCTGATTCAAGCCGACCGTTTCGGCACCAGCGTAGCCCAGAGTCTCCGCGCGCATTCCGACTACATGCGGGTGCAGCGCCGCCAGGAGGCCGAGGAAAAGGCGGCCAAGCTGGGCGTGAAACTGGTTTTCCCGATCTTTTTCTGTATTTTGCCGTCACTGTTCGTGGTGACGGTGGGGCCGATGGCCGTTCGCATCGTCCGGGACCTGCTGCCGATGATGAACAACATGTAGGGAAGAGCGGGTCGATTGACTGTTTCGTAGAAAGGAGAAGCGACATGGATCCTACGATGATTCGCCTGCTGTGCGCACTGCTCGCAGTGGTTTTCTTGGGGATGATCGTGCTGCGCCGCCGCAAGAAGGCCGAATAACGGTCCGGGCGCGGCAAACCTCGAGGCCTGAGGCAGGGCGCGGGGGTGGGCGAACCGGCTCGCACCTGCCTCGAAAGGCGCTCCGGAGGGGCGCTCTGGCGGTGAAGGCCAGGCAGGCAGCTTGGCCCCGCCGGCAGATCTGGAAGTGGAGAACGAAGGGCCGCCGCGGCGGGCGCGGCGGCGAGTTTTGGAGTCGACTTTTATGAAGTGGAAATCAGGTCTTTGGATGGGGAGAACGGCGGCGGGGGCCGGCGGCGCAGCGGCCAGGTTGGGGCGCGGCGCAGTTCCGGCCGGGCTGCTGATTCTGGCGCTGGCGGCTTCGGCCGGCGCGGGCACATTCGGAAGGGTGGCGGCCATCGGCGGCCAGGCCGCCGACATCGCTCTGGACGAGGCGCGGGGCGTGGTCTATGTCGCCAACTTCAGCGCCAATCGCATCGAGGTCATGTCCACCTCGGACTATTCGATCCGGACCTCGATGAACGTGGCGGCGCAACCCAACTCGCTGGCTTTGTCGCCGGACGGGCAATTCCTGGTGGTCACGCATTTCGGCAATTTCGAAGCTCCGAACTCGCCGGCCAACGCCCTGACCGTCATCGATTTGAACGCCGGGGTGAAGCAGACGTTCGTGTTGGGCAATCCTCCGCTGGGCGTCGCCTTTGGCATTGACAACCGGGCTCTGGTCGTCACCACCACGGATTTCCTGCTGTTCGATCCGGTTTCCGGCGCCATCGAGGTGGTCGACACGGTTGCCGGAGTGACGGCAAAGACGCTGCCGGCCGAGCCGCCGGAGAACTTCCCGCCGCAGATTGTCGCGGCCTCGCTGGCCGCATCGGGAGACGGCTTCAAGATCTACGGCCTGACCGACACCATCCGGTTCGGCTACGACGTGATGACCCGGCAGGTGCGCTCGCTCGGCTACACCGCTTCACCGCCCATGGGTCCGCGGGTGGTCAGCGTCGCCCGCGACGGTTCCTACTGGGCCGGGGGATGGGGAGTTTTCACCGCCTCGGGGCGGCTGTCCGTGCAGTTTCCGAACGCCTCCGGCGCGCTGAACGTGGGGAGCCACGCCATCGACTCCGGGCGAGGGCTGATCTACGCCCAAATCCCGGAGGCCGCTACGGCGCAGCAGACCACGCCGGGAGGGGGGTCCGGCAGCCAGCCGGCGGCGCCGCCACCGGTGCTGATGGTAGTGGACGCCGACAACCTGACGGTGAGGGAGCGGCTGCTGCTGCCCGAGAACCTGGCCGGAAAATCGGTCCTCGATTCAGGCGGCGAGGTCATGTATGCGGTCTCCGACAGTGGCGTCATGATTCTGCCGGTCGGATCGCTCAACCGCCAGCGGCGCGTGGCGGCATCCCAGGAGGACGTGGTTTTCAGGGGCAACTTCTGCGACCGCAGTGTGGCCACGCAGGAGATCGCCATACTCGACCCCGGCGGCGGTGCCACCGATTTCACGCTTTCCACCAGCACGCCGGGAATCCGCATCTCACCGGCCTCCGGAGTCACCCCGGCGATGGTGCGCATCAGCGTGGACCCGAACGCGTTCTTGAACCAGAAGGGGACAGTCTCGGCGCAGATTGAAATCCGGTCCAGCATGGCCGTGAATATCCCTGCGCCGGTGCGCGTTCTCATCAACAATCGCGAGCCCGACCAGCGCGGCACTTTCGTCAATGTGCCGGGAAAACTGGTCGACCTGCTGGCGGATCCGGCCCGCGACCGGTTTTACGTGCTGCGCCAGGACCGCAACGAGGTGCTGGTGTTCGACGGCACCACCTACGCGCAGATTGCCACCCTGCGGACCTCGAATACGCCCACCCAGATGGCGATCACCTTCGAGCGCAAGTACCTGCTGATCGGGCACGACAATTCGCAGCAGGTGTACGTCTATGATCTGGACACCTTCGAGCAGCAGTTGCCGATCCAGCTTCCTGCGGGACACTATCCGCGCTCGGTGGCGGCTTCCGGACGGGCGATTCTGGCGGCCTGCCGGGTAGCCGGCCCCCAGCACACCATCGACCGGCTGGACATACTCACGCGATCGGGGATGGAGCTCCCGTCGCTGGGCGTATTCAAGAACAGCGTGCACATCAACACCATGCTGACGGCCACGCCGAACGGATCCGCCATCCTGGGCGTGATGCCCGACGGCAACGTCCTGCTCTACAACGCCAACGCCGACACCTTCACGGTGTGGCGCAAGGACTTCACCGCGCTGAGCGGCGCCTACGCGGCTTCAAGCTACGACTACTTTGTGGTGGACAACCATCTGCTGAATGCGTCTTTGGTGCGCATACGCGACCTGGAAACCGGGACAGGCGCCTCCTCGGGCTTTGCGTTCGTGGATGACTTCGGGTTCCGCGCCACTTCGGTTTCAATATCCGGACCGGGCGTGATACAGCGCGTGGATTTGGGCCGGGGCGAGGGAGTGAAACCGACCCGGACGGTGGAGTCGCCGCTCAAGGGCGACGCTGCGTTTGCATTTACACGCACACTGGCGCCGCTCGCCAACCGCTCGGCGGTAATCGCTCTGACGGTCTCCGGCTTCACGGTCCTGCCCTGGAACTACGACGCGGCGGTGGCCATCCCGAGAATCGAGCGCATTGTGAACGCCGCCGATGAGGGGGAGAACGTGGCGCCGGGCGGACTGATCACGGTCTACGGCAGCCAGTTGAGCCCGGTGAACATGGCCACCCGGGAGATCCCGCTGCCGACGGCGCTGGGCGAGTCATGCCTGACGGTGAACGGGGTGGCCTTGCCGATGCTGTTCGTTTCCCCGCGCCAAATCAATGCGCAACTGCCTTTCCAGGTGGATGGCAACGCGCAGATGGTGCTGCGGACCCCGGGCGGGGTCAGCGACAACTACAATTTCACGATTCTGCCGGCGGCTCCCAGTGTGTTCCGAAGCGGGACGGCCGGCCCGGATACGGGAATTGCGACCCTGGTTCGCGCGCGCAACAACCAGTTGGTGACGCTGTCGAATCCGGTGCATCGCAACGACGAAATCGTGATTTATGCTACCGGCCTGGGCCGCACCACACCGGAGGTGGAAGCGGGCGCGCCGGCGCCTGCGGACCCGCTTTCCCTGACTCTGATTGAGCCCGAGGTGACCCTGGGCAACGTGGGGCTTCCGGTCGTGTACGCGGGTCTGGCCCCGGGCCAGATCGGCGTATATCAGATCAATGTTCAGGTGCCGCGCTGGGCGCCGACGGGAATGTCGGTGCCCCTGACCATCCGCCAGGGAAGCCATGGCACTACCCTGCCGGTACGGGTGGTCGAATAGACAACCGGCGCGCCGGGGCAGCAGCGTACCGCCTGTCCCGGCATCGCCAGAAGGAATCGCATGCGACTGAGTAAGGGATGTTTCATCACCGCGCTGGTGCTGTTCGGTTCCGCCGCGTTTGCCCAGAAATGGGAAATCGGCGGGATAGCCGGCGGCGGTTTCTATCAGAATCTGACCGCTTCCAGTGGCGGCGGCAGCGCCGTTGCGGGTTTCCAGAACGGACCCGTATTCGGCGGCCTGGTCGGCCACAACATGTACCGCTACATGAGCGGGGAACTGCACTACGGCTATAGCGGCAGCAGCCTGAAAGTGGCCGGCAACGGAACCGAGGTGACCTTCAAAGGCATGGCGCACGCCATTCACTACGACTACCTGTTTCACGCCGCGCCGGTGGGCGCGCGGATGCGGCCGTTCGTAGCCGTGGGCGGCGGGGTGAAGGTGTTCCGTGGCACCGGCGCCGAATCGGCCTATCAGCCGCTCAGCCAGTACGCGCTGCTGACCAAAACGCAGGAGTGGAAACCGTTGATCAGCGTCGGAGGCGGAACGAAGTTCCAGATTGCTCCCCGCGTGTATCTGCGGGTGGAATTCCGGGATCAGATCACTCCGTTTCCCAAAAACGTAGTCGCCCCGGCTCCGGGAGCGCAGATCAAGGGCTGGCTGCACGATTTCATCCCCATGGCGGGGATTTCGTTTACATTCTGAAACATCCCGCACGGCGGACCGGCATTTAGCAATTGTTTCGGCACGGGTCATTTATAGTGGAACCATGCTGGCTTTGCTGCTGCTGGCTTCCGCCGCCGGGGCGGGGCCTGCGCCGGGGCCGGCGGGCTATGTGGGCAGCAATGCCTGCAAGACATGCCACGCCGACCTCTGGTTGAACTTCTATAAGAACCCGCACTATAAGAGCATCGCTTCGGGCCTGGAGCCCCCGGAACGCACCGGTTGCGAAGGTTGCCACGGACCGGGCGGCGCGCACGTGGAGGCGCGCGGCGGCAAGACCACCATTGCCCGCGCGTTTTCGCTCCTGCGGCCGGCGCAGGTTCTGGATGCCTGCCTGGCGTGCCACGCCAAGGACCTCTCTCGCGCCAACATCCGCCGTTCGGAGCATACCCGGGCCGGGGTGGCCTGCTCCTCCTGCCACTCCATTCACAAGGCCCAGGCTCCCAGGTTCCTGCTGGCCCGCAAACAGGCCGAGTTGTGCTACGGCTGCCACTCCGCGGTCCGGGCCCAGTTCTCCATGCCCTCCAAACACCGCGTCAATGAGGGATTCATGCAGTGCACGGACTGCCACAACCCCCACGGGGCGATGGCCCCGACATGGCGAATGGGAGCGCGGCCGCGTATGGTCGAACAGGCTTTGGGCAACGAGGAGCCCTGCCTGAAGTGCCACTCCGACAAACGGGGGCCGTTTGTCTTCGAGCACCCCTCGGTGCGCGTGGACGGCTGCGAAGCCTGCCACTTCCCGCACGGTTCCACCAACCCGCGCCTGCTGCGCCGGCCGGTCGTTTTCAGCGTGTGCCTGGAATGCCATAACGGGGCGGGCAACTTTGGCCGGCAGGGAGACGGAATTCGGACCCAGTCCGCCTCGCACAACATGGCCGATCCGCGCTACCGCAACTGCACGGCGTGCCACGCGCGCATTCACGGCTCGAATTCGAGTGAGTTCTTTCTGCGCTGAGGGACAAAGAGACGATGCGAAGCATTCGATTTCTCGTATGGGTGGGCGCGGCGGGCGCCCTGTGGTCTCAACAGGCGATTGCGCCGACGCCGGAACCGGTCGGCTCGCCCCGCGGCGAAAATCTGGGCGGCTATAACGTCGTCAACTCATTTGAAACCGGATACCGTTTCAGCCGGATCGACGGCGACCTGGGCCGGTACCGCAGCGACGTCAACTATCGGAACGGCGTGCGCCTGCTGGGCAGCAACCTGACGGTGAACTCGCGCGACGGCCACGGGCGTTTCTTCGACGAAATTGTGTTGAGCACCCTCGGGCTGGGCAATGATCCTTACCAGTCCTCTCTGCTCCGCGTCCAGAAGAACCGTTTATACCGCTATGACATGTTGTGGCGGCTCAACGAGTATTACAATCCGGGCCTTACCATCGCCGGCGGGCTGCACGCCCTCGACACGCGCCGGCGCCTGCAAGACCACGATTTCGTGCTGGGTCCCGAGTCGAACTGGAGCCTGCGACTGGGCTATTCACGCGAGAGCCAGACCGGGCCGGCGCTGTCCAGCGTACAACTCTTCGACGGCCGGGGAGACATTTTCCCGGTCTTCCGGGACATCCGGCGCACCCGGAACGAGTACCGGGCAGGCGGCCGGATGCAGTGGTTCGGTTTCCGCCTGGACGTGCTGCGCGCCTGGGACAATTTCAAGGAAGACACACCTGATTCGCTCGATGGGGCCGGCAGCGCGGGGCGAACCACCCTCTCCGGTTTCCGGCGGGCGGAGCCGTATCACGGCAACACGCCCCTGTGGCGGGTGAATCTGCACCGGGAATCCAAGGTTTGGGCCATGAACGGCCGTTTCAGCTACGCCGGGGGCCGCCGGGATTTCGTCCTCGATGAAATGGCCCTGGGGACAGACCGCTTTGGGGCTGCGCGCAACCGCCAGATCGTAGTTGCCGGCAACGCGCGCCGGCCGGTGGCCACGGGCGACTTCCTGTTGAGCTTCACGCCCGGCGACAAATTCAGCTTGGTGAACAATACGTCGGTGTACAACAACCGTATCGACGGCAACGCGGCCTACCTCGAGTTCGACAACGCGCGGGCGTCGGCCAATCTCGCCTATTTTCAATTTCTGGGTATGCGGGTGGTTTCCAACTCCACGGAAGCGGGTTACCGGGTGACGAAGTGGCTTGGCTTTCGGGGTGGTTACCAATACTCGGCCCGCCGGGTGAGTTCGGTCGAAGCAACCGCGCCGGAGGGCGCCGGTCTTCAGGCGCTTCGCTACACCCAGGAGAGTCATCTGCACTCGGGCGTCGCCGGCATTCGCCTGCAACCCCTGCGGCCGCTGACCATCAACCTGGATGGGGAGGTCGGGCGCGACGACCGCCCGTTCTTTCCCGTCTCGGACAAGAACTACCATCTGCTGGGCGGGCGCATTCGCTACAAGACCCGCTCGGTGGCGCTCGAAACCTCGTACCGGCAGCGGTATAACACCAACTCAGTGGCGCTTTCAACGCACAGCGCGAGGGGGCGCGACTACACCGCAGCCGCATCCTGGATGCCGCGCGGCTGGTTCGGATTCGACGCCAGTTACGCCAGGCTGCACGTGGACACCGTGTCCGGCATCGCCTATTTTTCGCGCCTGCAACTTACTCCGGGCCAGTCGGTGTACATCAGCAACCTGCACACCGGCAACCTGGGAATGCACTTCGGCCTGGGGCGGGCGGACGTGTACGCCGGTTACAGCATCGTTGAGGATACCGGAGATGGGGGCAGGGCGGGCGTCTTTGACCCTCAGGCCGTGCTTGCCGGGGCCCCGCAGGCCTATCCCTTGCGGTTCCACACGCCGCTGGCGCGGCTCTCCATCCGGTTGCACTCCAAGATCCGCTGGAACGCCGGCTGGCAGTTCTATCGCTACCGGGAGGATATTGCGCTTTCAGGAGCCTTTCAGAACTACCGGGCGCACACGGGCTACTCCAGCGTGCTATGGTCTTTCTGAGGCGCTGCCGCGCCGGCCAATGTACTTCCGGTTTACGCCGTTCAACGACCTGACGCTGGGCCTGATGGCTTTGACCATCTGGGTGGCCGTGGCTCGCTTTACGGCGCGCACGGAGAGCAACTGGCCCCTGGCTTATTACGCGCTGCTGGTGGCTTATTGGAAGGTCTTCGAGGGTGGCCTGAACGGGTACTGGGTGCTGGCGGGGGTCGCTTGTGGTCTGCTCCTGCGCTTCGAGTTCCTGGGCAGCATCCCTCTCAAGATCGTGCGCTGGGCGGAACTGGCGGTGTTCGCCTACGTTCTTTGGCGGTGCGCCGGCCTGATTCTGCTTTGGTAGCCCGGCGCGTTACTTTTCCGTGGGCAACCCCGACTGCTGGATGGCCCGCCAGCCGCCGTCGAGCGACATCGCGTGCTTGTAGCCCATCTTCTGAAGCGCGTCGGCCGCCAGTGCGGAACGGTACCCGCCACCGCAATAGAGCACCAGTCTGGTGTCCTTATCCGGCACCTTGGACTCGATGTCGCGCTCGATGACTCCTTTGCCGATGTGAATGGCATTGGCGGCATGCCCGGCAGCCCACTCATTATCCTCGCGAGTGTCAATGAGGATGTGCTTCTCGCCGGACGCAACCATCTTCTTGTACGTTTCGATGTCGATCTGCCTGATGCGCGACTTGGCGTCATTGACCAGTTTCAAAAAACCGGGGTTATGAACCACACCTCGACTCCTGGATTGAGATGACGGATCTTCGGCGGCGGTGAGCGCGCATGCGCACACCAGTGCGGCCAGGATGACTCTCATAGCAAATTACTCCACGCGTCGGATGCGCGCCCCCACGCGGGCGAGCTTATCCTCGATTCTCTCATAACCGCGGTCGATGTGATAAACGCGGTCGATTACGGTCTCGCCGCGCGCTACCAGGGCGGCCAGCACCAGCGACGCGCTGGCTCGCAGGTCGGAAGCGATCACGCCGGCGCCGGTCAGCTCGCGCGGTCCCGCCACAATGGCCTGGCTGCCCTCCACCCGGATGTTGGCTCCCATGCGGGCCAGTTCCTGGGCGTGCATGAAACGGTTCTCGAAGATCCTCTCGGTAATGATGGCGATCCCTTCGGCCTGCGTCATCAAGGCCATGTACTGGGCCTGAAGATCGGTGGCGAAGCCAGGGTACTCCTGGGTCTCGATGTCGGCCGACTTCATCGGCCGGCTGCGGCGGACGCGCAGGGCGCCCGGACCGGCGGGTTCTACCGGCACACCGGCCTGCTGCATTTTCGCGATCAGGGCGCCCAGGTGTCGGGGCTCGCAGCCGGTGACCGTCAGGTCCTCGCCGGCCAGGGCGCCCGCGATCAGAAAAGTGCCCGCCTCGATGCGGTCGGGGATGATGGTGTGTTCGGCGCCGTGCAGGCGGTCCACGCCCTGAATGCGGATGGTTGACGTTCCCGCGCCTTCGATGCGCGCGCCCATCTTGGTGAGGAGGGCGGCCAGATCGACCACTTCGGGCTCCCGGGCGGCATTCTCCAGGACCGTCTCGCCGGCGGCCAGCGTGGCGGCCATCATCAGGTCTTCGGTGCCGGTGACGGTGATGCGGTCGAACCGCACCTCGGCTCCGTGCAAACCGTGGGGAGCATCGGCTTCGATGTAGCCGTGCAACTGCTGGATACGGGCGCCCAACTGCTCGAGCCCGGCAACGTGCAGGTTGATGGGCCGCGCGCCGATCGCGCAACCTCCAGGAAGGGAAACGCGCGCCCGTCCCGCGCGGGCCACCAGCGGACCCAGCACGAGACTGGAAGCCCGCATGGTTTTCACCAGCTCATACGGCGCCTCGGGCGAAACAATCGTGCCGGCCTGGATGCGCAGCACCCCCTCGTGGAACTCCGCGCTCGCCCCGATATCCACCAGCAGACGCTGCATCGTGCGGATGTCGCGCACGCGGGGGATCCTCCGCAGTATGACCGGCTCGGCGGTGAGCAAGCAGGCCGCCATAACCGGCAGCGCGGAATTCTTGGCGCCGCTGACGGGGATCTCGCCCTCCAGCACGCCTCCGCCCTGAATGACGAATTTGTCCATTAGGAACCTCGCGATCCGGCCCGCAGGGCCTCCGAGACGCGCCCTCCGGCGGCTTCGAGCCACTCCCGCGCTGTGGCCGGCGTTACGCCCGTCTTGCCTATGACAATCGCCACCCGGACGTCCATACCGGCCGCGGAGAGCAGTTCGCCGGCCTTCTCGTAATCGACGGCGCAGGCGCGGGCAACGATGCGCCGGGCGCGGTCGGCGAGCTTGACGTTGGAGGGCTGCACATTCACCATGAGGTTGCCGTAGACATAGCCCCTGCGGATGAACGCCGCCGTGCTGAGCATGTTGAGCACCAGCTTGGTGGCGGTGCCTGCCTTGAGACGGGTCGACCCGGCCACCACCTCGGGGCCGGGCAGGGGCGTGATCGGAATATCAACGGCCCGGGCCAACTCCGAATTCGGGGTGCAACTGATGCCCACGGTCACCGCGCCCGCCGCCCGCGCGAACCGCACGGCGCCCAGCACATACGGCGTGCGGCCGCTGGCGGCGATGCCGACCAATACGTCGCGGCTCCCAAAGCCCCGCACCGCCAGATCCCCGGCGCCGGCTTCGGGGTCATCCTCGACACCCTCCGCCGAGTGCCGCAACGCCGGGTCGCCGCCGGCGATGACTCCCTGCACCAGGTCCGGAGAGACGTTGAAGGTGGGCGGGCATTCCGATGCGTCCAGGACGCCCAGGCGCCCGCTGGTACCGGCTCCGGAATAGAACAGGCGGCCCCCCCGCGCGAAGGCCGCTTCGATTGCCTCCACGGCTCGCGCAATGGCGGGGAGTTCGGCCGCAACCGCCTCCGGCACACGCCGGTCCTCCTCGTTCATGATGCGCAGAATCTCCAGCGTGGGCCGGGCGTCAATGCCCTCGGAAGCGGGATTCGGCTGTTCGGTGAGCAGGTTCTCGAGTGGGCTCAAGCGACGCCCGCCTTTTCCATTACGGCACGCGCAGCGGCCAGGCCCAACTTCGCGCCTTCTTCCGGCGTCTTGTCTTTCAAGCGTCCGAAAAGTCCGATGACCTCGGGGCTGAGCCCGTCCTGGTAGCCGATCTTCTTCAGAGCTTGCAGGAATCCGGTGAAATCGACGACCCCTTCGCCGGGCAGCAGGCGCTCGTTGTCGCGAACCTTCTCCGGCGGCAGATCGGCCGCGTCGGCCAGATGCACATGTACGATGCGGTCCTTCCCGGCGGCGAGGATGTCGGAGGGTTTGGCGCCGGCGTGGTGCCAGTGCCAGGAATCCAGCAGCAAGCCCACGTTGGGACCGCACTCCTTGGCGAAATCCAGCATTTCGTCCATGCGCCAGATGAACTCGTACGGGCCGGACTTGCGTGCGTGGAGGGGACCGATGAACTCGAGCCCCAGGCGCACGTGCGAACGCGCCAGCACGCTGGCGGCGGCCTGAAAGCGTTCTTTGTAGATTTGGCGCAACTCGGCCTTGGGCGTGTTGCTCGAGGGAGCAATCCAGGTCACCATGCGCGGGCAGCCGATCCCGGCGGCGAACTGGGCCGCGGGAGCCAGCTTCTCCAGATCTGTCCGAAAGGCGGCGTCGTCCTTGCGGAAGTTAACCGGGAAATCCGTTACGGCCGGCTGCAACCGGAGGTGTTCGAGGAGCGATCTTGTCTCCGCCAGGCCTTCCTTGAAAGCGGGTCCCAGCGCAACGTCCACTCCGCCATAGCCGAACCGGGCGGCGAGGCGGGCAAATTCGGGCCAAGGCACCTTGCCCGAAACCATCACACCGTTCAATGAAACGTACATGGTTTGCCTCTTCCAGGTTAACAGGATGTCAGATCCGGACCCGGCGAAAACTAGCGAACGGTCCGCAAGTACTGGCCCGTCGTGGCGTCCACGAAAATCGAGAAATTACTGCTTCCCACGCTCTCGCCCCAGATGACGCGCCAGGCGGGGTTCGGAAAGCGATCCGTCTGCTCCAGCAGGAAGGTGATCGGCTTGTCCGGATTCTTCTTGGCGTAGTCGGCCCCTTTCTGGAGCGCAATTTCGTAAGCCTTGTCGGAATCGATCTTGATGGCGGACAGCGGGAACGACTTGCTGGTCGGCTTCGGAGACCAACTGGAGGAGGGACCCGTACTGACGCCTTTGCGAGTGGCAGGGCCTTCCACGGCCGAGAAGCTGAAACTCCGCGATTCCCGCAGGGAGGGAGAGACGAACACGGCTTGCCAGCCGCCGGCCTTGCCCGATTCGCTCTTGACGTCGGGCAGATTGGCGCTGGTCAGCTTGAGTCCTTCCAGATCCTTCGCCCAATTGCGCGCCGTCTTGTACATCTCGTAGAAGGCGGTCAGACCCGTGACAGGTTCTGGCGGTTTGGGGGGCTCCTTCTTGGTCTCGGTCTTCTTGGGAGCTTCCGAGCAGGCGGCCAGGAGGAGGACGAGCAAGCAGGCGGAGGTGCGTGTAAACAATTTTGTATTCATAAGCAAGCGGCCCTATCGCGTACATTCTAGCGAACTCGCTGTGACATAATTAAGGCGTGCCGCGCAAGCGCACCACATTTCGGGCCCGGTGGGCGCGCGGGATATTCCGGTTCGGGGGAGCCGGAGAAGGAGTGGATCCATGTTTCGAACAGCCTTGGTGATGATTCTGGCGCTCGGTTCGTGTGCGTATCTGGCGCCTGGACAACAAAGCGGACAAGGGGGACAGACCGGCGGCGCGGGCGGCGCCGGCGGAGCGGGAGGCGCGGGTGGCGCGGGCGGAGCCGGCGGAGCGGGTGGCGCCGGCGCCAGCACCGGCACCCGTCCGGGGCCATCCCCAACTCCCATGCCCCCCACTGACCGGTTCCCGGGACCCCAGCAGCCCGGAATCGGCGACCAACGCAGTCCCACACAATTCCCCGAGATGCAGCGGCCGATCTATCTTTCCGGCAAGGTCATGATGGACGACGGCACTCCGCCGCCGGAATCCGTAGTCATCGAACGGATCTGCAACGGGGTCCGCAGGCCGGAGGGCTACACGGATTCCAAGGGCAGGTTCAGTTTCCAGCTTGGCGAGAACCGGGCCATGCTGGCCGACGCCAGCGTGTCGGGCCATGACGACCTGTTCGGCAATACGGGTGGCTTGTCCGGCAATTCGTCGAGCGGTTCGCGGACTCCCGGCATGGGAGGCCGGCCGGTCACCGAGCGCGACCTCATGGGCTGCGAGCTGCGGGCGGCCTTGCCCGGGTTCCGGTCCGACGTCATTAATCTCAGCGGCCGCCGGGTGTTCGACAACCCGGAGGTGGGCGTCATCGTTCTGCACCGTCTGGGCAACGTCGAGGGCACCACCATCAGTTTCACCAGCCTGCAAGCGCCCAAAGACGCCAAGAAGGCCTATGAGAAAGCGCGTGAGGCGCTGAGAAAGAAAAAGCCCGCCGACGCCCAGAAGGAACTGGAAAAGGCCGTCGCCATCTATCCCAAGTACGCTGCCGCCTGGTACGAACTGGGCCGCTTGCGACAGGCCCAGCAGGATACCGAGGGCGCCCGCAAGGCCTACCAGGAGGCGCTGGCTGCCGACGCCAAGTACGTCAATCCCTATCTGCAACTTGCCCTGATGTCCGCAATGGAACGGAAGTGGGACGAGGTCGCCGAGACCTGCGACCGCATCGTCCGCCTGAATCCCGTCGAGTTCCCGCAGGCTTACTATTTCAGCGCCGTGGCGAATTACAACCTCGGGAAAATGGAAACCGCTGAGAAGAACGCTCGCGAGGCCCAGAAGATCGACACCGAGCACCTTTACCCGCGAGTGGATCATCTGCTGGGCGTGATTCTGGCCCAGAAGCGGGACTATGACGGCGCCCTGGCCCAGATGCGCAGCTATCTCCAGTTCGCGCCCAACGCCAAGGACGCCGATGTGGTGAAGAAGCAGATCTCCGAACTGGAGCGGGTGACGGGAGCGGCTGCGAAGCCGCAGCAGTAAGCGCTTTGGCCGGGCGCCTGCCGGGAAGTCCTGGCGGAAGTCCCGGAAGCTCCGCCTTGACTTCGGGACGAAAGGTAGTTTATTGTAGCGGTTCGATTCGGCCACGCTGACAATATGGGACAGAATTCGCGGGGCGAAGTGAAGACTATTGACCGGTCGTTGGATTCGACTCTGGACAGCGTGGATGACGCGGAAAACCTGGCGCTTGGACTGGCGCGGGAAGCGGGATTCCGCGACGAGGAGCTCCAGAAAATCGGGATGGCGGTGCGGGAATCCGTGGTCAACGCCATTGTTCACGGCAACCGCTACAGCGCCGACAAGAAGGTCCGGGTCACGCTCGTGAAGAATGGGAGCCGCTTCACGGTCCGGGTCGCGGACCAGGGCGAAGGATTCGACCCGGATGCTCTGCCGGACCCGCTGGCCCAGGAGAACCTTCTACGGCAGTCCGGACGCGGGATTTTCCTGATCCGCGCATTTATGGACGAGTTTCAGGTTCGCCGTCTGGAGCCCCACGGGACCGAGATTACGATGGTGAAATACGTAGTCGAGAACGAGTAACCACAACCAAATCATATTCGTGCGAGGGAGGACGGACCCACAGTGAGCGTGAAACTAAGCATACGTCAGGTAGGTGATGTGAGCGTTGTCGACGCGGCGGGAAGGATTACGCTGGGGGAAGGTTCCAGCGCGTTGCGCGAGACCATTCGGGAGCTGGTGAACAAGGGGCAGAAAAAGATCCTGCTCAACCTGGCCGAAGTATCCTACATCGACAGCTCCGGCATCGGTGAACTGGTCTCCGCCTTCACCACCGTGACCAATCAGGGCGGCCAACTGAAGCTGCTCGGGTTGACCAAGAGAGTGAAGGATCTGTTGCAGATTACCAAGTTGTACACGGTGTTCGACGTCCACGAGGACGAGGCCCACGCCATTCGAAGCTTCACCTGACCTGCACCGCAACCGAAGCAGTGATCACCGGCGCGGAGAACGGTCTGAAGCCGCGCTCCGCGCCGGTTGCTTACCTGGGCGCCGGGGCGTTCGGCAACGAGGGTGTCTCCTGGCCACTCTCTGGAACCCGCAGTGAATCCACGGCTACCAGCAGGCGGTCAAGCAGGGTGTCCGTCTGGGAGATTGCATTCTTCAGAATCTCGAGTGAAGTCCTTTGCATGTTCAGTTGCCGGTCCAGGGCGCTGAGCTTCAAGTCCAGCAATTCATCGATCAGCGAAACCAGGTCCCTGGCGGGAGGCAATTCATTGATCCTTCGATCATGCTCGCCGACACGCCGTTCCAGCCGGCTCAGCGCATCCGGGACTGCCGCCTGGTGAGCAAACTGGCGCTGCTCAATGGCGCGGAGCGCTTCCCATAGCCTCGCGCTTCGGGAGGTCTCGCGCCGCCCGGCTGCGGCCAGTCCCATAGCGGCGCCTCCGAGGAACGCCGCAATGCCCGCTGACAGCCGTGCCGGTTGACCCATGCTTTCAGTGAATTACACCCGGCGCCACGAACGCAACCCAATTCAGGTACTAAGGGAAAGGGGGACCGTACTAATCCAAAAGCTGATTGTGGCTTGGTTCGAGAACTGGCATGCTGTCTAAGCGTCCTTCCCTCGGGTGGAATAGGGAGATTGCGTATTGCGCGTTTGCCTGGGGCGGATGCGTTGTTTGACAGGTGATGCGACGCGATTTGCTACTGGAGTGTGACCGGCAGGGCTCGATTTTGTGGATGAACGAGGCAGCCACGAACCGCCTGGGCCCGGCCCGGAACCTGATCGACGCCTTGCCGGAAGCGGTAAGGGGGCAGGCAGCCCGCTGGCTCGGCGCCGCCGAAGAGGGCGCACTCGAGTGCGCGTACCGGCCCGCGGCGGGCACTGAGGTTCCAGTACGGCTGAGACGCCTGGTGACGGCCGGAAACACGGTCTCCCTGCTGGCTGAGCCCAGGCAGCGAGCCTCGGATGTTCGCCCTGCTCCGGACCAGGCGCTGGCCGAAACGCTGCAACTCAACCTGCGCCTCTCCCACCACCTGTTCCGGCTGATGGGCGCTTGCCGGCGCATCGAAGACAGCACGGCGCGCCGCCGCGCCGATCCCGGCCGCTGGCTGACCCGCGAGGTGGAGCGGGAGCGCACGCGCATCGCCCACAACCTGCATGCAGGAGCCGGGCAGACGCTGGCGGCAATCAAGATCAATCTGGAACTGATCCAGGCCCTCATGCCCGGGCCCCCGGAAGACGTAGCCGCCGCCCTGGAACGTATCCGGTTGCTGACGGAAGAGGCCCTGGGCGAAGTGCGGGTACTGTCGCATCGTTTGCATCCTCCCGACTGGCAACGCCTGCGCCTGCGCGAAGCTCTCGAGTGGCTGTGGCGGACTTCGGGAGTAGACGCCAGATTCCAGGCCACTCTCGAAATCGGTTCGCTCTCCCGCGAGCCGTCACACAGCATTCGGGTTGCCGTATACCGGTTCTGCCAGGAGGCGCTATCCAACGCGATCCGGCACTCCGGCGCCGCCCGCATCGCGGTACGTGTCCAGGAACGGGATGGTTGGATCTGGGCCGCCG
>Ga0272446_1002277_pt1 | contig 26418 bp, 20 predicted proteins | sample YNPCB0061_FD_194587 | JGI IMG/M metagenome (GOLD analysis project Ga0272446, IMG submission 194587) | Hot spring microbial mat communities from Yellowstone National Park, WY, United States - YNP-CB-006-1 | ecosystem: Environmental > Aquatic > Thermal springs > Hot (42-90C) > Sediment | place...
CGCCGTCGCGCCCGGGCTCCAGTTGCGCCAGCAACTCGGCCGGCGCGGCGTAATCCAGGCGGCGCAAGGGACTCAACACGCTGATCTCGATGCGCAGGTCCTCGACCTCCCCGGGCAGGACCGGGGCGAAGCGCCGGTCGTGCAACGCGGCGGCCCGGGTGTTTTCCACCACCGCGCGCCACAAGGGCCAGCGGGCTTCGAGGGTGCCGATGCACCCGCGCAGTTCGCCGGCGCGGGTGAGGGTGACGAAACAGGCCGCCGGTTCGGCCAGCCGGGGCGGCACCTTGCAGGGGTCCGGCTGTGGCAGCGGTTCCTCCGCCGTGCACCGGCGCAAGGTCTCGCGCGCCAGGGCCAGGAGCAGGCGGCGTTCGTCCGCGTCGAGCGGTCGGTCTGCGCTCACGCTGGGGACGTTGAATCCGAGCCGTCCCCCGCGTCAACTCCGCCCGCGGCGGTAAGCAGCCCGGCCGGCTCGCGCCAGGTGCACACCGCCGCCCCGGCCAGCAGCAGCGCGTTGCAGCCGCCCAACGTCCCCAGCAACACCCGAAACGCCGTCATCGGCTCCAGCGTGGGCAGCCAGCCGCGCAGCCCGAAAAGCAGCGCCAGGTACAACCCGCCCACGCCCAGCACCCAGGGCACCACCCGGTGCCGCCCCGCCGCCAGCAGACTGTTGATGAGCACATTGGCCACGATCAGCGGCAGCAACGCCCAGGCAAACCACGGCACCAGCGGCGCCGCCTCCCAGTACACCGGTTGCCCGAAGAAAATCACCCGCAGCGGCAACGCCGGAAACAACGTGCACGCCAGCGCCGCCAGCGCGCCCCCGCCCAGCGTCACCGCCAGCGCCAGCGGCAACGCCCGCGTGCCCCGCGCCAGGGCCGCGCTGCGCGCCACCTTCGGAAACATCACCGCCGCGATCGGCACCCCGAACGTCGCCAACGCCAGCCCGATCATCGCCGCCGGCACATACCGCTGCGCCGCTTCCACCGGAAAGAGGCTCTGCACGTACACCACGTCCGCCGTGGACAGGAACACCACCGTGCCCGTGCCGGCGGTGATCGGCCCCACCTGCCGCAACCACGGCCCCCAGGCAAAGCCCGCGCCCGGCCCGCGCAAATCTTCCCGCACCACCCAGAGGCACAGGCTCAGCGACACCAATTGCCCGCACAACGCCCCGGCCATGCCCCCGGCGGCCTGCCCCCCGGCCAGCACGATCAACAGAACCGCCGTGAAACGCCCCACCCCGTCCAGGATCAACGCCCAACCCAGCGCGGCGAACCGTTGATGCCCCTGCGCCAGCCCGCGCAGCACCGGCCCCCAGAGCGTCACCAGCCCGATCAGCAGTGTGATCCACAGCGCCGCCGGGTTGCTCACCTTGAGCGTGCGCGCCAGCCAGCCGTGCAGCAGCAGCGTCAGCCCCGCCACGCCCAGCCAGAGCAGGAACGTCCCGCGCAACACCGCGCGCACCGTGGCCCGCAGCACCGCCCGGCGGTCCGCGTCCACCGCCGCGGCGGCCTGGCGGGCGAAGACCGTTTGCAGGCCGATGCTCGGGATGCCCAGCAGCAGGTACACGCGCAGGAGCGCAAACCACACCGCGTACTCGGCCGGCGCCATCCAACGCGCGGCCACCATCTGGGTGCCGGTCATGAACACCCCCATCAGGGCCGTGGCCAGCACCATCCAGCCCGTCTGCCGAAAAAACGCCAGGGGACCCGTCTTGGCCTCGCTCATGTCGAAATGCCCTCCGCCGCGGCGCGTTGCTGCGCGATCTCGATCGCGTCCGCCGCCCGCCCGCACACCACGCCCCAGTCCAACTCGTCGCGCACCCGCCGGGCCGCGGGCGCCGCCAGGCGCGCGCGCGCCGCCGCCGGTTCCGCCAACCAGGCCAGCACCGCCCCGCCCAGCGCCGCGCCGTCGAACGCGGCGAACTTCACCAGCGGCTCGGCGGCGAAATACCGCCGGATGCCCTCCAGCGCCGTGCTGGCCACCGGCAGGCCCAGCGCCAGGTACTCGACCACCTTCGCCACAAACGCGCAGTGCGTGCCCGCGGATTCTTCGTACGGCACCAGCCCCACCGTGCCCGCGCCCAGGCGCTCCGCCACCGCCTCGTACGACACAAAACCGACATGCCGCACCGCCGCCGCCAGCCCGCGCGCCCGCACCTGCCGGGCAAACCGCCGCCAGGCCGGCGTGTCCGGGCCGATGAACTCGAAGACCACCTCCGCCCGCGCCGCGTGCACGTGCGCCAGCGTCTCGAGGGCGATCGGCCCCAGGTGATGGTGGTCGAACGAGCCGTGCATCACCACCGTGGGCGGCGCCTGCCCGCGCGCCGCCACCCGGGCCGGGTCGAACACAAACCGCGCGGCGTCGTACCCGTAAAAAATCGGCCGCAGCCGCTCGCGCGGGTAGCCCGTGGCGGCGAAGCGCTCGGCCAGCGGCTCGGACACCGTGAGCACCGCATCCGCGCCGAAGCGCCGGGGCAGGCTCAACTCGTAGCGTTTCAACACCGCCAACACGGGCGGGGGCATCAGCCAGGCCGGCCAGGTCTCCATGAACCCGGTCAGGTGGTCCAGGAAGTTCATCACCACCGGCACGCGCAACGGGCGTTTGAGCCGGCCGGCCGCCACGCACGCGATGGCGTGCTGGGCCACCAACACGTCAAACCGCTCCCGCGCCGCCGCCCGCTGCACCAGCCGGGCCAGCGCGCCGGGGAAAAGCAGGTACTTGAGCGTGCGCAGCCGCGTGCGCCGGCCCATGCGCCAGGCGGTGAAGGGGATTAGCCGCACCCGGCCCGTGCCGGCCAGGTCCTCCGGCACCTCGCTGGCGGGCGCAAACACCGTCACCCCATGGCCGCGCCGGACCAGTTCGCGCACCAGGTACAGCGCCTCCGCCGAGCCCCCGCCGCTGGGCGGGAACAACGGTTCGTGGGTCAACAGGGCGACGCGCATGGCCGGCGGGTCAACACGCAGGGCCGCGGACTGCGCGCCTGCCGCCTGGCGGGGTGGGTTCCGGGCGGCGACGCGGCGGGCCGGGACGGCAAAACAGCTTCGCAGTGCGGGTCATCAAAGCGGGCCGGGACGCAGGCCCCGCGGAGCGTAGGCACCCGCCCCGGCCAAGTCGAGGCGGCAGGCAACCCGCCGGGCGCACTTTTTTCGTGCAGAAGTGTGCCTGGCCCTGTCCAATGCCAATGGTCCCCGGGAGAGCGCCTCCCGTTGGAGCAACGTCCTTCGCCGGGCACCCGAAAAACACCCTGAACGTCCCATGCCATGAAACAACCTCGTTCACCCTGGATGAAGACCGCTACGCTGGCGGGCGCGGGCCTGGGAGTCCTTGCCCTGGTGGTCTGGTTGCGTGCCGTGGAACAGGCCGGCAGCGAGAACTCAGCCGCTGCGATTACCGCGATGGAGGCGCAACAGGCCGCTGAGCGCGAGGCCGCCGAGCGCCGCGCCAAAGACCCGGCCTGGCAGCCCGCCTGCCGGGAGGTCGGCACAATCCAAATCGGCAACCCCGAACAACCCGGCGCGTTGCGCAATTACTGCCTCAATGCCCGCGGCGAAATCCTCGCCTGCTTCGCGCCCGCCCTCGCCGCGCCGCGGATAAAGCCCGGCGAGGTCGTTCCCCCGCAGCCCGGCACGGCCCGGCGCCCGTCCCCGTCCGAGCCGGCCGGCATTCGGGTGTATTCGCCCGACGGCCAGTGCCTGCGCACCCTGCCGCTGGACATCTCGCCCGAGGCCATTGCCGTTGCGCCGGACGAGACCATCTACGTCGGCGGCAGCGGCAAGCTCCTCAAGCTGGACCCCGCCGGGCGCGTCCTGGCTTCGGTGGCCACGCCCGTGGCCGATGCCCCCGTGTCCCTCGACAAGGAGTTGCTGGAGGAACTCAAAAAAGAGGGCGCTGACTTCGAGACCCGGCGCCAAGATTTGCTGAACCGCATGGAGCTGCGCCGCGCCCAGGTGACCGGCCTGGCGGTGACGGACCATGACGTGTTCGCCGCCGTGCCCGCGCCGAACGACTTCACCTACCGGGTGTATCGCTTCACGCGCGAGCTGACGGAGCCGAAATTGATCGTCGAGAAACTCCGCGGCTGTTGCGGGCAAATGGACCTCCAGACCCACGCCGGGAACCTCTGGATCGCTCACAACGCCCGCCACAGCGTCGAGTGCCGCGACCGCGACGGCCAACTGCTGAGCAAGTTCGGCAAGGCCGGCCGGGTCCGGGCGCCGGACTTCGGCGGTTGCTGCGAGCCCAAGAATCTGCGCGTGCTGGCCAACGGCGAAATCCTCGCCGCCGAGTCCGGCCCGCCCACGTGCATCAAACGCTTTTCCGCCGACGGGAAATTCCTCGAGGTGCTGGCGCTCCTCGAAAGCCCGGGCGACTGCGTGCGCGTGACGGTGGCCCGCAGCCCTGACGGCGCGCGGTTTTACTTGCTGGACACCACCCGCGACGCCATCCGCATCTTCGCTCCCAAGGGTTGAACCGGCTCGCCATCGTGGCCCTCCCCCGTTCCGCCCCCTCGTGCACGCCGCCCCCGCGAACGTTTGGAAGCCCCGCCCGCTGCGGACGGTCCTGACCGCGCTGGCGCTGGGCCTGGCGGCCGGCCCCGCGGCGGCGCCCGTGCCGCAGCCGGTGTTGCTCGTGGTCATGGACCCGCTGGCCAAAGAACTGGCCTGCGCCTGCGTGCCGGGTTACGGCCAGCGCGATTACCGCAAGCTCGCCGCCCGGCTCCGGACCGCGCTCCAGGAACCGGTCCAGATCGAGTTCTCCGACGACCTCGCCGACTCGCTCGCGCTGGCCGCCGACCGCGCGCGCGTCCTCGTCATCGGCGACCGTGCGCTGGTGGCCGACGCCGCCCGACGCGCCCAATGGCCGGCCCGGCCGTTCGGCGCCCTGACCGACCGCGAGGGTCAGACCACCACCCCGGCGCTGTTTGTGGCGCGCAAAGACGACCCGGCCCGGGAACTCCGTGACCTGGCCGGCCGCCGCGTGTTCCTGGGCCTGGCCGAAGCCGATCCGCGCCGCGCCGCCGCCCTCGAGGCCCTGGGCGCGGCGGCGTTGAACCCCCCGGCCCAAATCGAGTCCCGCGCCGCGGCCACGGAGGCCGCGTTGGACGTGCTGGACAGCACGGCTTCGCCGCCGCCCGTGGCGGTCATCTCGGCCTACGCGTTGCCCCTGATCGAAGGTTGCGGCACCGCCCGGCCGGGCGACCTCAAAGTGCTGGCCCGCACCGCGCCCGCGCCCTTCATCACCGCGTTCCTCAGCCGGGATTGCCCGGCCGAGCTGGCCCGGCGCATCGAGCAAACACTTTTGGACCTCAAACGCGACACCCGCCTGCTCCGCGACCTGGAGAACAAGGCCGGCTTCCAAGCTTTGCCCGCCGAGTCTCCCGCTCCGCCCCCGCCCGCGTCCGCGCCCGGCCCTGGCCCGCGGGCTGAGGCCGACTGGCCGGACTGGCGCGGACCCAATCGCGACGGTCGCGTGCCGCGCCTGCCGCAACGCCTGCCCGAGCCGCCGCGAGTCGTCTGGCAGAAAGCCGCCATGCCCGGTTGCCTGGCCGGGTTGAGCGTGAGCCAGGGCCGGCTCGTGCTGGCGGAACGGGATTTCGCCGATGAGCGCGACGTGTACCGCTGCCTGGACGCGGCGACCGGCGAAGTGCTCTGGCGGATCGAGTTCCCCGCGCCGGGCCAACTGGACTACGGCCAGTCGCCCCGGGCCACGCCGGTGTTGCGCGACGGCCGGGCGTATCTCCTGGGCGCTTTCGGCGGGCTGCGTTGCGTGAGTCTGGCCGACGGCCGGCTGCTCTGGGAGCGCGACCTGCGCCGGGATTTCCAGGCGCGGGTGCCGTCCTGGGGTTGGTGCGCCACGCCGCTGGTCGTGGACGGCCTGGTCATCGTCAACCCCGGCGCGCCGGACGCCGCCCTGGCCGCGCTCGACGCCGGCACCGGCCGCACGCGCTGGACCACGCCCGGCGCGCCGCCCGCCTATGCCGCGCTGGTGTGCGCCACGTTGGGCGGCCGCCGGCAGCTCGTGGGCTACGACAAGGTGTCCCTGGGCGGCTGGGACGTGGCCAGCGGACGGCGGCTCTGGCGGCTGGTCCCGCCGGAGACCGGCGATTTCAACGTGCCCACGCCGCTGGTCGTGGACGGCGACCTCGTGGTCGCCACCGAGAACAACGGCACGCGCCGGTATCGGTTCGACAATGCCGGACGCATCGTGTCGCCGCCGGCTGCCGCCTTCACCGACCTGGCGCCGGACTCCACCACGCCCGTGGCCACGGCCGGCCGTTTGTTTGGCGTGCACCGCGAGCTGTTTTGCCTGGACCTGCGCGCCGGCTTCCGGCCGGTCTGGCGCCACGAGGATGAGGCGTTGGGCGACCACGCCACGCTGCTGGCCGACGCGGAGCGCGTGCTGGTGGTCACGCTGGGCGGTGAATTGTGGCTGGTGGACGCGCTGGCCGACACCTGTCGCATCCTCTCCCGGCAACGCGTCTTTGCGGAGGAGGTCGAGGTGTACTCGCACCCGGCCCTGGCGGGCGCGCGCCTGTTTGTGCGGGGCGGCGAGCGGGTGCTGTGCCTGGACCTGTCTGAAGCCGGGGCAGAGACGGGCTTGACCGGAGGCGTGCCGTGAAGACGGCGATGTGGCTGTGCCTGCTGGTGGTGGCTGGGCTTGGGACGGGTTGTGCCGGTCCCCGGACGGCGCGCGAGCCGGCCGCCCTGCTGCCGGCGGTGCGGGCCTACGTCGAGGCGACCGTGGCCGAGCTGGACCGCGTCCCGCCGGAGCGGCAGGCCGTGTTGCACGAAATTGCGGCGGTCATGGTGGAGGAACTGCGGGCCGGGCGCGAGGCCAAGGTCACGTTTATCTGCACCCACAACTCCCGGCGCAGCCACATGTCGCAAATCTGGCTCCAAACCGCCGCCGCGTACTACAGCCTGGACCGCGTGCGGGCCTTCTCCGGCGGCACGGAGGTCACGGCCTGCAATTGCCGGACCGTCACGGCGATGCGCCGGGCCGGGTTCGTGATCACCGATGTCACGCGCGGCGAGAACCCGGTCTATCACGTCACCTACGCCTCCAACCGCCCGCCGGTGCGCGCCTGGTCCAAGCACTATCGCGCCGGCGGCAACCCGCGCGCCGGGTTCATCGCGTTGATGACCTGCAGCGCCGCCGACCGCTCCTGCCCGGCGATCGAAGGCGCCCTCGCCCGCTTTGCCATCCATTACACGGACCCGCGGTTGTGCGACGACACCCCCACCGAAAGCGCGGCCTACGACGCGCGCTGCCGCGAGATCGCGCGGGAGATGTTTTTCCTGGCGGCCGAGGTGCGACGGCAGACCCACCCCGATTAGCGCGCACCCGGGAGACTGCGCGCGGCCGCCTTTCTGCTCCGGGTGGAACAGCCTACCAGGCCGTCCCCGGCGGCAACCTGCCGCCGCGCCGCAGCGCGGCCCTACCGACGGCGTCGGCAAGCCGGCCTCCGGTATCCGGTATCTGGCCTGCCCTATCGCCGACTGCTCGGCGACGGGACCACCAATGGCCAATCGGCGCGCCCCCGTCGGCCGCCGCCCCACCCCGAGGCTTGCCTGCGCGCGGGCAGTTGCGCCAAGGTCAACGTGTTGCCGCCATGAACACGACTCCGATTTCTCGCGCCAGCCGCCGCGAGTTCCTCAAAGCCACGGTCGCCACGGGACTGGCCCTGGCCGCTCCGGGTTTGGCCGCGTCGGCACCCGCCGCCGCGGACCGCCCGCGCCGGATCAAGCTGGGCTTCGACAATTTCTCGCTGCGCGCCTGGGGCTGGAAGGCGCCTCAATTGATCGAGTACGCCGCGTCGTTGAAGCTGGACTCGCTCTTCATCACCAACCTCGACGCCCTGGAGCGGTTCGACGACGCCTACCTGGCCGACCTCAAGGCCCGCGCCCGCGACCACGGCCTGGACCTCTTGCTCGGTTCGTGGAGCATTTGCCCCACCTCGCGCGCGTTTCGGAACACCTGGGGCACGGCCGAGGAGCATCTGCGGCTGGGCCTGCGCCTGGCGCGGGCGCTCGGCTCGCCGGTCTTTCGCTGTGTGCTGGGCACGCGGGAGGACCGCAAGACCCCGGGCGGCATCGAGCAGCGCATCGAAGACACCGTGCGGGTGTGCCGCGCCGTGCGCAACGAGGCCCTGGACGCCGGCGTGAAAATCGCCATCGAAAACCACGCCGGCGACATGCAGGCCTGGGAGCTGATCACGCTGGTCGAGGCCGCCGGCAAGGATTACGTGGGCGTGACCTTCGACTCCGGCAACGTGACCTGGACGCTCGAGGACCCGCTCGAGAGCCTCGCCCGCCTGGCGCCGTACATCCTCTGCACGCACATCCGCGACTCGATGGTCTGGGAGACCGAGACCGGCGCGCGCGTGGCCTGGACCGCCATCGGCGAGGGCTGTACGGACGCCCGGGCGTTGTTCGCCAGGCTGGCCGAGCTGTGCCCGGGCGTGGGCGTGCACGCCGAAATCATCTCGGGGTTCAGCGTGGACTTCCCGTACCTCCAGCCCGAGTTCTGGGAAGTCTGGCCCAAGGCGCGCGGCGCGGACTTCGCCCGGTTCCTCGCCCTGGCCAAAAAGGGCCGGCCCGTGCCGCCGTTCCGGCCGCCGGAGGGCGCGGACCGCCCGCAGGCCGAGCGCGAGTATCAAAAGGCCGAACTCGAGCGCAGTCTGGCCTGGTGCCGCGACGTGGCGGGTCTGGGCCTCAAGTCTTGAAGCGCCGCGCCCCGTCCCGCGCGCTGCGCCGGCGCCCATGAGCCCATGAGTACGGCCGACGCCGAGGCCCTGCGGGAACAGCTCCGGCGCGACGGCCGCTTGCGCGACCCCGCGGCGCGGCTCATCCCGCTGGCCGGCGGCGTGTCGAGCGACATTTACCTGGTCGAAGACGGCCCGGACCGGTTTGTCGTCAAACGCGCCCTGCCGCGCCTGCGGGTGCGGGACGAGTGGCGGGCGGATGTGCGCCGCAACGACGTCGAACGCGCCTACCTCGAGGCCGTCGGCCGGCTCGCCCCCGGCAGCGTGCCGCGGGTGCTCTTTGCCCACCCGGCCGCCGGCTACTTCGCCATGGAATACCTCGGCGCGGGCTACGCGAACTGGAAGCGCCAGTTGCTCGACGGGGTTTTCGCGGTCGCCACCGCCCACACGGCCGGGCGCTGGCTGGGGGCCATTCACCGGCAAACGGCCGGCGACGCCGCGCTGCGGGCCCGCTTCGACACCACGGCCAATTTCCACCAACTCCGCACCGCGCCGTACCTGCTGACCACCGGGGCGCGGTACCCGGAACTGCGGGAGTTTTTCGAGGGGGAAGCCCGGCGGCTGGAGGCCACGCGCGAGTGCCTGGTGCACGGCGATTTCAGCCCCAAGAACCTGCTGGTCGGCGCGGACGGCCGCCTGGTGGTGCTGGATTGCGAAGTGGCCTGGTACGGCGACCCGGCCTTCGACGTGGCGTTTCTGCTGAATCACCTCTTGCTCAAACGCCTCTATCACGCGCCGCGCGGCGGGGCGTTGCGCGAACTGGTGGCGGCCTGCTGGCAAAGCTACCTCGGCGAGCGGCCCGGCCTGCCGGCCGATTGGGAGTCGCGGGTCACCCGTCTGCTCCTGCTCTTACTGCTGGCGCGCGTGGACGGTAAATCCCCGGTCGAGTACCTCGACGCGGCGCGGGCGGACCTGGTCCGCCGCTTTGTGGCCGGGTCGCTGCCCGCCGGCGCCTGGCGCCTGGCCGCGCTGGTGGACGCCTGGTTCCAACACACCGAGCGACCTGATCTGTCGGCACGCCCGCGCGGGGCCTCAGCATGAACCACAAAGACGGAACGGTCTGGGAGCCGCAGGCACCTGCTGGCCGGCCGGCAGGCCGACCACGGCCAAGCCGCTGCTGACACTCGGGCAGCTACCAGACGAGGAACTGCCGACACGCCGCCCACCCGGCAGGGGACCCCGGCTCCCAGGCCAGCGCTCCGGTCCAACCGGGAAAACAAACCCGCTTTTCTGGTCCGTCTTTGTTCGTCTTCAGCCGTTTGCGCAAAAACAAAGCCGGTTTGGCCTTGGCCGGCTGGAGTGCAAGCGCCATTGGCCGCCGGCCCCCCATCCCCATACTTCCCGAAGGCCCCAAAAAGTAGGAAAAAACTGGTTGACGGCATTGCCACAGCCGGCAATGTGCTCTCAGCCGGAACGATTCAGTTGAACACGCATAAATGGTGCGGTTTTCCACGTTCAGGCTAGGAGTGATCCAACTGCATGGCCGTTGGGCGGGGCGGTGAGTTTGCCCAGCATTTCCCGCCACCAGTTCCGGTTGGCACTCGGTCAGATGTTGCAGGCATACACGAAAGGAACAAAATGAAAAGAGTAACGACTGCGGTTGTTGGCGGTGCGGGCCTACTCTACGGCCTGATTGCTGTCTTGCTTGTTTATCGCGACGCGCCGATTAGCCTTCAGACGTTCATCGTCGCAGGTGTCGCAGCCACCGGAGCCTCGGTTGGCTGGCTAATCGGAGTTGCGGTGGGTTTGTTAAGGCAGAAGTGTAGGACAGACAGTAACCATGCCGCCTAACCAGAGCGCTGCAGCGAACCTTTGCCCCGCTGGACAGGCGGAGGGTTCAGGTAATTTGCTCGCGACTGTTGCAGACGATCGGGCGTTTCCGGCGGCGGTAGCTGAGCTTTGACGTTAGCCACCCGGAAAATCCCGGCGCGCGCTTTGGTGGTTTCGGATCGGGGTGAAGGTGAATCAAGTAGGAGTGCCAAGCACCCGAACGAACGGCGAAGACTGGCAACCCCCCTGATTTGCCAAGGTGTGGGGGGGCGCATTCCTGGTCGGCCTCAGGGCCGAGATAGTCCGCGGCACGGTCTTGCCGGGACCAAATCTTCCCCAGATTGACCTCGATGGCGAGGGGTGCCTGCATTGACGTTCAGCAGTTACGCGCTGACGACTGACTCGCTGAATGACCACCCCCACCTGCGGCGCCACAGCGGGTTTGCCACGCGCGCGCCGCCGTGGCATACCCGGGTCCATGCAAGGCAGCCATTTCATCGCTTCGATCCTTTCGGTGGGTTTTCGTTCTTCCCCGGCCCGGCGCGCCCGCGCGGCGACACTCGGGCTGGCGCTCGCCGCGCTGCTCGGTTCGGTCCGGGCCGCCGAGACTATCAACCCGCCGTTGGGCCCGCACCTCAACCCAAGCGCGGCCGAGCTGGCCCGGGCCACGCGCTTCGGCACCAACGACCCCGTCGTGCTCACCAGCTACTTCTACTGGTACGACGTGTTTTCCGGGGCGCACATCCGCGATGCCGACGGCTCGGACGCGCTGACCGACCACCCGCCGACGCTCGAGGGCTTTTCCTACAAGCTGGCCGCCTGGCATCGGGAGCAGTTGGTGGACATGACGGCGGCGGGCGTTGACGTGCTCCTGCCGGTGTACTGGGGCGAGCCTTCGCAGCGGATTCCGGGCAAGCCCGCGCTGGAGCAGCCGTGGAGTTTCGCCGGGCTGGTGCGGTTGGTCGAGGCCCGCCAAGCGCTGCTGGACGCCGGCCAAAAGCCGCCGGCCATCGGCATGTTTTACGACACCTCGACCCTCGAGTGGAACGCCGCGGGCCGGAAGATAGACCTGACCACCGATTACGGCCGGCGCTGGTTTTACGAGAGCATCCGCGACTTTTTCTCTCTCATCCCGGCGCGGCACTGGGCGACGATCGAGGGCCGGCCCATCGTGTTCTTGTACTCGGCGGCCTTCGCGGCGGCGCATGATCAATCGTGCATTGACTACGTGCGGCAGGAGTTCGCCCGCGATTTCAGCGGCGCGGTGCCGTACATCGTCCGCGAGATTTCCTGGAACGTGCGCGCGGACAACACCTACGCCTGGGGCGGCGCGCTCGGGCTCAAGAACCCCGGCGTGGCGGCGCTGGGCCCCGGCTACGATCACTCCGCCGTGCCGGGCCGCGAGCCGTTGGTGGTGCCGCGCGAGGACGGCGCGTTTTTCGAGCGCCAGTGGATTCGCTTCCTGCGCGCGCCCTCGCGATTGGTGCACATTGAGACCTGGAACGAGTACCACGAAGGCACGGACATCGCCGCCTCGCGCGAGTACGGCCGGCAATACATCGAGTTGAACCGGAAGTTCGTGGACATGTTCAAAGCCGGGATCAAGCCGCCGCGCCCGCGCGGGCCGTACTCGGACTTCAAGGCGGTGAGCGTCACGCTCGGTCCCACCAACGACGCGCGCGGGCTGACGCAGTTCGAGTTTGCGGATGGCAAGACCGCGCCTGCGGAAGCCGGTGGCCGGGCCTGCCGGGTGGTCGTGGCCACCGAGCACGGCGGCCGCTACCTCTACTTCCAAATTCACGACTCCTTCAAATGGGCCGACACGATGCTGGTGGACGTGGCGGTCGAGTACTTCGACCAGGGCGCGGGCAGCTTCCGCATCGAGTACGACGGTCCCGACCCCAACGCGCCCTTCAACGGCGCCTACACGGCCAGCAAGACCGCGGTCACGCTGGGCAACTCCGGCCAGTGGAAGACGGCCACGTTCCGCCTGACCGGCGCCCGCTTTCTCAACTCCCAAAACGGTGGGGCGGATTTCCGCCTGGCCACGCAGGGCGATCCGTTGCATGTGAGCCGCGTGACGGTGACGCGGTTGGGCCTGCCCGCCGAGGCCGGGGCCAACCTGCCCGGCTGGCAGTGGGACTTCGAGCGGCCGCCCGACCGGAGCTGGTTCGTCCGCGGCAGCCCGGGAAGTTTTTGCGTCGCGAACGGCCTGTTGACGCTCGGTCCCGCAGACGCGCCCGCCCTGGTGCTGGCCGGGGCGACGAGCGGCGCGGCCCATCCGGTGGAAATCCTGGCGCGGGTGCGGCCGGTTTCCCCCGGCCCCACGCCCACCTGGCTGGGCGGATTGGCGGTGGCGGTCACGCCCGACACGGGCGAGGGCTTCAGCGTGCTGTTCCGGCGCGACGCCGGCGGGGCGACGCAGCTTGGCCTGGCGGCGACGGGCGAAGGTCCGGCGGTTTTCCAGGCCGCGCCGTGGGAGACCAATCGCTGGTACTGGCTGCGCGTGCGGCACGAGCCGAAAACCTTGACCGGCTACCCGGACCTCTGGACGCGGCTCTGGCCCGCCGACGGCGAAACCCCCGAGCCGGTGCTGTGGACCGCGTGGCGCGATTACTATCCAGCCCGGGAAGTCCCCAAGAGCGGGCTTCCGGGGCTGATTGGCGGCGAGGGGGTCATCGAGGTGGACTGGCTGTTGGTGCGCTCGGCGAGCCTGCCCGAGATCACCGCCCGGCCGCCGGCCCTGAAGTCCGCCCGCGCGCGGCTGGCGCCGGGAGATTTTTCGCCCTTGACCGGCCTGCGCTTCGAGGTGCGCGGCACGCCGGATTTCAGCTACCAGATCGAGCGGTCCGGCGACCTGGTCCATTGGGAGCCGGCCCTGGTCCTGGTGCCGGACGCCGCGGGCCGCAGTGCCGGGGAAGACCCCGCCGGCGGCGGCTGGCCGTGGCAATTTTACCGCGCGCGCAGCGTGCCCTGAGGCCGGCTCCGGCGCGGCGGGACGTTCGGGCTTGCGCGTCTGGGGCGCTCGGCTAGTTTGGCGCGACGTCGCGATTTCCGCGGCGCGCGCGGGCCGGGCGTTCACAGGCATTTCCCGTCCATGGAACCACCTGGGACGGCCGGACTGCCCCCCGCAAACCGGCGACAACAACATGAGCACACTGGGCGACTGCAACACCACCAATCCACACGTCATCCACTGGGTCCGGGAAATGGCCGCGCTGTGCCAGCCCGACCGCCTGTTCTGGTGCAACGGCTCGGAGGAGGAAAAGCAGGCGCTGACCGAGCGGGCCGTGGCCGAGGGCGTGCTCATCCGGCTCAACCAGGAAAAGCTCCCCGGCTGCTACTACCATCGCTCCAATCCCAACGACGTGGCCCGGGTCGAGCAATGCACCTACATCTGCACCGACACCGAGGCCGAGGCCGGGCCCACCAACAACTGGGCTCCGCCCCGGGAGATGAAGGAACGGCTCTACGCCCTGGCCCGCGGCGGCATGAAGGGCCGCACCATGTACGTCATCCCCTACCTCATGGGCCCGCCCGGCTCGCCCCTGGCCAAGGTGGGCATCGAGTTGACCGACTCGATCTACGTGGTGCTCAACATGCGCATCATGACCCGCATGGGCGACATCGCCTACCGGCAGCTCGGCGACAGTGACGACTTCAACCGCGGCCTGCACTGCCTGCTGGATGTCAACCCCGAGCGCCGGTACATCTGCCATTTCCCCCGCGAAAACCTCATCATCTCCGTCGGCTCCGGCTACGGCGGCAACGTGCTCCTGGGCAAGAAGTGCCTGGCCCTGCGCATCGGCTCCTACCTGGCCCGGCAGGAGGGCTGGATGGCCGAACACATGCTCATCATGGCCGTCGAATCGCCCACCGGCGAAAAGACTTACGTCGCCGCCGCCTTCCCCAGCGCCTGCGGCAAGACCAACTTCGCCATGCTCATCCCCCCGCCCCATTTCGCGGGCTGGAAAATCTGGACCATTGGCGACGACATCGCGTGGATGAAACCCGGCGCCGACGGCCGCCTCTACGCCATCAACCCGGAGATGGGCTACTTCGGCGTCGCCCCCGGCACCAACTACAAATCCAACCCCAACGCGATGCGCACCATCGCGCGGGACACCATTTACACCAACGTCGCCCTGACGCCCGACCTGGACGTGTGGTGGGAAGGCAAGGACGGCCCGCCGCCCAAAGAATGCCTGGACTGGCAGGGCCGCCGGTGGACGCCCGAATCCAAGGAAAAGGCCGCCCACCCCAACAGCCGCTTCACCGCTCCCGCGCGCAACAACCCGGCCCTGGCGCCGGAATTCGACGACCCCCACGGCGTGCCCATCAGCGCCATCATCTTCGGCGGCCGCCGCGCCACGACCATGCCGCTGGTCTTCGAGGCCTTCAACTGGGTCCACGGCGTCTTCGTCGGCGCCACGATCGGCTCGGAAATGACCGCGGCCGCCGTGGGCGGGCTGGGCCAGGTGCGCCGCGATCCCATGGCCATGCTGCCCTTCTGCGGCTACAACATGGGCGACTACTTCCGCCACTGGCTGCGGATGCGCAAACGCCTCAAATACCCCCCGCGCATCTTCCACGTGAACTGGTTCCGCCGCGACGCCGAGGGCCGCTTCCTCTGGCCGGGGTTTGGCGAAAACATGCGCGTGCTCAAATGGATCGTGGACCGCTGCCGCGGCCGCGCCAACGCCTACGAAACCCCGCTGGGCTGGGTGCCGGGCCCCGAGGACATTGACCTGGGCGGCCTGGAAAACTTCACCGCCGCCGACCTCGAAAAGGTGCTCGAGATTGACATCGAGGAATGGCGCCGCGAACTCATCCTCCAGGAAGAACTCTTCCTCAAGCTCTACTCCCACCTGCCCAAGGAAATGATCTTCCAGCGCGAACTGCTCGTGGCACGGCTTTGATCCCGGAATGAAGACAAGACCGGTTGAGCGATCAACCGGGCCAGTCCAAACTTCGGCGTTTGGCACACAGGCGCTTCATTCTGGGCGCGGGGTGCTTACCGAGCACGGTAAAACGTCCGGAGCATTCACCTGTGCAGACGCCCCCTCCGGGTGATTCCGCGAAGCTTTTCTGTTTGCCCAGGGTTGCGCCTTTGCATGGCCGCAACGAGGGGGGATCGCGCCCGAGTCCCAAGGCAGGTCCATCGGGGTTGCAGTCACGGAATTCCACCTTGACGCGGTTGACGGTCGCGTTTACGAAACTGCACTGAAGCGTTACGAACTTGTGCCTCGAACGGACTGGCAACAGGAGGTGAGATGAATACGACGTGTTTGGCATGGATTGAGACCGCACTGGCCGCGATCGGGACGGTGATTATCTCGGGCGCGGCGGAACTTCACGCCCAGGCTCCGGACAGTGTGGCCGGAAGAACGATTGAATTGACCATTTCCAGTGGTACGGCGCCGTTTGCCTCTTTCGGCAGTTACCGGTTTTTACCTTCGGCTCTGGACAATCATTACGTGGTCGTCCCGCTTTCCGGTGATGTGTCGGAAAGCTTTGGGACTTACTCGTACAGCCGGGTCAGCAGCTCCAAAGGACGTCTGAGTTTTGTTGATTCTGGGGTCGGAGCGCTCCAAGCCGAGTGTACCTTCTCGACCAGCACTTCTGGGTCTTACGTGCTGACATCGTCCATGGTTCCTGGGGCAAGTCAGCGCGGCACTTTCCGAATTTTTTCCGGCCCGGCTCCCAATAACATCGCCGGGGGCCGGGTTGAAATTACGGTGGCAGTGGGGGAATGGCCGTTTGCAGATAACGGACAGGCCGTCCTGCTGCCCGCTGCCAATGGCACGTACGTGCTTGACGGATTGTGGGGTATCTCGGACAGCCAGGGCACCTACACCTACACGAAACAATCCACCAGCACGGCAACCATCACCTTACGGGACTCGGTGGCCGGAACAGTTTTGACCCAGCAAATCAGCTTCGACAGCGCAACCACAGGGACGTATTTCGTGGTTGGCACGAGTGGTGGGTATCAGGCGGGTACCTTTGTGTTTACCCCGGCCACTACCCCCACCATCACGGTCCAGCCCCAGAGTCAGACCGTTACGGCGGGGAGCACGGTCACCTTCACCGTTTCGGCCACGGGCACGCCGCCGCTCAGTTACCAGTGGCGGCGCAATGGGGTGAACCTCCCGGGCGCTACTTCGGCCAGTTTGGTCCTGGCCAACGTGACCGAAGCCCAGGCCGGCACCTACACCGTCGTGGTGAGCAACGCCGCCGGGTCTGTCACCAGCCAGCCGGCCACCCTGACGGTCAATCCGGCGCTCGTAGCCCCCACCATCACGGTCCAGCCCCAGAGTCAGACCGTCACGGCGGGGGGCACGGTCACCTTCACCGTTTCGGCCACGGGCACGCCGCCGCTCAGTTACCAATGGCGGCGCAACGGAGTGAACCTCCCGGGCGCCACTTCGGCCAGCTTGGTCCTGGCCAATGTGACCGAAGCCCAGGCCGGCACCTACACCGTCGTGGTGAGCAACGCCGCCGGGTCCGTCACCAGCCAGCCGGCCACCCTTTCTGTGGTGCCGGCGAGCACTGGCCTTAAACTGTCCATCGGGTTGGAGAGGACATTGCGAAAGGTTGAAATCCGGTTTCCCTCCGAAGCAGGCAAGAAATACTCCGTGCTCCGCTCGGTGGACCTCGTGCACTGGAACGTCCTGACCGAACTGGCGGGTACTGGCTCCGCCGTCCAATGGGCGGAAAATATTCCAGCCTCATCAGGCGGCGCCTTCTACATGTTACGTGTGGAAAGCGGCGGTACGCCGCCAAGTATCACACAGCAACCAGCAAGCGTGACGGTGCCGAAAGGCAGCACGGTTTATTTGACCGTCCAAGCCACAGGCACCGAACCGCTACAATACCAGTGGCGTAAAGATGGGGTGGACTTGGTCGGCAAAACTTCGTCAACCCTTACCCTCAACTCCATTCAACCAAGTCAGGCGGGCACCTACACTGTCGTAGTCAGCAACGCGTTCGGGAGCACGGTAAGTCAACCGGCAATCGTCGAGGTGGAAACCGGCGACTGAAGGCCCAGGGGCAGTTCATGACCTTCTCAACCGCGGCCTTGGGGCCAAAGGCTTCGGCGGGTTGGTTGATTTTTCCAGGGACATTTATCCTCCTGGGCGTGATCGGGCGGCGGCGGCCGCGCGCAGGGCGTCGAAGTTGCCCTCTTCGCAACACCGCACAAAGGCCTCGGTGGCCGTCTTGAGGTCCTCCCAGCGCGCGCGAATGGCCCGCGCCTCGGCCGCGGAAACCTGATTGTCCGCCGCGGCCGCGGCCACCACCGCCAGCAGGTCCGCAAACTCCTGCACCACTTGGTTGGTGGCCGGGATCAGGTCCGGCGGATGCGGCCAGACGGCCCGCGGGTTGCGGATGAAAAAGCCGCCGGCCCGCTGGCAAATCCACTGCACGATCCGGTCGTCGCCCGTGCTGCGCACCAGTTGCTCGATCCGGTCCAGCGGGTTGGGGGCACCGCTGCCGGACGCGGTCGCCGGCTCGGCCCATTTGTAGATCAGCGAGAGCGACAGCCCCAGGTCGGCGGCGATCTGCTTGGGGTTTCCCGCGTCGTACACCGCGCGCAATAGTTCGTGGGATTGCATGGACCGCGCGAGCGTGCCGGCGCGCGGCCGCCCGGGCAAGGTTCGAGCGTGGCCCGGTCGCGGCCGGCCCCCCGGCGGAAAGGCCGGGCGGGTTCAGGCGGCAGGCGGCAAGGTCGGGGGGGTGACGCCGCGCGCGGAGGAACTCGCGCTACCGCACACGCAACGCCTGCAAAAATGCTTCGCGGCTGAGGTGGGGATGCTTGGCCAGCACGGCCCCGATCATTGACTCGAATTGTGCCTGGCGTCGGGCACGTTCTCCCGGTTCGGCGGTGTCCCGCTTCCACCAGGCCCACACAGGAGTTGCTCCAACTCCGGGCTCATGCCGGGAAGACCGTCTCGAGCAAGCGGTCGGCCTCGGCCGGCGCAGGCAGGGTCTGATGCCCCAACGCCAGCTTGTCCCGCAGGCAATCCAGCGTGGCCTGGACCTCGGCCCGGCGCGCCGCGTCGTCATATTCCGGCATTTCCAGCAGGCGCTTGAAACAGTCTCCCATGCGCAGGAGCGCCTCCACCACGGTTCGATGCGTGGCCAGGTCTTCCGGGCGGGGATCTTCTGCCAGGTGCGACACCTCCCAGAGGGTCAGCTCGCTCGTGGCCCGGCTCCAGCGGTCCATGATTTCATTGAGCCGGGCGGAGGTGTGCGCGGCCACCTCGCGAGGAGTTGTCCGGGCGAGACCTCGGGCGTGGAGACCGTCATGTTCACGGCGATGATTTCGCGCCAGCGGCGCGCGCTGGCAAGGAGGCATCGCAGCGGGCGCATGGGTCGCCGCCGGGCACCGTGGGCGGGCAGCGGGCGCCGCGGGGTGCTCTGCGCCTCACCGAATCGTCTCCACGCCGCACAGGCACCAGATCAGCTCCGGGTTGAAGTGGTGGTAGTCCTCGGTGCGCTGGAAGACCAGGTTCTGCGGCGCGCCCAGGAGTTCAAACACCGGCCGCGCGGCGTCCACCGCCAGGCGCAGGTACTCGAAGCGGCTCTGGTAATCCACTCCCGGCGTGATCACCAACACCGGCCGCGGCGCCACCAGCGCCATCACCTCGTGCCAGTCGCACGGGATGCGCCGTTCCTCGCCCACAAACGCCCCCAGCCGCGGCAGCAGCGGCAGCCACTGCGCCCACCGCGCCACGCCGCCCGTGCCGCCCGCCGCGGTGTCCAGACGCAGCGGGGTGAGCCCGTTCACCGCCAGCACCCCGGCCACGCGTTCATCCAGCGCGGCCGCCACCAGCGCCGCCATCGCCCCCGTGCCGTAGCCCAGCAGGTAGATTTGCTCCGGGTCCACGCGCGGATGCCGGCGCAGCGCCTCGACCGCCGCCGCCGTGTCGGCCACGGTCTTGCCCAGGAGCGACCAGCGCGGATAACGCCGGTAAAACTCCCGCGCCTCCTCGAGCCGCCCGCCGTGGCCGATCTGGTCAAACGCAAACACCGCGTACCCGCTGCGGGTGAGCGCCAGGTGCGGCGTTTCGTTGCGGAAATAGCCGGCCACATACCCGTGGGAGACCGAGATGGGATGCAGCCAGATGAACGCCGGCAACCGCCGCTCCGTGCCCGCCACGTTGGTCGGGTAGTACAGGTCGCCGGGGATGTAATTGCCGAAGTTGAGGCTCTCCTTGACCACGCGCGCCGGCGGGTCGGCCCGTTGCAGCAACATCGCCCGGGCGCGCGATTCCGCGCCGTACCGTCCGCCCGGGTCCGTCGCCACGGGGGGCGGTTCGCCCAGCAACCACTCCAACCGCGCCCGCACCTGCGCCCGCGCCGCGGTCCAGGCCGCGGCGTTGGTGAGCGGCGCCGCGCCGGCCGGCGCCAGCACGTTCTCGATGCCGCGCCGCGGGAAGTCCCGCGCCCGCACGCGCTCGCCGCTGGCGCGTTGCCAGTCTTCGTAGGTGGGGTAAATCGGCGCGTCGGCCACCGGACGCCGCGCGCGGCCAAACTTCCAGTCCAGCCAGTCCACGTAAGCCTCGATGTCCCCGGCGAGCGTGGAATGTTCGCCGGGCCGGTAGCGCAGGTTCAGATGCGCCGCCGCGCCCAGCCGGGCGAACACCGGCCGCGCCGCGCGCCAGGTGTGTTCGATGGCCCAGACGCTCTCGACGTCGTCGTTCAACGCAGTCGAGAGCAGCACCGGCCGCGGCGCGATGCACGCGATCAACTCGTGCTGGTCCACGGGCAGCTTGTTCTCCCGGCCCACGAAGAAGCGCAGCCGCGGATGAAACCAGTCCGGCATGGCGCGCGTGATCAGCTCGATGCCCTCGCCGAACTGTGCCTCCGAAAACAGCCGCCAGGAGCAGGCCCCGCCCGCGCCCGAGCTGCTCGAAATCACCGCGCGGATGCGCTCGTCGAGCGCGGCGGCGATGAGCGCGGTCTTGCCGTTGCGCGAATGCCCGGTCAGCGCGAGGCGTGGCGCGTCCACCTCGGGCAGCGTGAGCAGGTAATCCACGCACCGGCTGGCGGCCCAGGCGCGGCGGGTGAGCTTGCTCCAGTCCGCCTCCGGCCACACCTCGACCCACGCGCCGGTGTCATCCCGCGAGTCGGCCCCCGCGTACACCGCGCCCACGTAACCGCGGCTGACCGCCACCAACGCCCAGCGCCGGTGGTTGTCCTGGGTCAGAAACACCGGAAACGGCCCGCGCCCGGGCGGAAGGAGCACCTCCAGATGCAAGCGCGCCCGCTCGCCCGGCCCGAACGCCAGCACCACTTCGCGCACGCGCACGCCGCCCTCGACCCGCTCCCGGCTCTCGACCGCGCGCACGTTGCCGGGCGGCGGCGGCACCGTGCCCAGCACGTACCGCTGGAACAACCCGAGCAACTCCGCGCGCCGCGCCGCCCATTGCGCGCGCGTGCGCACCGGCCGGCCGTCCTGGAAGCGCAGCGGGTCCGGCAACTCCGCCACGCCCGGCAGCGCGTCAAAGTCCGGCGGCAACTCGCCGCTGCGCGCCAGCCAGGCCTCCCACGCCGCGCTCGGGGGCAACATCCGCCGCAGCTCGGCCAGTGTGGCCTGGCGCCGCGCCAGGGCGGCGTCGTCCCCGCCGGTGGCCAGCCCGCAAAGCACCGCGGCCAGTGCCGCCAGCAGCGGGGCCGCCCAGCGGTGGATGCGGCTTGAGAAACGGGAGCGCACGCGCGGCGCGTGAGGCCCGCGCCCTCGAAAAGAACGGGCTGACAGAAGCACGTGTAGGCGGTTCATGGATTGGCGAGTTCACAGCGCAGAATCGGACGGGTGGGCGCGCGCCGCGCCACTTCGGTGAACCCGGCCCGGCGGAACGTCGAGGCCAGTCCGGTGAACACGAACGCATCGGCCTGCGGTCGCCCGGGCTCGACCGGATAGCCCTCCAGTGCGCGCGCCCCGTGGTGTTGCGCAAATTCCTTGGCCGCCTCGAGCAAGGCCAGGCTCACCCCGCGCCCGCGCCAGCCCCGGGCCACGAAAAAGCACACCACCGACCACACCGGCCGGTCGTCCACCGGCTGCAAAATGCGGGACCGGGCCAGGCGCGGATAAGTCGCGCGCGGCGCCAGCGCACACCAGCCCACCGGCTCGCCCTCCGCGTAGCCCAGCAGGCCCGGCGGCGGGCCGCGGCGGACCACTTCGCAAAAGGCCCGCCGATTGGCAGCGCCGCGCCGCGTCCGCCACTCGGCTGCAGGCAGGCGCCACCACATGCACCAACAACCGGCGCAGGCGCCGCGCGGGCCGAACAGCCGCTCGAAGTCTGCCCAGCGCTCCGGGGTCAACGGATGCACCTGCAGGGCCGGCGCTGCCATCGAGGCTCGGGCTTTCACAGCGGCAGGCTAGGGGTGCGCGGCGCGTTGACAAGCGTGCGCTGGGCGCGTCGCGAGGCCGAGTTACCTTCCCACGGCATCGCTACACCGTCTTTCGCCTCTGGCCTCCGTTATCCGGCCTCCGGCATCTGGTATCTGGCATCTGGCATCTGGTATCTGGCCTCCGGCATCTGGTATCTGGCCTCCGGCATCTGGTATCTGGCATCTGGTATCTGGCATCTGGTATCTGGCGTCCGTCCTCCGGCCTCCGCCGTCTGTCCGTCCCACAGCGCCGGCGAGCCGGCGCACTCCAAACGCTCCGCGATTCACTGGGCACCCGCACCACGCGCTGCGTTTGGAGTGCGGCAGCTTGCTGCCGCTGTTTCGAGGGCTTCACCGTATTGGGCCACCGTCCCGGTTGCCGGGATGCCCCTGGCCGGAACATACGGCGGCTTTTCGGGACCCGGCCACGAAGCAACGAACACTGGAGAATCCTCCAGCCACCCGCGCCCAAACCGGTTTGCCTGCTGCCGGCGCGCGCGACACACTGCCGGCCATGCGACCGCTGGCCGAGTGCCGATTGTACGCGTTTGTGGACACCGCCTATTTGCACGGGCGCGACCCCGTCGAAGTGGCCCGCCAGCTTTGCGCGGGCGGGGCGGACCTGGTCCAACTCCGGGCCAAGGACTGGTCCAAGGCGGACATTCAACGCTTGGGCGAGCGGTTGTTGGAAGTGACGCGGGCTCACGACGTATGGCTGGTCATCAACGACCATCCGGATGTGGCCCGCGCGGTGGGCGCGCCGCTCTGTCACCTGGGGCAGGAGGATTTTTTCGACGCCGGCTGGACGCACGTGCGGCAATTGCCGGACGTGGCCGCCACCGAAACCACCGCGACGCCGCTGGGCGTGGGGCTGAGCTCGCACGCGCCGGCGCAGGCGGAACGGGCCGTGGCCGCGGGCGCGGCCTATGTGGCGGTGGGGCCGGTGTATCCCACGCCCACCAAGCCGGGCCGGCCGGCGGTGACGCTCGAGTACGTGCGCTGGGCTGCGGCGCACTTGACGGTGCCGTGGTTTGCCATCGGCGGCCTGACCCTGGCGAACCTCGAGTCGGTGCTGGCGGCGGGCGCGCGCCGGATTTGCGTGGTCTCGGCCATTTTGAACGCGCCGGACGTGACACGCGCTTGCCGGGAGTTTCGCCGCCGCCTAGCCTGAAGGGCGCGGGCGGGCGGAAGCGTCGTGTCAGGTTCCGTCAGATCGGCGGCGCCGTGGCTCGGCCTGCGGTCACCGTTCGGTTTTTTCACGGCATGAGCGTACTCGTCGTCGGTTCCACGGCTTTGGATTCCATCAAGACGCCCCGGGCGGAAGCCCCGCGCCTGTTGGGCGGCTCGGCCAGTCACGCGGCGCTGGCGGCCAGTTTCTTCGCGCCGGTGCGGCTGGTGGGGATTGTGGGCCGCGATTTTCCGCAGCGGTATCTGGCGTTGTACCGGCGGCACGGCATTGACCTGGCGGGGCTGCAGGTGGCCGAGGGGCGGACCTTCCACTGGGCGGGCGAGTACGAGGTGAACATGAACCACCGGCGCACGTTGCGGACCGAGCTGGGCGTGTTCGAGCATTTCCAGCCGCAACTGCCCGCGGCCTACCGGGCCACGCCGTTCGTGCTGCTGGCCAACATCGCCCCGGCTCTCCAACACCATGTGCTGGACCAGATGCGCCGGCCCCGGTTCGTGCTCGCCGACACGATGGACCTGTGGCTGAACACCGCGCTGCCGGACCTCCTGCGGCTGTTGCGGCGCGTGGACGCGCTGGTGCTCAACGACGGCGAGGCCCGCCAGCTCAGCGGCGAGGACAATCTCCTGGCGGCGGCGCGCCGCCTTCATCGCCTGGGCCCGGCCTACGTCATCATCAAAAAGGGCGAGCACGGCGCGTTGTTGTCCGGCCCGGACGGCCTGTTCCTGTGCCCGGCCTATCCGCTGGCGCGCGTGGTGGACCCGACCGGGGCGGGGGACTCATTCGCCGGCGGGCTGATGGGTTACCTGGCGCGGGCGGGGGGCAATCCGCGGCGGCATTTGCGCGCGGCGATGCTGCACGGGAGCGTGGTGGCGTCGTTTTGCTGCGAAGGTTTCGGCGTGCGGCGCACCACGCGCGTGACCCGGGCGGAGATTGCCCGGCGGGTGGCGGAATTGCGGCGGTTGGCGCGGGTGGATTGAAGGCCGCGCGCCGGCCGCGCGTTAATCCCCGGCCAGCGGCGGCGCCTGGGGATGCCAGGGCGTGGCCTGTTCGTAGGCGTGGGCGATGCGCAACAGCGTGGCTTCGCCCAGGGGCGGGCCCAGCAGTTGCAGCCCGATGGGCAGGCGGGGCTGGCGCGTGAACCCGCACGGCAGGCTGATGCCGCACAGGCCGGCCAGGTTGCAGGACAGGGTGAAGATGTCCTCGAGGTACATTTGCAGGGGGTCGCTCGCCTTTTCGCCCAGCTTGAAGGCCGGACCCGGCGTGGTGGGCGTGACCAGGGCGTCCACCTGCTCGAAGGCGCGCAGGAAGTCCTGCCGGATGAGCGTGCGCACCTTCTGCGCGCGCAGGTAGTAGGCGTCGTAGTACCCCCGGCTGAGCACGTAGGTGCCCAGGAGGATGCGGCGTTTGACCTCGGGACCGAAGCCCGCGCCGCGCGTGCGCTGGTACATCTCGGTGGGGTCGGCCCCGGCCACGCGCAGGCCGTAGCGCACGCCGTCGAAGCGCGCCAGGTTCGCGCTCGCTTCGGCCGGGGCGATGATGTAGTAGGCCGCCAGGGCGTACGGGGTGTGCGGCAGGGAAACTTCCACCGGTTCCGCGCCCAGGGCCTGGAGTTGATTCACCGCGGCGTCCACGGCCGCGCGCACCTCGGGATGCAGGCCCGGGATGCGGTACTCGCGGGGCAGGCCCAGTTTGAGCCCGCGCAAGTCGCCCGGGCCCAGCGCGGCCCGGTAATCGGGCACCGGCTCCGGCAGGCTGGTGGCGTCGCGCGGGTCGTGGCCGGCGATAACTCCCAGCAGCGTGGCGGCGTCGCGCACGGTGCGGGTCAGCACGCCGACCTGGTCCAGCGAGGAGGCGTAGGCCACCAGGCCGTAGCGCGAGACCCGGCCGTAGGTGGGCTTGAGCCCCACCACGCCGCAGTGCGCGGCGGGTTGGCGCACCGAGCCGCCGGTGTCCGAACCCAGCGCGGCGGGCACTTCGCGCGCGGCCACGGCGGCCGCCGAGCCGCCGGAGGAGCCGCCCGGGATGCGCGCCGGGTCCCAGGGGTTGCGTGTGGGGCCGAAGGCGGAGTTCTCGGTCGAGCTGCCCATCGCGAATTCGTCCAGGTTCAATCGGCCCAGCAAGACGGCCCCGGCGGCGCGCAGTTTCTCGACCACCGTGGCGTCGTAGGGGGAGACGAAGTTTTCGAGGATGCGCGAGCCGCAGGTGAGGGGTTGATCGCGCGTGGCGAGGTTGTCCTTGAGCGCCACGGGCACGCCCAACAGGGGACGCTCGGCGGGGGTTGCGCCGGCGCGCCGGGCGGCGTCGGCGGCTTCGGCCTGGGCCAGCGCGCTCGCGGCGTCCACGTGCAGGAAGGCCTTCACCTGGCCGTCGCAGCGCTGGATTTGGTCCAGGCAGGCGCGGGTGACCTCGACCGCGGAACATTCCCCGGCGGCCAGGCGGGCGGTCAGCTCGGAAAGCGAAAGCCGGTGCAACATGCGAGGCGGCGCCTACTCGACGATTTTCGGCACCACAAACAGGTCCTGACCGCGGGCCGGGGCGTTGCGCAGCGCGGCTTCGAGGGGCAGGGAAGGCTGAACCACGTCCGGGCGGGTGACGTTGAACCGGGGCAGGGCATGGGCGGTGGGCTCGACGCCGGTCACGTCCACCTGCTGTAGTTGCTCGACGTAGCGGAGGATGTCGCCGAGCTGTGCGCCGTAGCGGGCCTGTTCCTCGGGCGTCAGTTCCAAGCGGGCCAGGTGGGCCACGGCGCGGATGTCCAGGTGGGGCGTGCTCATGGTCGGGTCGGGCGGTCAGTCTTCATCGAATTTGGATTTCACCAGCCGCTCGATCTCGGCCACGGCCTGGGCGGCGTCCGCGCCCTCGGCATGGATGCGGATGCGGGAGCCGGGGCCGGCGGCGAGCATCATCAGGTTCATGATGCTCTTGCCGTTGACGGTCTCGCCGTCTTTCTCGAAGTACACGTTTGCGCGGAAACGGCTGGCCACGCGCACCAGCATGGAGGCTGGCCGGGCGTGGATGCCCAGCTTGTTGGTGATGACCAGTTCTCGGGTGACGTGTGGGGTCTTCGCTTCGCCCATAACCCGGCGGGGTTTTACGGCAAAACGCGGGGTTTGGCCAGTGAAAGTGCGGTGACGAGGGCAGGGCGGGGCGATCCGGCCTCCGGCCTCCGGCGTCTGGTATCCGGTATCCGGTATCTGGCATCCGGTATCTGGCATCTGGCCTCCGGCATCCGTCCTCAAGCCTCCACACTCCGCCCCGTTCAACACACCCGCACCACCTCCAACCCGAGCAGGCG
>Ga0272446_1002278_pt1 | contig 26417 bp, 27 predicted proteins | sample YNPCB0061_FD_194587 | JGI IMG/M metagenome (GOLD analysis project Ga0272446, IMG submission 194587) | Hot spring microbial mat communities from Yellowstone National Park, WY, United States - YNP-CB-006-1 | ecosystem: Environmental > Aquatic > Thermal springs > Hot (42-90C) > Sediment | place...
CGCCGCCGGATCAGAGGAAACATCCCTGTCTCGATCTCGGGGACGCTGGGACTCATCAGAAGCGGGGCGAGGTCGTTTGGGACGATTGGCGCTGGGTGGCTGATTACTGGGTCGGGAAGCAGATCCACCGCGATTACGGTTGCTGGGACGATCCTCCCACAGATCGCCATCTTCCTGAAATTCCTGGCTATCCAACGGTCCTTCCTCTGCCGGGCGGGGACGACGCTTGCGGCTGCCGCGATCGCTAGTGGGTCCTAAGCGATCTTCCCCCGGTCCCCGACTGGCAGGGCGGCGACGCGCTCCTTCCTCGTACTCATCTCGGCTGGGACGAGCATCTCGACTACCCCGAATCCGCCGGGTAGCAGTCCGATCTTCAAAGGCGGTCAGTTCATCCAACTCAGCCCGATAAACCCGGCTAACTGGTCGCTCTTCGTCAACCACTGGAGAACTGCGTCTGGCCTGCTCGGTTGCGATCCCCCGCAGACGAATATTTTCGACCACGAAGAAAATCGCAGACCCGGTTAACAGAAACTGGCCAAACTGCAAAATTGGGTCTTGCCGCCAGCCCTGGAAGAAAAGAATTCCACCACAGAGCAAAGCTACTGCCGCAAAGAAAATATCGTAATCACGGGCAAGCTTTGGTCGCATTGACCTTAAGAAATAGAGAGCCGCTCCTGCGACCGCCAGGGCAATCCCCAGAAAACTGCTCCAACTCAGTCCGACGTTGACCATTGCCTTTTCCGAATCTCCTAAGTAGATCTATGGTAGCGAGTGAAGTCCAGAATCTCCAAATCAACCAAACTGTCAAACCTTTCCTTGCCGGTCAATCAAGCAATGCCGCTAAGTGCAGACGGTCGCTAGTCCACTGGTCCAACAAAAACCTCAGGTTTATCGGCTAGAGACGACACACAGCTTCCTCGTCTCTTAATCTAACCTGAGGTTTTGATTCTGCATCATGGAGCACCAGGCTGTCGAGCGATTCCCGCATCCAATTATCGGGAGCGCTGAACCTTATCTTTTTGGCTGATGAAAATGAGAGCAACCGTAACCGGGATCACAACAATCAGGGCACCGGCCAGTAGACTTAACAAGAAATTTGATAACGAAGCAGTCATGAGTTGCGCAGCCTCTCTTAACAACAGTTGATATTCGATTATTTTAGTCGTCTGCTATCCCCTTGAAAAGCTGCTCCTTCGAGGTAATTCAACCCACCATTCCGGCCCTGCGCAATCGCACTCCTGTCCGCCCCCCGATTGAGATTCACCGACTCACCGATCCAGGAAAGCCACAGGGGGAGATTAATAATTCTTAATAAGTGAACCCAATACGATCTACCTGGCATCTGCCCCCGATCTGGAACTGATTCCCAGCAGACTACAATAAATAAAGATTGTTTCGCTGCACCGGTTGAGCCCACTCATGACTGCTACTGCAATTACCTCCTGGAGCCTGGGTTTGTTCCTGGCCGGAATGACCCTGCTATTCATTTTCCGGATTGTGTTAACCTGGTACCCCCAAGCAGATCTGACTCGTTTCCCCTTTAACCTGGTAGTAGTGCCAACGGAGCCGTTTTTAGTTCCCCTGCGGAAAATTGTTCCTCCCCTGGGTGGTGTCGACATTACTCCCATTCTCTGGGTAGGAATTTTCAGTTTGTTACGGGAAATTCTCCTGGGCCAGCAGGGACTGTTGACAATGATGAGTCGAATAGGTTAATAGTCAGTCAATTTTATTCCACTGTTTTGGGCAGCATCCTGTTCAGAGACTACTGGTCAAATGGCTTGAACGAAGTATACTCATCTAGAGTGTGTAAAAGTGTAGTGGCCAGATGCTCCTAGCCATTCTCTGCTCGTTCTGTGTCCTGCACGTTGTGTTTTGAGGAGTTATATGACAATGAAAAGAAGCCTGTTGTTCATGCTGGGTGTTGCTGCTGCGGTTGGGTCTTCCGTCTCCGCTGTTGCTCAAGAAACCGTCACCTTAGAAGCCCCCACTGCTGTTACTCCGGTTCTGTCTCAAGAAACCATTTCGGGAGTTGAGAGCCTGACACTGCCGACCCCTCCTGTTATGCCGGCTCGCTTTACTCTGCCGATCGATGTTGTAGTTGCTAAAGACGCCAGCATCACCACCAACACTCCGATTACCGATAGCAAAGCAACCGACTACGCTGCTTGGGGTGAAATGATTCGGGAATGTCTGAAGTCCTATCCTGTCCTGGTTCGGGTTGTTAGCAAAGATCAAGTTCCCTTTGTGGTCAACGGCAAGCAAGGCAGCATTAAGTTGAATGCTAACGACAAGCCCGTTTGCCCCATGTAATCAGTCGTAGTGCTGAGGATTGTCCAAGTTCAGTCTGATGCACTTCCATTGCAACCATCCTCTGTTTGGAGATAATCCAGGCAGAGGACAGTTGTTTTAGGGATCACTGTGCTTCCTTAGAAAAGCCGCGCTCCCCCAGCCCCTGCAATAGCACCATTGGAGAAAGAGCCATTAGCAATCAGTCAATCTTCAGGACTTTCTTGGCGGCAACCAGCAAGTTAATTCGGTCTTGCAGGCCATTGTAGCCACCGTTAATGATTCGAGTAACCGTTCGCACATCGTCCTGATCAGCATCGGGGTTTAATCGGTTCGTTTCCCAAAACCAACCGGCGCTCCGACAGGCCAAATCTGGATCAGACAGTCGCTTCGGATTCTTAATCAGGTCTACCCCCAGGGCTTTGCCGCAGCGTTCATAGTTGGTGCGGCCGGTAATCTGGATCAGCCCCCGTCCTTTGAATCGCACCCCATCGCCAGGGTAGATGTTGCCTAAGTCATCGCGCCCTTCGTAAGCAGCCCCTGATGCATATTCTTCCAGCGCATTGAAGCGATCGGACTCATGGGCAATTTGGGCCAAGAAATGGGCCTGCCGCAGCGGGGTATTGATGTTGTATTCCACCATGGTTCGATTCAGGTGGGGCGTCAGGCGCTCAATTTGCTTGGGGTCTGCCGTGGAGGTCATGGAACGGACGAGAAGGGGCGTTAACCACACCATTTTGGCAGGTGGAAAAAGGGATTCATAAGGGTCCCTTCCGGCGGGCCGGGCCGGCAGTTTGCTGAGGGCGCGGATCGCATCATCTACCAGCCCATCAACAGCCGTGGAGCCATTGCCAGTGGAGCCATTTTGCAGTTGATTCAGGAGCGCCAATAGCCGCGCCGCTGCTTGCTTGCGTCCCCCAGCTACATCCGCAGTGCCAAAGAGTCCCACATAGGCAGCTTTGTCAGCGGGGCGACTGGGCAGATTGCTCAATGACCGGATCAAGTTATCAATCAACTCATCGTTGGGACTCAGGTTTCCCTGCAACTGCTCGACCAGACCTTGCAGCCGTAAAAATGCTTGTATTCTCCAGATATCAACTTGGGACATGGTGGGCACCTCTTTGGAGCAGGGGGCAGACTAGGTTGGCGTGCAATGGACAGTAAGTCGCACCATTGGGAACGGTTCCCCGCCGTTATCGTCTAGTATTCCCAGCGACTCCGGAGTTGTAATCAATTGTAATTTTGCCGTCAGAGTTCGATGCAGGGGCCCCATATATCCCCTGGTGGGTGAGTTAGGATGAACGGAAAGGCAGCCTGACAGTGCAGAGACGGGGGCTGGCTTTTGACAGTCAGTGTTCAGGGTTCGGCTTGCCGATTGTGTTGCCCAATGGGCCTACTGGTAATTGCGTTTAATTATGGTTAGTCCAACCGTGGCTCCTTCCTCAGTGTTCAAACCACAGCGCTTAGCAGAACCGCCTGCTTTTTGGATCACCCTGCTAGTTGCCTCGGTGCTGATTCACGGGCTGTTCTTTCTGATCCTGCGGCAAACCTGGATGAAAACAGCCAGAGTCCAGGTGGATGTGGCCCCGATCGCCGTTGAGTTGCTCGAATCTGCCCCGGAAGCGGGTAGTTCCCAATCCAATGGCACGCCAATCACTGCACCAGCAGCCAGTGCCTCTGCACCCTCAGCCCCAACCGGACCGATCGCCCCGCCAGACAACACGGCTGAGCGATCGCCAGCTCAACAGGCCCCCTTTGCCGCTGCCCCCGCCCAATCAGATGTGACGGCTGCACCCGTGCCCCAAAGGCAGCCCGCTCCAGACAACACTACGGCTGCCCCTGCCACTTCCCAGTCGCTTCCTGCAACAAATTCGCCAACTCCGGAGCCATCGGCTGGAACCGAGCCGCAGCCCCAGTCCCCGGCACCATCGCCAGTAACGGGTGAGGCTAGTTCCACTCCTCCTACTGCCGCCCCTGATCCCACTCCTGCTGCTCCAGGTGCTGGGACTGAGCCATCACCGGGCAATTCACCCAGCAGTGAAGTGGGACGGCCCCAATTGCCGGTTGTTCCCGTAACAGCCCAACGGGGTGAGGGGGGTGGAATTAAGATAATGGTTCTGGATGTGACGGATGCCAATCAGGGTCGGGATGTGACGGATGTCGGCGAACGGGCGATCGCACGACCGCAGGTCACCAGCCAGCCTTTGCCCGACATCGTTTATCCGGCCAGCATTGAACTCAATCTGGGACAGTCGGTTCAACTACTGGTGCTGGTGGATCGAAGCGGCAACGCCAAAGCGATCGAGGTCCTTCAAGGTAGCAAAGTCGAGGATCTGGATAACCTGGCGAAGGAGTTAATCCAAAAAATTCAGTTTGAACCGGCTTTGCAGGCAGGCCAGCCGGTGGAAAGTCTGGTTAATGTGACGGTGCGAATTGACCCGCTGTAATGGCTGCTAAGCTGCAAGCTGGGTCACTTGTACAGTAGGGCTAATACAGTAGGGCTAATACAGTAGGGCCGAAGTATACCCAACCACCCGATCGCGATCCTGGCTGACCGTTGCAGAGGTGGCGTAAGCCAGAATTCTGGCCTGGGTGGCCCCTAGTTGTTGCGCCGTTAATAGGGTGGTCAGGATGGTAGCAAAGCCGCAGGCCTGACCTCGGCGAGTTTGGATATCCCGCCAGAGTTGATCGGGATCGAAGGCGGCAATGTCGTCCATGACAACCTGATCCAGTTTCTGCGCCCGTTCCACCGGATAGTAGTGGGACAGATCGCTACTGCTGACAAGCAGGGTGCGTTGGCTGGCGAATTCAGGCTGTCGCAGCGCCGCCACGATCGCCGCCGATAAGCGCTGGGCAATGGCATAGTCCTGCCAACAGAGGACGATCGGCACTAACTGAAAGGACGGAACCGCCACCTGGAGAAAGGGCAGTTGCACTTCCAGGGCATGCTCCTGCTGATGACCGGCGGATGATGTCATAATGCTTGGCGACTGGGCTGCGATCGCCTGCGCCAGTTGCCGACGGGTGGGGATGAGCCCCAACGGCGTTTGGTAATCGCCCAGGAAAACGGAGCAGCCCTCAAATTCGTCATAATGGCTGGGGGCAATCACAATCACATTGTCGTAGGAGTCGGCCAGCAGATGCTTGTAGGCAGCCGCTGCAACCTTGCCCGAATAAACATATCCGGCATGGGGAGCCAGCAAACCGACAATCTGACCCGCCACCGGCTCCGTCTGAACCTGACCGAATAGGTGGTCAATCTCCTGGCGCAACTGCACCGCATCAGCCGGGTAAAACAACCCAGCTGCGGTCGGTGGCCGAATGGTGGGAGTAGGCTTCAGCATCAGGGATCTGTTCTTATTCCTGACGAGTATCGTAATCTTCGGATGACTCTACCTCTAATTCCCAGCGATGGGCATCCCGCTGTTCCAGCATATCCGTGGTATGTAGGCTGGAAGAGTCCCGAATCTCAATGCCAGCAGAGGCAACCAGTTCATCCACCACGTTCTGGTCTGGCGTTGGGGTTGAGCCGCCTACGGCTTCCTCTCCTGACACCTTGGCCAGGTATTGGTCCGTATCCAAATCTCCGCCGGTAGCAGACAAATCAGCCGTAGACGTATTCTGCAAGCGATTCAGCGTCCGGCCCAGGCCGGTATCGCGATCGGTCAGTCCTTCCCAGATGGGCGATCGCGATGGTTTAATCTGCTGCATCAGATCGGTCAGATCTTCAGCGGACAGCGCCTCAGACTCCATCAACTCCTCCAGATCCTCCAGCTCAACTGGATCGTCCGTTGTCCACCGTTTGTTTGCATCGTCGGTCATACCCAATCATCCCCTTTTGGTTGTGTGTTGATGCATCGCCAACCTGGCCGTCTAACTGGATGCTGCTGAGGGCTCCACCGCTGCCATCCCGACTCCTGCGATCGCCAGACCACAGTCAGGACACTTCCCCCCACGAATCCAGTTTTGCTGCAGGCGCAAACCCGTCCGGCAAATCAACAAGCGATCGCAGCCTGGACAAAGGGTATTCTGGCTGGTCGCATCTGGCGCATTGCCGACATAGATGTAGTGCAACCCTGCTGTTTGACCGATATCCCGCGCTTGTTGGAGTGTTCTCAGGGACGTAGGCGCCACCTGCGTCATCTTGTAATCGGGGTAAAAGCGGCTGATATGCCAGGGCGTATCCACACCCAATTCTTGGGCAATAAACTGGGCAATATCCTGTAATTCAGCCGGATCATCATTGAGGCCAGGAATCACTAGAGTCGTGACTTCCAACCAGACACCCATTTTTTTTAGCGCCTTCAGACTATCCAGCACCGGCTGCAAACGAGCCCCAATGTAGTGGCGATAGGTCTGATCTCGAAAGGCTTTGAGATCAACATTGGCTGCATCCAGGTAGGGTCGGATGAATTCCAGCGCTTCACCCGTCATGTAACCATTCGTGACGTAGAGATTGGCCAGTCCTGCCGCCTGCGCCAAACGAGCCGTGTCATAGGTGTATTCGAAGAAAATCGTCGGCTCCGTGTAGGTATAGGCAATACTGCGGCATCCCGATTCTTTAGCCCGACTGACAATCTGCTCAGGCGTTGCTTCATCGCCCGCAACCAGGTGTTCCAAACGGGGCATCTGGGAAATTTCCCAGTTCTGACACCAGTGACAGCGAAAATTACAGCCCGGTGTAGCCACTGAGTAGGCCAGCGAACCCGGATAGAAGTGATAGAGAGGCTTTTTCTCAACCGGATCGATATGCTGGCTAATGGTTCGCCCATAGACCAGGGTGTAAAGGGTGCCGCCAGTATTCTCCCGAACCTGACAGATACCCATACGACCTTCAGCAATCAAACAGCGATGGGCGCACAGATTACAGCGAACCCCCAAGTCCGGCAACGGCTCGTAAAGGAATGCTTCTTTCATAGACGCTCACCTCTGCTCAATGTGCAAACCATTGGCGGTGACAAAGACAGACAAGCAACAACACCTACTTGATTTGTCCGCCTAGTGTTAGCAACAGTGAAAACTGCAGGGCAGGGGCGTTGCCTATCTACTTTCAAGGTAATCGAAAAAACAGCCCTTCGCATCAAGACAGCAAGAAACGCTACATAACTCACCCAGACATACCCGGATGAAATGATTCGCTCCCAAGCAGCATATTTTGGGTATTGCTGATTCCAGGGATGAAATGGAAGCCATCCTGCTTTTCAGCAACGCCTATTTTTTGAGGTGTCGGCCTCTGTCAAAGGTTTCACTACGTTGACTTTTGCATCATTTGATGTCGTTTCATAACCTATCCCGATCAGAAGAGCGATCATAGAAGGAGGAGAGGCAACAAGTGATGGATTGTCAGTTTGCAGGTTCGTTAGCGTAGATGGAATCCATCGGATTGTTAGTTAGGTTGCATTCTCCTGGGTATGGCAACTCCTAGGTTGCGTCGTTGCTGAAGCGAGAAGGAGGTGAGGTTGAGGCATGTAGTTTGGCCTGGCAGTGCAGCCTGCAGTTGGCTGGGCGTTTTCCCAATGTGGATGTGAGGAAGCATGCAACTGGGGCTGCCGGGCAGACCCTTGAGTAAACCCTTCAGTTTCACCTTGTTGAAATGTAGTAGGGAGGCGTGAAGTATGGCAATTACTCGTTGGGAACCTTTCCACGAATTGGAACGGTGGGAACCGTTGGCTTGGGAACCCATTCGGGAAATTGAACGGATGCAACGGCAAATGAACCGGATGATGGAACGGTTGTTCCCAGGTGATGGTGGTCGTGGTGCGTTGGCGTATGTTCCGTCTGCTGAGCTGGAGGAAACCGATAAGGAAATTCTTCTCAAACTTGAAATTCCAGGAATGGAAGCCAAAGACCTGGATATTGAGGTGGAAGAAGGCTCTGTTACCATTCGGGGCGAACGGAAAACGGAAACCAAGACTGAAGAAAAAGGCTTGGTGCGGTCCGAGTTCCACTATGGCAAGTTTGAGCGGGTTATTCCGTTGCCTACACGGGTTCAGCACGAAAACGTGAAGGCTGAATACAAGAACGGAATTCTCAGCCTGACGTTGCCCAAAACGGAGGAAGAGCAACGGAAAGTCGTCAAAGTCAATATCGAATAGCTGGTGGCAGGGCGCTGGCCGTTCGAGCCAAGGCTGGTGATGGGTCGTAGGAAAAGGGGAGCAAGGCGGGTAATTGGTAATTACTGCCAAGGCGGTTACCAATTACCGCTTGCTGTATGTTCGTAAAATGCCAAATCCCTCCAACATCAGTGAGTGCTTTTCTTATCGCAGGGAGGGAGGTCTATGTTGCATATTGTACGTCGCAGTGAGTTGATTGGTTGGTTGGCGATTGACAGTGCGACTGCTTCCAATCTGGGAACCGTGGAAGAAGTCTGGGTAAATGAATCCGGTCGGATTGCCTATCTGTCCAGTCAAGGTATGTATTTGCCGCTGGAGCAAGTGGCTGGGATTGGGATGGGAGCAATTACGGTCTACCATGTTGGGGCGGTGGAGCCGCCGCAGAACCTGCATCGCCTGCACCAGTTTGTGGTGCAGTCTCCAGTGGGTGAATCCCTGGGATGGGTAGAAGATTTTCTGTTTGATTGGCAGACGGGCGAGATTGCCGCTTACATTTTGGCGGGCGAAATTGCCGCGTCCTTTGGTGGCAAGGCCGTTTTGTACCCGGAAGATGTGGAAGCGGTGGTGGCCGAAACGGTAGTGATCCGAGAGACGGCTCAAAACCGCCTCAAAGGGATAGTCGAAGGACTACAAGGGTTTTTGAGTGAAAAGCCCCAGCAGGTCAAAAATCTGGTGCGATGGATGGGCGATCGCCTGCACCATCGGATTACGCCAGAAGATCAGCCGGAGGTGGTGAAAGTCAAGATCACCGAAACCAGAAATGAGTTAGCAGCCAGCGGTGAACACGACCATTCGGCGTTGCAAGAAGCCACAGACTATTTGCAAGAGCAATGGCAACATCTGCAACACAGTGTCAGTCAGGCCAGCAGTCGGGCCAGAGCGGCTCTGGAATCAACCTGGAAACAGTTGGCGGGCAGGAGGTGAGGAGGTGAGTAGAATGACGACTCGATTCAGCAATCGTATCGAAGCCGGTCGACTCCTGGCCCAAAAGTTAATGGCCTATGCGGATCGGGAAGATGTGCTTGTGTTGGGTCTGCCCAGAGGGGGAGTGCCGGTGGCCTATGAGGTGGCAAAGGTGTTGAATGCGCCCCTGGATATATGTTTGGTTCGCAAGCTGGGGGTGCCAGCCCATAAGGAACTAGCCATGGGTGCGATCGCCTCCGGCGGCGTGCGGGTGTTGAACTACGACGTAATTAGTTGGCTGGGCATTTCCGGCAAAACCATTGACCAGGTAGCAGAGCGGGAATTACGGGAATTACAACGCCGTGATCGAGCCTACCGGGGTGATCGGCCCTTCCCGGATATACACAACCGTATCCTGATTCTGGTGGATGACGGCATTGCCACCGGTTCCACGATGAAAGCCGCGATCGAAGTCTTGCGACAGGAACAACCCCAGAAAATAGTAGTTGCCGTTCCGGTCGCCCCACCCTCCGTTTACCAGGAATTGGGCAAAACCGTGGAGCAAGTGGTCTGCGTCATGACCCCGGAACCCTTTTATGCCATTGGTCTGTGGTACGAAGACTTCTCGCAAACCACCGATGAGGAAGTCCGACACCTGCTGGCCCTACCAACCGTAGTACCGGATGAACCAGCCCTGGCGGTTCCTGGCTGAGGGTCGGCCAAGGGGGATGCAAGCAGATGAGGTGTGGGGTGCCAGGTGCGGGGTGTCAGGTATGACTAACCACTTAACACCCAATACCCAACATCCGAAACCCAATAACCCAACACTGAACACCTGCCCACTGACGCCCATACCGAGGAGGATCAGCTGATGAAAGTATTTACCAACCCGACACAGGAGCGGCAAGTTTTGGTTCAGGCTGGTCCTGTTCAACTAGCAGGCAATCTGGCCTTGCCAGTAGCCGCACAGGCAATTGTGCTATTCGCCCACGGTAGCGGTAGCAGCCGCTTTAGCAGTCGCAACCGCTATGTAGCACAGGTCTTGCAACAGGCGGGACTAGCCACTCTGCTGATTGATCTGTTAACCCTGGAAGAGGAGGAGATTGACCAGCGCACTCGCCATCTGCGGTTTGACATTGGCTTACTGGCCAGTCGGTTAGTCGGGGCAACCGACTGGCTGCAGCAGTCTACGGACACGCGGAATTTGCGGATTGACTACTTTGGCGCCAGTACAGGAGCTGCAGCCGCACTAGTAGCTGCAACTGAACGACCGGCAACCGTGGGGGCGATCGTCTCAAGAGGCGGCCGACCTGACCTGGCTGGTTCAACCTTGTCACGGGTCAAAGCACCGACCTTGCTGATTGTTGGGGGCAATGACTTTCCGGTGATTGGCATGAATGAAGATGCTCTGGCCCAATTGCAGGTGGAAAAACGGCTAGAAATTGTGCCCCATGCCACCCATCTATTTGAAGAACCGCGAGCCTTGGAGGTTGTGGCCCGACTGGCCAGTCAATGGTTCCAGCATTATCTCGCGCCTCAAGCCTAAATTCCAGTAGAGGCTTGGCACAAGGCTGCACACCAATGTTGTGGAAGTTCATCGAGAGTCATTGCCCATGCCAGTTAAAACCGATCCGGATCGCCGTATGCCACCGCCTGAACCCAGTCAGGTTGGCGGTAGCCTGTTACTTTGGTTTTTGCTGTTCCTACTACTGAATCTGGTGCTGTTACGGGTACCGACCCAACAGCAGGTTCCATACAGCACTTTTATTAATCAGGTCGAGCAGGGGGAAGTGGTACGGGCAGAGATTGGGGCTGAACAGATTCGCTATGAACTGAAATCGGAGCAGCCAGGACAGAAGGTGTTTGTTACCCATCCAGTTACTCCAGATCCGGATTTGCCCAAGATTCTGCGCGAACACAAGGTGGAATACTCGGCCATGCCACCCAGCGGCACGGGCTGGATCGCCATGGTGCTGAGTTGGGTCGTCCCTCCTTTGATTTTCCTGGGCATCTGGGGCTGGCTGATCAGCCGCAGTCAGATGGAAGGGCCAGCAGCCCTGACGGTTGGCAAAAGCAAGGCCCGCATTTACTCAGAAGGCAGTACGGGCGTCACCTTTGCCGATGTGGCGGGGGTGGATGAGGCCAAGGTGGAACTGCAGGAAATTGTGGACTTCCTGCAGCATGCCGAGAAATATACCCGGCTGGGAGCAAAAATTCCCAAGGGGGTGTTGCTGGTGGGTCCACCGGGAACGGGGAAGACACTGCTGGCCCGGGCGATCGCGGGAGAGGCAGGGGTGCCCTTCTTCAGTATTTCCGGCTCCGAATTTATTGAACTCTTCGTGGGAGTGGGCGCGGCCCGGGTGCGGGACCTGTTTGAGCAGGCCAAACGGCAAGCTCCCTGTATTGTCTTTATTGATGAATTGGATGCCCTGGGCAAATCGCGGGCGGCAACGGGTCCCCTGTCCGGCGGCAACGACGAGCGAGAGCAGACCCTAAACCAGTTGCTGTCTGAAATGGACGGGTTTGACCCCAATACGGGCGTGATTCTGCTAGCAGCCACCAACCGGCCAGAAGTGCTGGACCCGGCCCTGCGGCGGCCTGGTCGGTTCGATCGCCAGATTGTGGTGGATCGCCCCGATAAGAGTGGCCGGGAAGCCATTCTCAACATCCATGCCAAGAACGTGCGGCTGGCCGAGGATGTAGACTTAGCCAAACTGGCTGCTCGCACCCCAGGCTTTGCTGGGGCCGATCTGGCCAACTTGGTGAATGAAGCCGCGTTGCTAGCAGCCCGTCGTAACCGTTCAGCAGTGACGATGGCAGATTTTAACGAGTCGATTGAGCGGGTGATTGCCGGTTTGGAGAAAAAATCCCGAGTCCTGAACGAGTTGGAGAAACACACCGTTGCCTACCATGAGGTGGGTCACGCCCTGGTAGCAGCTTTGATGCCAGGAGCGGGAAACGTCGAAAAAATCTCGATTGTGCCGCGGGGGATGGGCGCCCTGGGTTACACGCTGCAATTGCCGGAGGAAGACCGCTTTTTGATGACGGAGGCCGAAATTCGGGGCCGGATTGTCACCCTGCTGGCTGGGCGATCAGCGGAAGAAGTGACCTTCAGCCAGGTCTCCACTGGAGCCAGCGACGACATCCAGAAAGCCACTGATCTGGCGGAGCGTTTTGTCACTCTGTATGGCATGAGCGCGACGTTAGGTCCAGTTGCCTTTGACAAGACTCAGCAGCAATTCCTAGAAGGGTTGACCAATCCCCGACGGGCCATCAGTCCTAAAGTGGCGGAAATTATCGATCAGGAAGTAAAGGATCTGATTGACGGTTCCCACCGGATGGCTAGACTGATCTTGCAACACAATCAAGCCCTGCTGGAAAAAACCGCCCAGACCCTATTGGAAAAGGAAGTGCTGGAAGGAGAGGAGTTGCGATCGCGCCTGAATCAGGTTTGTCCCCCACCGGGCATGGAAGACTGGCTGCGCACCGGCCAGTTACCCAATCAGGCAGCGCTCCAGGCCCTCCCCCTGTCAGCCGTTTCCCGCCCTAGTCCCCAGAAGAACGGAGGAGAGCCAATCCAGCCGATCTCCCCCTAGTGCAGCGTCAACTCTAGAAATTAGGGTTTGTAGTCAGCGCTTCAGCGCTAAAGCGCCGACTACGAGCCAATGGGTTCACCTTAAAATTAGGGTTTGACAGAACACTAGGACTCTAGTCAAGTCAGCAAGAGAGCAAATAGCCCACAGAGAGCAATGCCATCAAAGACACCAGCACCACCAATACTCAAAACACCCGGAGTCATACGTTCAATCTCTGGTAAATGTAGTAGATCGGCGCCAATCAGGGTTCCTAAGATACCGCCCGCAAAGGCGATCGGGGCTGCACCTGCTCCACCTGTCAGTAGAAGAGCAGTCATGGCTGCCGTCAGAGGGGCAACCAAAGCATTCATCTGGATACCGATTCCGGGAACAATCTGGGCTGAGTAATAACACACAACCGTGACAATCGCAGTCACCGCCAGAATCATCCAGGGATTGGAGCGAGTCAACTCATAGAGTGCCAGCAGAGTGGGAATCAATCCTCCGCCTACATTTAACGCCACAATCGTTTTTTGCTCCACCTGGTGCAAGGGAATTCCCCAGAATCTAGCCATCCAAAGCTCGACAAAATCTGGAATGATGGATATACGAGAAATCCTTTCGTAGAGAGGAATATTAATCGTGCTGCCCAACACAATCGCAGCAAATAGGATCAGGGCGACTCCAGCAGAAAATCCCAGTTTAGCGACGGCAACCTCTACTACATTGAGGGTAATCGCCAACCAGAGAAAGGGAAACAGCAGCAAAAAAAGCAAGAAAAGCAACAGAGTAACAGGTAGATAAATCATCGCAGCTTCAGTATTTGAGCAATTACAGTCCTACCGATCGCCCCTTCATGGAACAGCCCATAATTTGAAGGCTGGCTAAAGTTATTGCCCTGTCAGGGATATCCGGTTTGAAAACAGGTAAATTAAGTATGTCAGAACAACCTGACGCTATTTGAATCCACTATGTCCTACTTATATTTGCCCGCCATATTAGTGTCCACAGGCCTTTAAGGCTGGTTGTTAAGTAATGCATCATTTAACCCTGGCATTCTTGCCAGGGTTATTTGTTGTACATGGCCCAGGGAATATCAGGGTAAGCTGGACACACTGGCGTATGGGGGAAACTGGACACCGGATCCATTCATCGGCCAAAGCCACCCTAGCAACGGGTGGGAGCAGAAAAGAGCGGTCTGATGGGAACTGGATTCCGGTCTCTTATCAACCTTGCAGGTTAAGTCCCTCTGACAGCGCTTGCAGGGCTCTAAATTTTTGCCGAATCGTTTCTACTCGCTTGCGATTGACTCCCAGATCCGACTCACCCAACCGGGATGCCGATCGCACCTGAATTTCTCCGGCTTGCCGATCCAGATAAAACTCCACATCATCCACAAAGCCCATCAAGGAACTGGTGAACTCGGCGTAGAGGTAATCTCCCTCGTTGCTGATAATTTTGGCCTGCGGTTGGCCTTCAATCACCCGCTGCAACTGGCTCATTGCGGCATCTGGAGTGGAGTCAAATTTCAGCGGTGCGATCGCATGACCACCATCCTGACTTTGACTGCTGACACAATTTGGCGTAGGAGGACAGGTACGCAAACCACCATCCTCCACCCCCAGAGAATCCGGTCGTTGCCCCGAAAAGTGAAACAGGGATGCTAGAACGGGGCGCGCGGACACCGGCAGAGCCACAGCCGGCTCTACCTGGCTCAGCCAAACTGTGAACGCTACCAGACAGGCGGACAGCAACAGCAACAGTCGATGAGGCAAGCGGGTAACAGCAGAGAAGGGGGACATAGCAGTACCGAAGTGGGAGAGACATTCTTCGTATCTCTTAACATAAAACGGTCTGCTCAAACCACATTGCCCCATCTTCGAGTTGCCAGCGCCTACACAAAGCGGGTCAACTGCACCCGATAGCGGTCCTTCTTGGTCACCGCAATCTCACCCACTTCCACCCGACCCTTGCCTCGAATGGCAATTAAATCACCCGCCTTGATCGGAGCGCTGGCCGAGGTGACCTCCTTCCAGTTGACCCGCACATCCCCCGCCGTAATTAGATCCGCCATCTTGCTACGGGACATGCCAAACCCGGCTGAAGCGATCGCATCCAACCGTAGGGATGCTTCCACCGTCGTCAGTTCCTTTTTCTTAGGCTCCCGGATTTTCAGTTCGCTCCAGTCAATCCGACGGGTTTTCACCGGCACCGAACGCACCTGGGTTAGGTGTAATTCCAGAAAGTCCACCAGTTCTGGCACCACGATCGCCTGGGCGCCACGCTCACCCAACACTACAAGGTCCCCTACCTTTTCCCGTACCAGCCCCGTTGCCAGCAAGGCCCCCAAAAAATCCCGATGGCTGGCCGGGTCAAACAGAAAATTACCGGCAATTTCCAGCACAGCTAGTTGGACCTGAGTCTGGTCTAGTGGCAACTCAGAACGGGCGATCGCCAGCCGTTGCCGCTCGGCCTGCGGATATCCCCCCCAGGCCAGCAGGTGAACTTCCGTTAACCGTTGAAATAAAGACTGGATCTCCGCCAGCTCCGGTGGGGACAGAAAATCGGTCAGCACCACCTCCCAGGTCTTGATCGCCTGTTCCGCCTGATCGATTACCCGGGCCACCGCATCCCGATTTTCCACCCCTTTCAACAGTTCTTCCCGTGGCAACATGCGTCAATCATCCTGCATGACTTGATGAGCAATCCCATCTATCGGGGATTCCAAACGCCTTCCATTATGCGCCAGGATGAAATCCTTATCTTTTGTCTCCCTCTTCTACTTTTTTGTCCGAACTGATCCCCAAACGCCGTAGACTGAAGGATGCAGTTTTGTTCTGTTGAAATTCATCGAGTCACCCGTGCGCAAAATCGTTATTGCTGGCAACTGGAAAATGTATAAGACCCAGGCAGAAGCCCTGGAGTTTCTGCAAGGCTTTTTCCCGCTCTTAACAGAGACCCCAGACGATCGGGAGGTGGTGTTATGCGCCCCCTTCACAGCCTTGGTCAGCCTGTCCCAGAATTTGCATGGCAGTCGGGTGCGGCTCGGTGCTCAGAATGTTCATTGGGAAAAGGAAGGCGCCTTCACTGGGGAAATTTCCACACCGATGTTGACCGAAATCGGGGTGCGATACGTGGTGATTGGTCACAGCGAACGGCGACAATATTTCGGCGAAACGGATGAGACAGTCAACCGCCGCCTCAAAGCCGCCCAGGCTGCTGGCCTAACCCCCATTTTGTGCGTTGGCGAAACCAAGCAACAGCGGGATGCCGGTGAGACGGAAAGCGTCATTTTCCAACAACTGGAGAAAGATCTGGTTGGTGTCGATCAGGGCAATCTGATCATTGCCTACGAACCCATTTGGGCGATCGGGACCGGCGATACCTGCGAATCCAAGGAAGCCAATCGGGTCATTGGCCTGATCCGCAGTCAGTTGACCAACGCCAATGTGTCCATTCAATATGGCGGTTCTGTGAATCCGGGCAACATTGATGAAATCATGGCCCAGCCGGAAATTGATGGGGCGCTAGTGGGAGGCGCCAGCCTCAAACCCGACAGTTTTGCCCGCATTGTCAATTACCAGTAGGGGCCGTTCTTTCCATTAGGGTGCGCTTGTTTTACCTGGAACTGGTCTTGGAACAGGGATGCGTTTGGCCCACAGGGGTTTGTTACGCTATCCCTATCCGTTTTGTTATCCGCTGCCATGGAACCGTATTACAATCCCGAACATTTGCCTCGGTTTGGTCAGATCCGGGAGGGAAACCCGGAACTGGCCGACAAGTTTTTTGCCTACTACGAAGCCGTATTTGAAGAAGGGGCTCTGTCTAAACGAGAAAAGGCTTTGATAGCCTTGGCAGTGGCTCATACGGTGCAGTGTCCCTACTGCATTGACGCCTACAGTAAGGAAAGTTTGCAGCAGGGAGCCGATCTGGAGCAGATGACGGAAGCAGTGCATGTGGCCACCGCCATTCGGGGCGGTGCCTCGCTGATTCATGGTTTACAGATGCTGGATCAGGTTAACCTCTTGGCCATGTAAGACCAACAGTCATTTAAGACCAAAGTAGAGACTCCGTTCGGTGTTTCTCCCACCAGCAATTTGGGTACTTTGATATCACGTTGCCAACACGTACAGGGAGCACTCTATTGAGCTATGAGTCAAACGATCCAGATTGATTCTCCTAGCCTGGAGAGCCATGTGACACAGGGACTTGATCCACAGAAAAGCAGCGCCGTTGCCGCCCCTATCGCCCACCTGGACGAAACCCTGTCTATGCGCCCAGAAACCTGGTACGAACAGGGGAGTGTGCTGGTGCAAACTGGTGATTACGAAGCCGCGATCGCCTGTTTTGGCCAAGCCCTGGTCAGCCAACCCGAAGATCCGGCGATCCACTACAGCCTGGGCCTGGCAACCTATCTGAGTGGCCAGTATGAACGAGCCATTTCCTACTTTCTGAGGACCTTAACTCTAGATTCGGGCTTTCCCAACACCCACTACAGCCTGGGAGTAGCTCTCTACGCCAATGGTCGCTACGGGGAGGCAATCCTCCATTTAAGTCAGGCAATTGAGGAGCGCCCCGATTATGCTGACGCCTGGTATTGTCAGGGAGCGGCCCTGTACGCTACCCATCGCTATGAAGGGGCAATTCAACACTTTAACAAGGCATTGGAATTGCAACCCGATTACTTGGAGGCTTATAGTAGCCGGGCCAATGCCCTGGCCGCAGTCGGAGATACCGAGGCCGCCATTCAAAGTTTTGACCAAATCTTAGAACTGCAACCCACTAATGCCGATATCTGGTTCCAAAAGGGATTACTGCTGAAGCAATTGGAACGCTTTGAAGCCGCGATCGCCATCTTTGACAAGACCCTGGAGTTCCAACCGGAAAATGCCGACATCTGGTATCAGCGCGGATCAGCCAACCTGAAATTGGGTGACTACCAGGCGGCTTTCAACAGTTTTGACCAGACCGTAATCTATAAACCTGATTCCTTTGAAGCCTGGTTTAACCGGGGCGTTTGCCTCAAGAATCTGAGCCGGTTTGAAGAGGCGATCGCCAGTTACGATAAAGCCAGCGAGATCCGACCAGACGATTACCGTCCCTGGAACAACCGGGGTAGCGTTTTACTGTACCTGGGGCGTTACAAGCAAGCCGTCGCCAGTTTCGATAAGGTTCTCGATCTCAATCCAAATGACCAGAAGGCCCGCCAGAATCGCTATGCTGCTCTGAAAAAGTTACAACCAGGCTAGTGCAGCGTCAACTCTAGAAATTAGGGTTTGTAGTCAGCGCTTCAGCGCTAAAGCGCCGACTACGAGCCAATGGGTTCACCTTAAAATTAGGGTTTGACAGAACACTCAGGGACTGAGGACAATCAAGAAATGCCCTTTAGCAGCAGCCAGTCCGTTTAAACGGACTGACAACCCACAAATTGGGCCCTTCCAGTTCAGTGAACTTGCCTCTATTAGCCCGAACTTTTAGTACCTGGTTCTGATGGGCAAAGGGCCACGCCCGTGCCCATCGTTAGTCTGGTTCTGATGGGCACGCCAGCTTTGCCCATCCTACATAAGCTGGACATATGTCTTATTGAGAATGGTGCAAGATCTGAGTGAACCTCATGCCTGGCTGGCTGAGATCCAGGGCAATCGCTGGTAATAGTACAATCGGGTAGTTAGGATGTCAGTTCATTCATAATCACAGTACCGGCTATGACCGCACAAACGTCCCAATCGATCTATGATTTCTCGGCCACTAGCCTGGAAGGTCAACCGATTTCCCTGAGCACATACAAGGATAAGGTGCTGCTGATTGTCAACACCGCCAGTCAGTGTGGCTTTACGCCGCAGTACCAGGGGTTACAGGCCCTGTATGACAAATATGCCAGCCAGGGATTGGTAGTGCTGGGCTTTCCCTGCAACCAGTTTGGTCAACAGGAACCCGGCAGTGATGCAGAGATCCAATCCTTTTGCCAGACTCGCTTTGGGGTTTCCTTTCCCCTGTTTCAAAAAATCGAAGTGAATGGCAGCAATGCCCATCCCCTCTACCAATATCTGACCAAAGCCGCACCAGGCATTTTGGGAACGGAAGCGATCAAATGGAACTTCACCAAGTTTCTGGTCGATCGCACCGGCAAAGTGGTGAAGCGCTATCCCTCTATGACCAAACCGGAAGACCTGGAAAAGGACATTCAGGCGCTTTTATAGAGGCAGGATTGGCAATCCAGTCATCTGTCTGTCTGATTTCTAGCGTTGCTGAGTTGAGGAATGAATTTCGGAAAATCATACCGCTATTCAGCAACGCCCTATCTTCGACCTCTGACCCGCTAATCTTTTCGGAGGAGCGGGGGTAAATCCCCATTCTGGCGGATTGACATCCCCGCCTCCTTGCTCAGCTTAGAAATCCACATTGACATCAGAGACTGATCAACGTAACCAGTCAGCGATGGATTTCCGACTACGAGGGAGTGACAACGGGACTTGCTTGTTTGCCAAGCCCTGAACTGACTGTTCACCCTTGCGGCTGATTAATCAGGTGCAGGCCGCATTCCTTCTTGCCCGCATCTTCCCACCACCAGCGACCTTCTCGCTCATGCTGATTGGGCAACACCGGCCGGGTGCAGGGTTCGCAACCAATACTGACAAATCCCCGTTCATGCAGGGGATTGTAAGGCACTTCGTAGGAGCGGATATACATCCAGACATCCATTGATGACCAGTTGGCCAGCGGGTTGAACTTGATCAGGGAGCGATCGCCGTTGGAAAAGGCTGAATCCACCTGCACCACCGGCACAGCTGCCCGAGTTGAGGGATTCTGGTCCTTGCGCTGGCCGGTAACCCAGGCATCCAGAGTCGCCAGTTTGCGACGCAGGGGAGCCACCTTGCGGATGTCGCAGCATTCCTTATGGCCATCTTCGTAGAAGCTAAACAGCCCTTTTTCTCGCACCAGCGCTTCTACCTGGGCCGCATCCGGATACATAACATCAATTGAGATGCCGTAGTGCTTCCGAACCCGGTCAATAAACTGATAGGTCTCCGGATGCAGCCGTCCCGTATCCAAACTGAAGACCTGAATATCTGGCCGAATCCGGTGAGCCATATCAATCAGAACCACATCTTCGGCCCCGCTGAAGGAAATCGCAATGTTGTCAAACAAACTCAACGCACGCTCCAGAATCTTTTGCGGGCTTTGATTGGAAAGCTCGGTGTCCAGACCAGGAATATCCAGGTCAGTGGTAGGTTGCCCGGTAACTTGCGCCATGGAGGTTCTCCTAGAGTATGTTCTGCTTATAAAAATCGTCTCATTGCATTGGCTCGTTTGATCAGACAGGAGGAGATTCCAGATACTGACGATAACCAATTTGTTCTAGCCTAGCCTGTTTCTCCAGCACCATCTGGTTCAAGCCGTGCCGATAGTGCTGCACCTTGTCCAGCAGGCTGGCATCTGCGGTTGCCAAAATCTGAACTGCTAGCAGACCGGCATTGCGAGCATTGCCGATCGCCACCGTGGCGACCGGAATTCCGGCTGGCATCTGGACAATGGAATAGAGGGAGTCCACCCCCTGTAGGTGACGGCTGGCCACAGGAACGCCAACCACCGGCAACGGCGTCAAAGCGGCCACCATGCCAGGCAGGTGGGCAGCACCTCCGGCTCCAGCAATGATGACTTTCAGACCCCGCTGGTGAGCCTGTTTGGCATAGTCAACCATGCGTTCTGGGGTGCGGTGGGCCGAAACGATCGCCACTTCGCAGGCAACGCCAAATTCCTCGCAAACGGCGATCGCCTCTTTCATTGTGGGCAAATCGGAATCGCTGCCCATAATAATGCCGACTAGAGGTTGAGTCATGGGAATCGGGGGAGGAGAGGATTTGGAAGTAAGGGGAGAACAGGGATTAACGTGGGCAAGGGGAGGAAAAAACAGGGCTATTTTCCGTGTTGGCAGCATCGTCTTTATTCTTGCCTTGACCGCGGCCTTGAATTTACCCCTTGACCGATCTACCCACTACCATTGCAATGGTTAGGGGGATCTTCCTCAGTTAATCGTGCAACAGGTAGGGTAGCGTAATCGTGAACGGGAATGCAACGAGGCCAATGGGGCGGACGGCAATTCTGAATGCCCGCATTCCGGGGTATCGGGGCTTGCAGCGGGTGGTGATAGACACGGGAGTCATTGCCCAAATTATCCCCATGGACAACACCGCTACGATCGCCCCTGATCACGTTTCCCAGGATTTGGCAGGGGATTGGCTCTCTCTGGGCGGGGTGGATCTGCAAATCAATGGGGCATTGGGGCTGGCCTTCCCCGACCTGTCGCTGCAGGACACTGACCAACTGGTTGCCATCTGTCAGTTCCTCTGGCAGCAGGGGGTGGATGGCTTCCTGCCCACCATTGTCACCACATCGGTGGAGAACATTCAACGATCTCTGGCCACCATCGCCGCCTTTATGGCCCAGCAGCCTCCCAGCGGCACTGCCGGTCAGGCGCAAGTCCTGGGGGTACATCTGGAAGGACCGTTCCTGAATCGGGAGAAACGGGGGGCTCACCCAGCAGAATTTCTCCTGCCGTTGACCCTGGAGAATGTCCAACAGGTGTTGGGGAAATTTGCCCCGGTGGTCAAGGTGATTACCCTGGCCCCGGAACTGGATGACACAGGTGAGGTAATTCCAGCCCTGCGATCGCTGGGCATCACCGTCAGTTTGGGACATTCCCTGGCCACCGCAGCCCAGGCCCAACAAGCTTTTCAGCAGGGGGCTTCCATGGTCACCCATGCCTTCAACGCCATGCCAGGACTGCACCATCGGGAACCGGGACTGCTGGGAGCAGCCCTGACCACTGACGGGGTGTACTGTGGCCTGATTGCCGATGGCCAACACATTGCCCCTATTATGGTGGAACTGCTGTTACGGGCCGGTCGAGGAGAACGGGGACTTTTCCTGGTCAGTGACGCCCTCTCTCCCCTGGGACTGCCGGATGGCGTGTACCCTTGGGATGCCCGCCAGATTGAAGTCCAGCAGGGGACTGCCCGCCTGCCCTGCGGCACCCTATCGGGCACCACCCTGCCGCTCCTAGTGGGAGTACAAAATCTAGTGCGATGGGGTATCTGTAATGCGGCAACTGCCATTTCCCTGGCCACGGTTGCCCCCCGCCGGGCCATTGGGCTGCCAGAACATCTGCTGGGTCAACCGGCCCATCTGTTGCGTTGGCATCAACTGGCCACAGCAGAACTAACCTGGCAACGCCTGCAGGTTTAGTGGTCTGTCAAGCCTGTTTTGGCCGCAAAGCCTCCTCAAAACCCTGAGAAAATGGTGTCTGCAACGTTGAGCAATGCCTCAAGTCTATCCTGACGGCCTACCCGATCGCATCCTTCGCTGCAAGGCAGAGAGCGGTACCTGCATAGCCCCTGCCGTCGAGGCCCTCACCCGTTGGGGGAAAATTGGCAAACCATACGGATGGCTGGAATACCCCGGTGAAAAAGAAGAGTAAGTCTTTCACAGGGTTGTGCATTCCTACCATGAAACTCAAGTATTTCCTGTTGCTGCTCGGCTCCTTGTTTGTGGTTGATCTGGCCCCCATGCCAGCGGGGCAGGCCCAGGTGGTGGTTGGCTCCCGTCCGGTTCAGCAAACCCGGTCCACCAGTGTCTATGACATCGCCAATCCAGCCGTTGTGACGGTTTATGCAGGTACGGAAATTGGGTCCGGCAGCATCGTTACCGCCGATGGTCTGGTGATTACCAACAACCATGTGGTTCGCGGAACGCCAACCGGATCGGTAGAAGTCAAGCTGGCCAACGGTAAGCGCTACGCCGGTCGGGTGATTGGCATCGATCACCGCAATGACCTGGCAATTATCCAACTCAAGACCAGCGATCGCCTGCCCACGATTCAGTTGGCCAACAGCAACAGTCTGCAGCCAGGGGAGCCGGTCTATGCGATCGGCAGTCCCTATGGCCGACCAGGCGTGATGACAACCGGAACCCTGGGCCAAATTCAACCCAATGGGGATTTGCAGTCCCGCGTCCGTCTGGAACCCGGTAACTCCGGCGGTCCTCTGTTGAATGCAAGGGGAGAAATGATCGGCGTCAACAAAGCCGTTTTGGAGACTGTTCAGGGAGTTAACACTGGCATCAGCTATGCAACAACAGCCCTGGTCGCCCGTCATTTGATTGAACAGTACCGTCCTGGCCGACTGCCCACTGCGATCGCACAAGCACCAACCGGCCAGACTGCCAGTCGAACCAGTAGCCGTCCAGTCCCAACTGCCATCGCCGTCCCAACCCTAGGCAACGCCACCCAACCAGCACCACCCAGCCAGATTGCCAGGCAGACCCGCCCCAGCCCGACTCCCATCACCATTGTGGTGCCCCCACCAGACACCACCACTCGACCATCATCCAGAATACCCATTGCTCCCCGCACCCCCACCCTGCGCAGTTCCACTCCCGCAGCCAGCGCCAGCAGTAAACTGGGCATCCTGTTGGATATCCGCAACCTGATGGTGCAACAGGTCCAGACGGGGTCGCCCGCCGCGATCGCAGGACTGAAACCGGGCGATCGCCTGCTGGCTGTGGATGGCAATCCCCTGAGGCAATTTCGGGATCTGCAACTGTTCCTGACCCAACATCCCGATCAGGCCGTATTCACCATCAGTCGCAATGACCTGCCAACCCGTGTACGCATCAAGTTTTAGGCAGTCCTGAATCGACTTCAGCCGCTAAACCTGTTCAGCCAAGCCTGTCAGATTCACGGACAGTGCTGGACGGCAAAATCAGACCTGCAGCCTAGCAAACAGCCGCCGCAGCGACCATTGCCGAACACGACAGATTTTCCTGACTCAAGCTGACAAACAAAAATGACAATTCAGATTGATATTGACAATCTAAATTGTCAGCATTATCATAAACTCATGAAAACATTGCAGCAATTCGCCCAGGCTGAACCGAATTGGTCGCTGGAAGAATTGGTGCAGGTTGCGAATCAGCTACTGCCCCAATTTTTACCGGAAGAAAAGGCCCACACTCGGGTGCGGGAAGAGGTAACACCTCGTCTGGTGCGCCATTACACGGGTCAGGGAATGCTGGATGAACCGCTCAAAGAAGGGCGGGAAGCCCGCTACACCTACCGTCATTTGCTGCAAGTGTTATTAGTGCGGCGGCTGCTGGCAGAAGGCTACGGCGCCAGCGCCATCAATACTCTGGCCCGTTCCAAACCTAATTCTGACCTGGAGGCATTACTACAGGGCGGAGTGCAATTGACCGTTGCTCCGGCAAGTCCGGCATTGGCATTTCTGCAACAGATTCAACACCGACAACCGGCGGCTGCCCCTGCGCCCCTACAGCGGGCTGCATCACTAGCTCCACCGACCTCATCTCAAACTCCAACTCCAACGGCATCAACTCCAACTCAGTGGACCCGGCTAGAAATTTTGCCGGGACTGGAACTCCATGTCCGGAGTGACTTTATGCCACCGAGCACGTCCCAGGAGCAGCAAACCCTGCTGCAACACATCTTGCAACTGCTGAACTCCATTACCTCTTCCAAGCGGAGGTCTTCCAGACCATGACTTTACCCAAAATCGAACTGATTCCACTGCGGACGGCTGTTTCTGCTGACCAGCCAACCACCCTGGATCTGGTGGTGCGGATCACCCCACCTGCTTTGCCCGTAACAGTCAAACCCCGACCAACCCTGAACCTGGGTTTTGTCATCGATCGCTCCGGTTCGATGGCGGCTCACCGCAAAATTGACTATGCCATTCAGGCCGTGTGCTATGCCATTGAGCAATTGCTACCCAGCGATCGCCTCAGTGTCACTATTTTTGATGACCAGGTGCAAACCCTGATTCCCAATACCCCAGCCAATAACAAAGCCAGTTTTATCCGGTTGGTAAAACAGGTGCAGCCAGGTAGTTGCACAGCCCTGCATGCGGGTTGGGTCCAGGGGGGCATTCAGGTCAGCCAGTCTCTTACCGCTGATCTGAACCGGGTGATTCTGCTGTCAGATGGGTTGGCCAATCAGGGCGAAACCAATCCGGATGTGATCGCCACGGATGTGAATGGTCTGGCAAAACGGGGCGTCAGTACCTCCACCCTGGGGCTGGGCGACGACTACAACGAAGACCTGCTGGAAGCCATGGCCCGCAGCGGGGACGGCAATTATTATTACGTAGCCTCGGCAGAACAATTGCCAGGTATCTTCGAACAGGAACTGAAAGGACTGGCCGCCACGCTAGGGAGCAGTGTCACCCTGGCCATTGAACCGAAGGTCAACGGAGTAGTGGCAAAGGTGCTGAACGACCTGCAGGTCGATGCACAGGGCCAGTTTCAGTTGCCCAACCTGGTGTATGGCAGTCCGATTGATGTGGTTGTTCGGTTGCAAGTGCCCGCCCTGCAACAGCCAACAGAGTTATGTGGCTTTCATCTCCGTTGGACTGACACCGAACAACAAAGTCAGGAACTCTGGGCTTCGTTGCACCTACCAGGGGTGACGCACACTCAACTGGAAGCATTGCCGCTGAATCAGGAGGTGCAGCAGCAAGTGGCGTTGATGATGGCAGCCCAGGCGAAAAAAGAGGCGGTGCGGTTAGTCGATCGGGGAGACTTTGCCGCTGCCAGTCAGGTGTTACAGCAAACCAAAGATCAGATGCTGGCTTTTAATCTGCCCATGTCTGCGCCAGAAGCAGCAGCCCTGGAAGATCTGGATCTGGATCTGAAAGCCCGTAAGTTGGCCAGCTATCGCAAGAAGGCGTCCTCCCAATCCTATGCCCGCAGCAGCCGACGCAGTAGTGGTCATACCAGCCTGTTCTATGCCTTCGATCGCGGCCCGATTTTAGGGGATATAACCCAGGCCGATACGGATGCGATTGTCAATTCCAGCGATCGCCAATTGTCCAACCACGGAACCCTTGCCGCGGCCATTCATCGGGCTGCTGGCCCCGAATTACTGGAGGCATGCCGTCAGTTGCAGGGCTGCGCAGTGGGCGAAGCCAAACTGACGCCGGGTTTTCAGTTGCCAGCCCAGTGGGTGATTCATACCGTGTGCCCCACTTGGCAGGGCGGTCAGCAGGGAGAGGAAAGCTTGCTTGCCAAATGCTATGAGAGTTGCCTGCAACTGGCCGCCAGACAGGGCATCTCTTCAACGGCCTTTCCAGCTTTGGGAACGGGCGCCGCTGGTTTTCCAGTCAAGCGGGCCGCTCGGATTGCCTTTGAAACGATCGGGCAATTCCTGATGAGCCATACGGTAATTGGCACGGTGCAGTTTATTTGCAGCGACGAGAAAACTCTGGCTGTCTATCAAGCTGAATTCCAGCGAGTTGTAGGCTGGTAGGGGTAGAGGCGAGCAAACTCATCTCGAAGGGCGGGATAGCGGTGGTAGCGATCGCGACTGACCATGCCCGACTCATAGTAATCTTCCCCCCGATAAAAAATCTTGGTGCTGTCAGCCAGTTCCCGCACATCAGCTTCCGTCAGGGATTGTAGATCCATACCACAGCCCTCTCTTGCTTCTGCCATTCTGCTTGACTGCAGCGAAAATGACCTGTGAGCTGGT
>Ga0272446_1002280_pt1 | contig 26416 bp, 20 predicted proteins | sample YNPCB0061_FD_194587 | JGI IMG/M metagenome (GOLD analysis project Ga0272446, IMG submission 194587) | Hot spring microbial mat communities from Yellowstone National Park, WY, United States - YNP-CB-006-1 | ecosystem: Environmental > Aquatic > Thermal springs > Hot (42-90C) > Sediment | place...
CCGGCCCGCCCACACCCTTCCACCGGGGGGGGGATGGGACAACCCGGTTGCCCCATCCCCCGCCCACCCCCGCCCACGGGCGGGGGCTGGGACAACCCGGTTGCCCCATCCCCCTGCGTGCGGGCCAGGCCCGCCTACACCCTCCTGCGGGCGGAGGCGTGGGACAAACCCGGTTGCCCCACACCCCTGCGCAAGGGCCAGGCCCGCCCCCACCCTCCCACCGGGTGGGGGCGTGGGACAACCCGGTTCCCCCATGTTCACGTCAGGCGCGTCGCCGGGCGTCCACGCGGGTAGACGCCGCCGTCCGCGTGGGGGGATGGCCGGCTTCCGGCCCGCGCAGGCGCGAGGCCCATCGCCGCTGGCGTGTGGTGGGTCATGCATAGTCTACGGTGCAGAGGGCAGGAGGACCGGGCGCGGCGAGACGGGGGAGGGTGAGAAGCGCGGCTACCACGCCGGTTGGCAGAGAGGGAAACCGGGTTTCCCCAGACCCCTGCCCGTGGAGTGAGCGTTGAACATGCGACTGTGCCGCTGGTGATGTGGAGGCGTGGAGGCGTGTTTCATCTCCACACCTCCACCGCCGCGCTTCTTTGCTCTGCCCCTCGCTGGCGAGGCAATCAATCCGACAGGCTCTCGAGCGCCAGGGCCACCGCGCCGACGGTAACGCTCTCAGGCCCGAGGATCGAGGCCACTACCGGCAGGGGGCGGGCGAACTGGGGGGCGATGAAATCGTTGAGCCGCGATCCGATGGCCTGCACGAAGGACTCGCCGCCGATACGCACCACAATGCCGCCCAGGACGATCATTTCCGGGTCGATCAGGGCGACGATCTGCGCGCAGCGCACGGCTAGCAGGTCGACCGTTTCATGGACTACGCGCTGCGCCGCGGGGTGGGCGCCAAAGATCTCTTCCAGGTCGTTGGTTTCCAGGCCGTAGCGGCTGGCGCAGCGCAGCAACCCCGTGATCGAGACCCGCTCCTCCAGCGTCTCGGGGCGGCCGGTGCCGTCCCAGCCCTGGCCCACCACGGCATGGCCGATCTCGCCCGCGGTGGAGGTGGCGCCGTGGTAGAGGCGCCCGTTCAACACGAGGCCGCCGCCGACGCCGCTGCTCAGATGCATGTAGAAGATGTGCTGATGGCCCCTGGCGACGCCGAAGGTGGCCTCGCCGAGGGCGATGAGGTTGGCGTCATTGTCAATCAGCGTGACCGTGTCGAAGGCCTGCTCGAAACGCTCCTGGAGGGGATAATTCTCCCAGCCCGGCATGCGCGGCGACAGGCGCACCGTGCCGTAGCGCATATCCACGGGGCCGCAAAAACCCACCCCGACGCGCACGAGGCGCTCGGCAGTCACGTCGCTCTGCTGGAGCAGGGCCTGGCCCAGCCCGATTGCCTGCTCAACCACCTGGTCGGGCGATGCGTCCGGGAGGTCCGTGTGCACGGAGGTGAAGGTCCGGTGCTGGAGATCGGTCAGCGCGGCGCGCAGGCCGTAACTGCCCAGATCGAATCCCAACACATAGCCCTGGTTGGTGAGCATCCCCCAGCGGTTCTGTTCCAGGCGTTCCCGGATCAGGCTGTGCAGATCAGCCATCGTCGAACTCCTTTCCTGCTCACCGGGCAATGCGGCCGCGTCGGTGCGGCCCGGCTACGCACACGGGCGCTCTGGACATGGTCAGGCTCGTTGATGTCTGTGTGGTGCAGCCGGCGTGTTCTTGTGTAAGAGGACCGGCCGGATGACCACGTGGTCACAGGACGTTACGTGATCGCCTCGCCACCCACGGCGGCCTGGCAAAGCATCGGCAGCGCGCCCCGTTCCGCGTACGTCCTGCTGACTGACAGGACATACGCGGTGGAGGGGTGCGGGGAGGCTTCGCCTCCCCGCATGCCCCCTTTCCCGCCGCGGGCGGGCAACAACCGGTTCGTGGAGGCCTGCGGGTCAGTGTTCACTTCTCTCCCGGGAGCGCGGGCAGCTTGCCCGCGTAGACGTCACGTGTGAACAGTTACGGCCTGCGGCCTTCCACCCCTCCCCGCCGGAAGGCGACCGCGTAACTCCTGTTAGTCAGGAGATTATAACATATCGTCTCGATCCGTCTGGGCGGGCGATGGTTTACGTTCAGCAACGAGAAGCGCACAGGCAACAATGATCAACGCCAGCCCGCCAATGGCAAGGGCGGGGTGCGCCCGCGCCACCACGGGCGCCGGTTCGGCCAGGGGCGTTGCGGCAGGCGCGAGCCGGGTGGGCGCCGGCGGGGTGGTTGGCAGACGATAGGGTGCGCCGGCCATGGCGGTGTAGGTCGGCGCCGTGCGTGGGCCTGGCGATCCCGCCGCTGGTAGCGACGGGATCGCCCGGGGTGCGCCGCCAGCGTCGCCGTGTCGCGCCTCCCCGGTTGCTGCGCCTGTCGCTCCGGGCCTTGCGGGGCCGGTTGGGTTTGAAGAGGAGGCATTGGCCGCGGGTGCGGTGGGGCGCGCCGCGGCTGTCTGCGCTCCTTCCGCCGGAGGGTTAGGGGCGCCGGGCGAAGCATGGGGCTCGAGGCGCCACGCGCCGGTAACCGGCTCGCGTCCATGACTGCGGTCCGCCGGTGTCGGACCGAAACGATAGGCGTCGATCACCTCGCCCGCAGGCCCCAGCAGGCGCACCGTGTCACCGCTGTTGTTGAGGATCGCCCGCTCAAGCTCTACCAGCAGGTAGGCGCCAGGGGCGACCAGATGCGCGCCCACGGCCTGCGCCCCGCCATCGTTCGCGTCGTCCAGGCGCCAGCCCGCGGTGTCTACGCTTTCCCGACCGGGGTTGAACAGTTCGACCCACTCGCGCGTGAACGCATCTCTGGGCGCCGGCAGCACCTCGTTGATCAGCAACGTGCCCGGGCGCACCGGGCCGACGCTCGCGGGCGAGGGGGCCGGCGCGCGCGTGGGCGAAGGCGCGCGCGTGGGCGAAGGCGCGCGCGTGGGCGAAGGCGCGCGCGTGGGCGAAGGCGTGCGCGTCGGTGAGGGCGTGCGCGTGGGCGAAGGCGTGCGCGTGGGCGAAGGCGTGCGCGTGGGCGAGGGTTCCGCCGTTGGGGAGGGGGTGCGCGTGGGCGAGGGTGTGCGCGTGGGTGAGGGTTCCACCGTTGGTGAGGGCGTGCGCGTGGGCGAGGGTTCCGCCGTTGGGGAGGGGGTGCGCGTGGGCGAAGGCGTGCGCGTGGGCGAGGGTTCCGCCGTTGGGGAGGGGGTGCGCGTGGGCGAAGGCGTGCGCGTAGGCGAGGGCTCCGCCGTTGGTGAGGACGTGCGCGTTGGGGAGGGGGTGCGCGTGGGCGAAGGTTCCGCCGTGGGCGAGGGTTCCGCCGTGGGCGAAGGCGTGCGCGTGGGCGTCGGGAGCGGCGGCAGGTTTGGCGCGCCCGGCGAGGGCGGGTAGTCTACGCTCCAGGTCGCGGCGCCGTCGCCGGCGCGGGCATAGACGGCCTCGCCTTCGAGCGCGGGGTAGAGGATCGGCCCGTCCACTGCCACACCGGTCGAACTGCGCAGGGTCAGGCTGGCGCCGCCGTTGGGGAGCGTGCCCCGGGTGAGGGTGACCACGGCATACTCGCCGGGGGCGAGGGTCAGGTGAGGCAGGGCGCGGCTCAACGGCTGGCCAGTGGAGAGGCGTTCGAGTTGCCAGCCGGTAAGGTGCACCGCCTCGGCCCCGGGGTTGTACAGTTCGATCCATTCGGGATCGGCGGCAGGTGCGATTTCGTTGATCAACACGGCGCCCGGTTCGATCAGCGGAGTTGCCGTGGCGCTCGCCGTCGGTGTGGGTGTAGGCGAGGGGGTAGAGGTGGGAGTCGCGCTGGGGGTAGGCGAGGGCGTGGCCGTAGGAGTGGCGCTCGCCGTCGGCGCAGATGTGGGCGAGGGGGCAGCGGTGGGAGTCACGGTGGGGGTAGGCGAGGGGGTGGCCGTAGCAGTGGCGCTCGCCGTTGCGGTGGGCGGCTCCGATGGGGTGGGGGCCACGGCGGTGGGCGTGCCGGTTGCGTCATCGGGCGCGGGCGCGGTGGCGGTGGGCGCGGGCGTGTCACTCGCGTTGGTTGGGGTGGTCGTGGGGGGATCGGGTAAGGGCGCATTGAAGCTGCCGCGGGTCGGCGGGCCCCAGACCCACAGCGGCGCGCCGTCGGGTTGGCGCGCCAAACTGAGATCGATGCTGGCGCTCCCGTAGGTATGCGCGTCAAGCGTGTGCCCGGCGGGATTGATCAACTGTATCGTGTCGCCGGTGTTGTTGAGAAAATTGGTGTTCCACTCGATGACGAAGAGACCGCCGGGAGGGATCACCGTTCCGACAGGGATGAGGGCCTGGCCGCTGTTTCCCGGCAGGTCATCATCAATGCGCCAGCCGCCCACGTCGGCGGGCAGGTCGCCCAGGTTGATCAGTTCGGCCCATTCGCGACTGCTGCCGGGCGCGGGCATAAACTCATTGATCAGGACCATTGCCGTGCCGGATTGGGCCGGAGCGTGGGAGAAGAGGGCTGTGGCGACCAGGAGCGTGGCGATGATCCACGCCCGCGCCAGATGCAAGCCAGCCATGGGTGCCTCCCGCAGGAATTGGTGAGGGCAGAGCGATCGTTCTGCTTTTGTACCGTGGCATCCTGCCGGAGGTAACGCTGGTGGGGAGGAGCGATAGCCATGCGGGATGCGCCCGCCCAGACCCTCCCGCGGGTGGGGGCGTGGGGAAACCCGGTTTCCCCATGCCCCTGCGGGGCGGGGGCGTGGGGAAACCCGGTTTCCCCACACCCCTGCTCCAGCAGCCTATGTTCACGTTAGCCGTCCATGCGGCTGCGCCGCACAACGCCGCAATGAACATACGGTTGTTCCTGGGAGGGCGCAGCCCTCCCAGACCCTCGCGCGGGTGGGGGCATGGGGAAACCCGGTTTCCCCATGCCCCTGCGGGGCGGGGGCGTGGGGAAACCCGGTTTCCCCACACCCCCTGCGCAAGGGCTGCGTCCTCACTTTCCCGGGGGCGGGGGTATGGGGGAACCTGGTTCCCCCATGTTCACCTCAGCCGTCCATGCGGCTCCGCGGCACACCGCCGCAATGAACATCGCCTGAGAGCGCGGGCGGCCCGCCCTCGTCGCGTCTCCGCGGGCACGGTGACTGCCCCCCTCCCCAGCCCTCCCCCCGCTGGGGGGAGGGAGTCCGGCTCCTCCCCCCAGCGGGGGGAGGTTAGGAGGGGGGTTCAGCGCCGCATGCGCGTAGGTGAGCAGCCTATGTTCACGTTAGGCTGCCCCAGAGAGCCGTGGCGCGCAAAGCCAGGCGCAGACCCAGGGCGCGATCGAGCAGCACCAGGGGCAGTTTGAGCAGCCGCGGGCGCGGGCCGGCCAGGGTCCAGGCATAGGCGGCGTAGCGCGCCATGGCGGCAAGGCGCCCGCTTCCGGCTTCCAGGTTGGCCATGGCGGCGTAGATGTCGGCCAGCACGGCGGGCCGGGAGGCGCGCATCGCGAGTGGCGCGCCGGCGAAGTACTCCTCGGCAATGGCCAGCCACTCGGCGTAGAAGCCGCGTCCCTGGGCCACGGTCTTCGATTCGGGATGGAGACGGTAGGTGGCGACCAGATGGCCGGTCTGGCGAAAGGGGGCGTAGCGCATAGCGCGGGCCCAGTAGTCGCTATCCATGCTGTAACGCCGTTCGAGGCGCACAGGCCCCACCCGGGCCACCAGGTCGCGCCGAAGGAAGACGGTGGGCTGCAGGGGGATCTCGAGCCGCAACACGGCCTCGGGCGAGAAGGGCCGCCCGGCGATGCGCGCGAGTGGCCGCCCGGCGGCGTCGGTGTAGCAGGCATCGCCGTAGACCGCGCCGGCCCGCGGCTCTGCCAGCAGGGCGGCCACCTGCGCGGCAATGGCGCCAGGGAAGTAGGTGTCGTCGGCATTGAGCCAGGCCAGCACGTCCCCCCGCGACCTGGCCCAACCTTTATTAATCGCGTCGGACTGGCCACGGTCCGGTTCGCTGAGCCAGTGGAGCCGCGGGTCACCGGCGAAGGCGCGCAGCACGGCCAGGGTCGCGTCCTGGCTGCCGCCGTCGATCACCCAGTACTCGAGGTTGGGATAGTCCTGTTCCAGGACGCTGCGCAGGGTGGCCTCGAGGTAGCGTCCCTGGTTGAGCGAGGGGGTGACGATGCTGACCAGCGGTCGCGCGGGATCGCGCAGGTGGGGCGGCGGGAGGGGCGCCGGGGGGGTATAGGCGGCCCAGGCAGGCGCCGTATGGGCCAGGGGGAGCAGATCGCGCATGATGATTGCCGATGTTCGCCGGGGTATGGGGAAACCGGGTTTCCCCATACCCCTTCAACGGGGGCCGTTCGTCTCAGGCATGACCGATCTCGCGGTACAGCGCCAGATGGCGCTCAACGATCAATTCTACGCGATATTCTTGCTCGGCCACGGCGCGGCAACGCTGACGCAGATCGGCGCCGGCGGCGATGGCGGCCAGGGCCTCGGCGACAGCCGCGGCCAGGCCGGCGGCGTCGGGCGTGGCGGCCAGCCAGCCCGTCTGGCCCGGTCGCGCCATGTCGGGCAGGCCGCCCACGGGCAGGGCCGCCACGGGGGTGCCGCAAGCCAGGGCTTCCTGAACGGTCAGGGGCGCGTTGTCCTGGGGCGCGGCGTGGATGAGCAGGTCGGCGGCGCTGTAGATCATCGCCTGGCGTTCCGCGGCGGCTACGAAGCCCAGGGGGATGACGCGCAGCCCGGGGGCGCGCAGAGGCGGGCGGCCGGCGCCCATGGCGAGGAGGGTCAGGCCAGGCGGCAGGATCGCGCCCAGGGCAGGCAGCAGATCGGCGCCCTTGCGGGGATCGCTCAGGTCGGGCATCGCCAGCACGGCCACGGGGCCGTCGGCGGGCAGACCCAGGGCGCGCCGCGCGGCGGCGCGGGGCAGGGGCCGCCACTGGTTGAGCGGCAGGCCGTTCGGGATATGCTCGATCCAGCGTCGGGCCCAGAGGCCGCGCCGGGCCAGGGCGGCCATCCAGCGCGAGGGCGCCACCGCCGCCAGGCGCGGAGCGGCGGCCACCAGCGCCCGCCGCTCCTCCCAGGCCGGTCCCACCAGGCGCGGCGGCAACGCGGGATAGGCGCGGGCAGAGGGGCAGGCGGCGTTGCAACCGGTCACGAAGCGCTCACAGGTGTAACTGTATACGCAGCGGCCGGTCACCGGCCACATATCGTGAAGCGTCCAGACCACGGGGGCATGCCGCCCGGCCACTGCCAGCAGGCGCGGCGACCATCCCGCGCCGAGGCCGCCGTGGAGGTTGTGCAGATGCACCACGTCGGGCCGCAGGCGCAGCAAGGCCCGTTCCAGGGCCGTCTCGGCTGCGGGGCGGGCCAGGCGGTCGAGGGTTGCCCGCACGGTCAGCGGGGCGACCCGGCGCGCCGCCCGCCGCAGGGGGAACCACGGCGCGCCGAGGCGCTCGGTGTGCCAGGGGTGGGGCCGGCGGTCGGGAAAGGCCACCAGCCGCGTCACCCGCGCCCCGGCGTCCGTGAGGCCCGCGGCTAGCCGGCTCGCCGCCACGGCGGCTCCGCCGCGGGTTTCCCAGTCTGAGAGCATGACAATGTGCATGGATTTTGGATTTTGGATTGTCGTTTGTGAACATAAGCTCTCGGAGAGGGGTATGGGGAAACCGGGTTTCCCCATACCCCCGCCCGCGGGAGGGTTTGGGAGGGCGCAGCCCTCCCAATGAAGTATTTTCATCCCGTCAGTGTGCGGCGGAGCCGCATGGACGGCTGAGGTGACCATCGCGCGCAGGGTTCAGCCCCCCTCCCAGCCTCCCCCCGCTGGGGGGAGGAGCCGGGTGCCCGCCCCCGGCGGGGGCGGGTCAGGGAAGGGGCGGTCACCGTGCCCGCGGAGACGCGATGCGGGCGTCCCGCCCGCGCTCCCAGGGCATGGTCATCGCGGCGTGGTGCGCCATGCGCATGACCGTCGCACGTGAACATAGGCCTCAGGGGCGTGGGGAAACCGGGTTTCCCCATCCTCCTGCGGGGCGGGGGCGTGGGGAAACCGGGTTTCCCCATCCCCCCACCCGGTGGGAGGGTTCGAGAGGGCGCAGCCCTCCCAGGAACAACCGTATGTTCATTATGCGAACGAGGATCATTTCACACCCAGACGAGCGCGGGCCAGGCGGCGCAGGCGCCGCAGGCGCCAGGCGAGTTTAGCCCGCAGGTTCGGGTCAAACAACAGGCGCTGGGTGCGCGCGTCCGAGCGTTCATCGGGCGCGAGGGCAGGCGGATGGCGCAACGGGAAGGCCAGTTCACCGGCGGGCAGATTGGCGATAGGGCTGTCGGGGTTGGAGGTGTGGGTCGAGTCCGGTCCAAAGCCGATATTCTCGACCAGATTGACCGCCGGGAGGGCCGTCAGTCCCTGGTGGCGCCAGCAACTGTAGGTCCAGCGGTAGGCCCACGAATCGACCTGCCGGGCATAGACGGAGTCGAAGATGCCCGACCAGTGGCGCGCGGCGCGCCGGTCGCGAAAGATGTCCAGGAGCCAGCGGGTCTCGCGCAGGCGCGCCCAGTCGGCCATGGCCCCATCGTAGAGGCGCCAGGCGCGCCGCCAGGTGGCCCAGCCGCTGCAGTGGGGGTAGCGCGAGAAGGCATAGCTAGCGTCAACGCTCATGGGTGTGAACCGGTCGCCGGAGATGGCCATCACTCGCGGCTCGGTGGCGTAGTGGTCCAACAATTCGGCGCAGAAGCGAAAGAAACTGTCGCCGGGGAGGCAATCGTCCTCCAGAATGATGGCCCGATCCACGTCGGCAAAGACGGCGTCGAGGGCCGTCTCGAAGCGCGCGGGCAGGCCCAGATTCTGCGCGGCGTAATCGCGGGTCACCTCGCAGGGCCAATCCACGCGCTCCACGACGGCGCGAGCGGCGGCGCAGGCGGCGGCCTCGCCCGGGCGGTCGGGGCGCGGGCCATCGGCGATGAGGAAGAGCCGCCGGGGACGGGCGCGGGCAATGGCCGCGAAGACGCGCGCCGTCAGCGCCGGACGGCGGAAGAGGATCAGCGCCACGGGAACATCGAGCGATGGGGCAGGGGGCATGGTGGTGTGGGGGCGGGGGGTGTGGGGAAACCCGGTTTCCCCACACCCCTCTCCGAGGGCTTATGTTCGTGTTATAGCAGTTCTCAGAGAGGCTGAACCTTTTGGGCAAGGTTGCACGATGACCCTCCCGCAGGCTGCGAGCCTGCGGGAGGGTGGAGCAGTACAGCAAATACGAACGATGGTCAACGTATCTGAGAAATGCTGTAGAGGTAAACGGGATAGTAGAGGAACAGGGCCGAGAAGATGCTCGATGTGACGACGAGCATGGCTTGCTTATCCAAATCCATCCAAGAGAATTCAAGAGTTGAGCCGTGAAAGCTAACTACTTCACCAATGCTGCACCCAACGGCTTGCGCTTCACCTAGACCGCGGCGCAGCGTCAGGTGAAAGCAGGTATTGATCGGCTTCCCTCCGAATCAGGCGGAAGCGACTAACGGAAACTATTCCAAAATCGTCAGGCTCTTCGTGGTCATCAAACTCAACCATTGCTATAGTTCCATCTGCCAGATCTTTGACAGCAAGAACACGGCGGCTTAGCCTGGAAAAGTCCTGACGGACAAGTTTGGCCATCTGAGAAACCTGAATGCGACCGATCATCTCACTCTCAGCCTGGCTTTTGGCTTCTATCGGTAGGACATACAGTGCCCCCTTTTTGTCCATACCAACATATAAGGAATCCAATTCAACTTCGCCCATGTCGGCCACAAAACTTCGGTGATGATTCTGGATATGAAAGCATGTTAAGCCCGTGAAAATATCGACAAGTCGGTTATAAAGGATCCTTGTCAGCAATGATTGTTCATCCCTCCGTAGAAGTCCTTCCACTACTTCGGGGATCGCATTGTAAATATCCACAGGAGCATAATCTTTAAAGGGGATATCAAAGTGGGGTGGATTGCGTAGCAAGCGAAATGCGTAGGCTCCACGACCAGCCGGCGCAATAGCCCAGTGGCCGGTGGCTAAAATTTTAGGCGGAAGCATTCTTCGTCCAGTACGGTAAGTGTAGATAATGTCTGGAATGTTTCTCACCGTAATACCATACTTCCGACAGGCATCTGCCAACTCATCCTTCTGGAACTTCAGGTATTTGGCGCCTTCGCGGTAGTGGTGCGAAAATACACTTAAAATCACTTCGTCATATTGGGAAAAAGCTTGATTTCTAGTGCTGTCAATGACCGCTGTCTTCTGATGTGGGGGCGCTCGCGCCTCTTCCCGGGCACGTTTACCTCCTCAGGCATGTTTCAAACTCGATTGACAGTATCCAAGCGCCAGGATTGCCTTAGTGCGTCCTGATGTGGCACGGAGTTTCGCGTCATCCGCGACAGGGTAGGGCGCCCTGTCACACTGAAACGCCCGATTCTAAAACATGTCTTACAGCATTTCTCAGATACGTTGACCATGGTTCGCGTTTGCTGTGCTACTCCACCCTCCCGCAGACTGCGAGCCTGCGGGAGGGTCATTGTGCAACCTTGCCCAAAAGGTTCAACCTTTCTGAGAACTGCTATAGGGTTGTTGGGCGTCTCAGAATCAGGACGTTCTCCTCTAAATCTTCCCCTGTCGTGGTGGACCGGCGAGTGCGCCAAAGCTCGATGCCCTCCACGTCGTAACCTGCCTTGATAGCCACATCCGCCAGCAAGTGCGCGGTTCGAATGTGGACGCGGAAGTATGACATTTGATCTCCGACCACGTAGGCGCAACGGGCTCCAGGGCGGAGTCTTGGCAACAACGCTGCGAGATGTCGGTACATGCCGCCGAAGTATAATCTCGTCACACGATGATAGAGGCGCTCGAAGCCGGATGTCTTGCACAGTTGCAACCGTCGTCGCTCGATTTCCTCTGCGACACGAATAACTGATGGAACATCCTTGATGAACATGTCGTCGTCGTCCCCTACAAAAACATTCCTGGTATTACTTCGTAATAAGGAGGACTTGAGAGCGCGTAGGTCCTGTTTGGTTGTAATCAATCCAAGGAGAACACTTTCCAACCGTGTGCTTCGCGTGTAATCCTTTTCGTTGGGATAGGGCGGAGATGTGATGACAATTCCGATGGGTGGGAAGCCGCCCAGCGAAGAGAGTGTGCGTGCATCGTTCTTGAATACATGCGCTGGTGGAAATGGGAGCGATTGTTTCGCGAAGACAGCATGAAGGTCTGATATCATACGTGTGACGGTATCAGCAAACGCACCAAGCACGTCGGCATCATCGCGAGGAGGGAGGCGATACACCTCTGGTCCGAACCCCACATTACCAGCAGTCGTTATGATCACGTTCGCGAGAGCCAGCGCCATAAAATCTCGAATGTCTTGTTGGCATACAACCTTCTGTATAGAGAAGCGCAGAGCCAACACGCGCATGAGTGGTTTGGGGCTGATGAACCCGCTCGGGATAAGGGCGGCCGTCTTCGGTGAAAGTAAAGCATTTGGATCAAAATCGTCTGCTGTTAATTTGGTATCCTGGACTTCACGATTCAGCAATTGAGGACTGAATAAGGCCAACTGGCAGTCCACGTCGGGTAACGGAGTCAAACCAACGCGCCGAAGGCATGTCGTGGCGACATCCAGGACATTGTCGAGCTTGGACTGGACTTCGTCAAGATCTATATCCCATAAAAGTTTGACTCGAGTAGCTAACATCGATATAGGATTTGCGTCAGCACTCAGAGTAGAAAAGCCTCCTAAGCGCGCCTCCACAGGTGTCGTAGCCGTTCCGCAGAACGGGTCGAAAACCCAGTCTCTGTCCGGGTCCGCATGAAGAGTCTTCAGATATTCGCGAACGAGGTGCGGTGGGTAACCAAGCACAAAGCGATACCAGCTATGAATTGACTCATCTGCTGGCTGAAGTTGGTTCTTAATGATATACCCAGGACTTGAAGGTTCTGCTATTCTTGGTTGTTCGTTCAACATGTCTTATTTCCTGTTTAGTTGCCGGAGATGTGGGGTCACAATGTACTTGATGACCGGATACATATATCACACAAGAGAAACCCTGTCAAGTGATGAAAAAAGTTGTTTTTTGGGGAGAGCGCAACCCTCCCAAACCCTCCCGCGGGCGGGGGTATGGGGAAACCCGGTTTCCCCATACCCCTGCGCAAGGGCGGCGCCCTTACCTTCCTTCCCGCGGGTGGGGGGTGGGGAAACCCGGTTTCCCCACCCCTCTGGGGCCTATTTTCACGTTAGTGGCATCACCCCGGACATAGAACGTTGTCTCGGTGAAGACGGGCGGGCCGGGCACGGCCCCGGCATAGGTGGTGGCCGTCCAGCCACTGAGCAGCGAGCCGAGCCGGGCCGTGTAGTAGGCCCGTTCGGTGTTATCAAGGATCAGCGTTCCCCCCGGGCGCACCCGCGACGCGGCATGGACAAGGCAAGAGGGGCGGGCGCGCCCGTCAACCAGCACCAGGTCGAAGCAGGCCTCGGGAAAGGCGTCAATCTGGGTCGCGTAGCGCCTGAAGCGCCACGCGGCGAAGGCGGGGTCGCCCGAGCAATAGGCGGCCGGGTCGGCAGGGTCGGCGGGATCGGGCGGGGCCGGCTCAGGCGGAACCAGGCGGTAATCGAGTGGCGCGTCGGGCGGGATCGCCGCGCGCACGCGCTCGTACCAGGCCGGGTCATGCTCCACTGAGACCACCCTGGCGCCCCGTCGCAGCCAGTAGAGCGTTGAGCCGCCGCTGCCATACTCGAAGACGCGCCGCCCGCGGAGGTCCAGTCGCGCGAGCGCATCAATTGCGTCGAACGTGAGCCAGGGCAGACCGGCGCGCAACAGGTAGCCGGGGCGCTGCGAGACGAGCCAGCGGCCCAGGTGTCGCCGTTGCCCCGGACGGGCCATGAGTTGGAACGGGAAGCGCAGGCGCGCCACGATGTCGCGTAGGGTTATCATCACCAGAACCTCGGCCAGAGCAGGGCCTGCGCCATAGCCACTCCAGTGGGGCGCAGGGCCGGGAAGAGAAAGCACGAGCCGTGGGCGGCCAGCCAGTAGGATAGCAGAGAAGCGATGGCCGCGCCAGGTCCGCCCAGGGGGGGGATGAGGAGCCAGTTCAACCCGATGTTCGCCGCGCAGCCCAGGGCTACCGTGGCGAGGTGCAGCCGGGTGTAGTTTTCGGCGGTGAGGAAGCTGCTGCGCGCCACCCCCAGCGACCCGAACAGGCCGGCCCAGGTGAGCGCGACCAGTGACGGCGCCGCGCCGGCGTAGTCTGAACCCAGCAGCAAGATGGTCAGCGGCCCGGCCAGCAGCGTCACCGGCAGGGCGAAGGCGTAGCCCAGGGCGGCAACCAGCGCGTAGAGCTGGCGCAGGCGTCGGGCATAGCGGTCGGGGCCGGCGGCCCGCGCGGCGACGATGGTCGGCAGCAGCGCGGCGACGATGGTATTCGGCACGATGGGAAAGACCTCGGCGATACGCACCGCTCCGGAGTAGACGCCCAGTTCCGCATCGCCCCGCAACTGGGCCAGCATCACCTGATCCACCCGCATGTAGAGGTTGACCAGCAGCCCGCTGACGATCAGCGGCCAGCTATCGGCGAGGAGCGCCTGCGCCGTGGCCCGCGTCGGGCGCCAGCCCAGCGGGTTGCCGCCGTGCCGCCCGTAGGCCAGCAACACCGCCACGGCGCCCACAAGCGCCTCGGCCACGAAGGCCCAGGCGAAGGCGATCAGCGGCGCGCCGGCCAGGATCAGGCCCACCCGCAGCAGCACCGCCGCCAGGTAGGCCAGCGCGCGGGCCAGGGCCGCGTCGCGGGCCGCGAGCCGCGCGCGGAACCACAGGTCCACCACCGTGGAGGCCTGCAGCACCCCGGCCACCCCGATAATCGCCGTCAGCGCCACCGCGGTGGGATCAGCGGGCCGCAGGCCGGCGGCCAGGGCGACAATCGCCAGGCTGGCTCCCAGGCCGCCAGCCAGCCGCAGCAGCGCGGCGCTGCCGAGCAGCCGCCCCTCGCCCGCCGGGTCGCGCACCAGTTCGCGCACCAGAATGCCATCCAGCCCCAGGGTGGTCAGCGAGGTGACGATGATGCTCAGGGCAATGGCGAAGTTGTAGAGGCCGAAGGCGGCCGGGCCGAGGTAGCGCGCCAGCCAGATCCCGACAAAGGCCCCCCCCGCGATACGGACCAGCCGTTCGGCGAGCATCCAGCCGGCGCTGCTCCCCGCCCGTCGCAGGCCGGTATGCCGCCACGCGGCGCGGAGGCGGGCGAGGGTGGCGGCGAGGAGGGTCGTCATGGTTCACATCTCCGTTCTCGTTGGCCGGGCATGGGGAAGCAGCGCCACCCCGCATTCCCCGTTCCGCCCGCGACGGTAGATCCCTGCCGCCCGCGCCGGGGCGCGCCCCGGCGGGTATGGCGGAACGTGTGGTGCTTGCTCCCCCCACGCTCGCGCCGCGCGACCAGGATTCGGGAGCGGCCCTTCCCGCCTCGCCGACCCTCCCTCGCCAGGGGAGGGAAACGCGCGCCTTCCCCTAGCGGGGGGAGGTTGGGAGGGGGGCGGAACCCTGCGAACGGTGGATCTCCTACGAACCTTGTGGAGGCCGTCTGGCCGGCTGCGTCGGGTCCGGTCACATAGTCTATCAATGCCTACATATCCTGCCGGATCTGCGCTACAATCGGCTCAGCGTTGGATGCCATCGTTGCTCGCCTGCGGCGCTCATCGAGGAGGTCGTATCTCCGATTATCGCGCAGGTGCGGCTGTCATTCAACGTTTCGCTGTTGCCTGCCCCGTCCTGATGCGGGATCGGACTTCTGGTCACACGCATTTGCTATCAGCCGTCCATGCGGCTGCGCCGCACCCCGACGGGATGAACATACTTCCTGGGAGGGCTGCGCCCTCCCATTCCTCCCACCGGTTGGGAGGAATGGGGCAACCCGGTTGCCCCATTCCCCTGCGTGAGGGCGCAGCCCTCCCAAACCCTCCCAGCGGGTGGGGGCGTGGGGAAACGCGGTTGCCCCATCCCCCTGCGTAAGGGCCAGGCCCTCCCGCGGGCGGGGGGATGGGGGAACCTGGTTCGCCCATGGTCCCGTTAGCCGTCCATGCGGCTCGCGCCGCACCCCGACGGGATGAACATACTTCCTGGGAGGGCTTCGCCCTCCCAAACCCTCCCACCGGGTGGGGGGTATGGGGAAACCCGGTTGCCCCATTCCCCTGCGTGCGGGCTACGCCCTCCCCAACCCTCCTGCGGGCGGGGGGATGGGGGAACCGGGTTCCCCCATGTTCACGTTAGTGGAGGGTCGCAGGCCCTCCTCCCTTCTCCTCCTGCAAGCATGGCTACGTCTTAACACCTGGTCGCTACGTTGGCGCCGAGGCCGCGGAGGATGACGGCGAGCCGTTCGAGGAGGAGATGAAGCGCCTGGTGGCGCAACTGCGCGAGCAGCAGGCCGATGCGGCGAAGCTGGATGCCGCCATCGTCGCCAACCTGATGGTCTTTGAATAAATAATCCGGTATAGCCCGCGCAGGCGGGCTTCGCATTCCGTAGCCGAGGGCTTTAGCCCCACGGCCAGCCCGGCATACGGGATTAATTTCTCAAAGACCATAAGGATCTGGGGTATAGTGGGTGAATACAGGTGCGCATCAAGCGATTCCCCGCTTTTGTTTAATAATGCTGGCGCTTATTTAACGAACGGAGAATAAGGGATGCAACGCGGACTTGCCGGACGCTATGTTCGCCTTGAAGGTGATTGGGAGGCATGGCTGGATTTCTTTCTGGAAGGGGTAGAACAGACAGCGAATAATGCCGTTGAAACAGCCAAACGGTTGAACCCCGACCTGCCTGTCGAGGCGCTGGAAGATGCCTTCCACAAGCTCACGCAGCCCCAGGGCGCCGATCTGATCCAGCGCAACCGCGCGCTGCACCGCCTGCTGGTGGACGGGGTGACGGTCGAGTACCGCGATATGCTACATCACACCCTTGACACATACCCCTGGCGGTGGTACCGTTTCCTTGCGGCCATCTGACCGCCTGTGACGAGAACGCCGATGCTCGGCCACCTCCGTGCCGTCCCGCTGCTGCTGGGCCAGCCGGTCCGTCTGCTGCGGCATTACCCGCGGGGCGCCCTGCGCGATGATCTGCTCGCCGGGGTTACGGTGGGCCTTGTGTTGCTTCCCCAGGCCCTGGCCTTCTCGCTCCTGGCGGGGCTGCCTCCGGTGATGGGGCTGTACTCGGCAATCGCGGCCTCGATCGCCGGGGCCCTGTGGGGGTCGTCGAGCCATCTCCATAGCGGCCCCACCAATACCGCCTCGATCGTGACGCTCTCGGTCTTGCTGCCGATTGCCGCGCCCGGCTCGCCGGAGTTTATCGCCGCCGCGGGGCTGATCGCGGTGATGGCCGGGGTGATCCGCGTGGTGCTGGGCCTGGCGCGGCTGGGGCTGCTGGTCAATTTTGTTTCCGACTCGGTGGCGGTGGGGTTCACGGCCGGCGCAGGCATCCTGATCATCTCCAATCAGATTGAACCGCTCCTGCGGCTCGATCTGCCCCCCTCCACCGACCTGCTCGAGACGCTCACCGGCGCGGCGCGGCAGCTCGGCGCCGCGCATCTCCCCTCCCTGTTGCTGGGCGTGGCCACAATGCTGATCATCTTTGTCTGGCCGCGCATCACGCGCCAGGTGCCGGCGGTGCTGGTTGGCGTGACCTCCGTGGCCGCGGCGTCCTACTTGCTCGGCTTCGAAGCGCTGGGCGTAAGCGTGCTCGGCCCCCAGCCGGCCGGGCTGCCGCCACTGGCCAGTTTACCCCTCTTCAACCTGGACCTGATCGGCCATCTGGCCAACGGCGCCCTGGCCCTGGCCATCATCGGCCTGGTGGAAGCCGTCGCCATCGCCCGGGCCATCGCCGGCCACTCGCGGCAGCGCCTCGACAGTAACCAGGAGTTCGTCGGCCAGGGGATGGCCAACATCGCCGCCGGGTTCTTTTCGGGGTACCCCTGCTCCGGCTCCTTCAACCGCTCGGCGCTGAGCTTCCAGTCGGGGGCGAAAACGGCCCTCGGCAATGTCTGCTCGGGCCTGTTCATCCTGGCGGCGATGTTCCTCCTGGCGCCCCTGCTGGCGCACCTGCCCCGCCCGGTGCTGGCCGGGGCGCTGGTGGTGACCGCCTGGAGCATGATCGATCTCAGAACTATGCAGCGTCTGCGCCGGGGCGATCCCGGCGATGCGCTGATTATGGGCGTCACCTTGCTGGCCACGCTGCTGTTGCCGTTGCAATTTGCCATTCTCATCGGCGTGCTGATGTCGCTGGGCTACTACCTGCTTCGCACCAGCGCGCCGCGGGTGGTCGCAGTGCTGCCCGACGCGGAGTTCAAGCACTGGGAGCCTCACGCCGGGCGGCCGCAGTGTCCGCAACTGGCTGTGGTTGACATTCTCGGCGATCTGTACTTCGGCGCCGTCAACCACGTGGAAGAGACCCTGAACGCCATTCTCGCGGCCACGCCCGGGCAGCGTTTCGTGCTGTTGCGCATGCACAGTGTGCAGCACATTGACATCAGCGGGATCAGAATGCTCGAAAACCTGCGCCGCCAGCTCCAGGAACAGGGCGGCGAGCTGTTCTTCACCCGCGTCCGTGGCCCGGTGCTCGAGCGTATGCAGGCCAGCGGGTTCTTCGAGCACCTCGACCCCCGGCAGATCCTCGACGAGGATACGGCTATCGACACGCTCTTCTACCGGGTGATCGATCCGGCAGTGTGCATTTATGAGTGCGAGCGGCGGGCCTTTCTGGAGTGCCAGAACCTGCCCAAGCGCAGCCTGCCGGGGGACGGCGCGCCCCACATTCCGCTCCTGCCCCTCGATGCCCGGCCCGCCCCGACCCTGACGCCGCGTGAGCTGTGGGCCGAGTTGCACGGCCCCGCCCCTCCGCTGGTGGTTGACGTGCGCGAGCCGCGCGAGTTCCGCAACGGCCATGTTCCCGGATCGACGCTCGTGCCGCTGCCTACGCTGCTCAATGACCCGCAGGCGCTGCCGCGCGACCGGCGGCTGGTGCTCGTCTGCCGCAGCGGGCGCCGCAGCGCCCGCGCGGCGGCCGTGCTCGCCGGCCGGGGCTACCATGACCTGGCCGTGCTGGAGGGCGGCCTGCTGGCCTGGGAAGGGCAAAACTTGCTGACCGCGGTGGGAGCGGAGGAGGGCGTCCGGGCGGTCTTGTAATATGTGGAGGGGAGCGCGGGGAGGCGAAACCTCCGCGCATCCCTCCACCGCGCGCGTCCCGTCAAGGAGATAAGCATGTCCGAACCGCGCCTGAACCGCAATACCGGCCTGGACCTGGTGCGCGCCACCGAAGCGGCGGCGCTGGCCGCGGCCCGCTGGATGGGCCTCGGGCGGCGCGAAGAGGCCGATCAGGCCGCGACCGCCGCCATGGTCGCCGCGCTCAACAGCCTGGAGTTCGATGGGCGCATCGTTTGCGGCGAAGAGGGCCGTGAGGTCGTGCCCGAGGCGCTGGTGGGAGGCGCCCGGGTGGGCAGCGGGCGCGGCATCGCCGTGGACGTGGTGGTTGACGCCATTGACGGGCGGCGCCTGCTGGCCCGCGGGCGCCCTGGCGCGGTGGCGGTGGCCGCCGTCTCCGTGCGCGGGGCAATGTGGACCCCGGCGCCCGCGGTGTATCTGGACAAACTGGTGGTCGATCGCACCGTCGCCCCGGCGCTGGTGCCTGAGTGTCTCGACGCTCCAGCGGCCTGGACCCTGGGGCTGATCGCCCGCGCCAAACAGAAGCCCGTGCGTGACCTGACGGTCTTTGTGCTGGAGCGCCCGCGCCATGCCGACTTGATTGACGAGATCCGCGCCGCCGGGGCCCGGGTCATGCTCGCCGACGACGGCGACATTTCCGGCGCGGTGCTCGCCGCCTCGCACGACAGTCCGGTGGACGCGCTGATGGGCGTTGGCGGCGCCGCCGAAGGGGTGATCGCCGCCTGTGCCATCAAGGCCCTCGGCGGTGGCATGCTGGGGCGCCTGTCCCCGCAGAGCCGCGATGAGGCTGCCGCCATTGCCGCCGCGGGTCTCGATACCCGCCGCATCTTCTCGCTTGACGACATGGTGCGCAGCAACCAGATCTTCTTCGTCGCCACCGGCATCACCGATGGCCTGCTGCTCAAGGGGGTGCGCTTCGAGGGTGACCGGGCCACCACCAACTCGCTCATCCTGCGCTCCGAAACCCGCACCCGGCGCCTGATTTTCGCCGAGCATCTGTTGGAACATGAGGTGTAATCGCATGGCAGCCTGGAACGCCGAGGATCACAAGGACGCCGACTGCGGGTCGCAACAGTCCACCGCGCAGCGCCAGTCCACCATCACATGCCCCGCATGCGGGCATCAGCAGACCGAAATCATGCCCACGAACGCATGTCTGTTCTTCTATGCGTGCGCGGCTTGCAAACGCATGCTCCGGCCCAAAGCCGGGGACTGCTGCGTGTTTTGCAGTTATGGCACGGCCAGGTGCCCGTCAATGTCGTAGGGCAGGGCGTAGCGCGATATCGCCAGAAGCGATACTATGTGACGAAACGTTGCTACCGCTGGCGAACCCGAGGTCCCGCGCGCCGGTTCTTGCGCCCCCGCCGGTGCAGAACCTTATGCCACACCCGTATGCGCGTGCAACTGTTCACACCTGGGGTAACCCACGCGCCTGGGAGCAAGGGCGTTCCGCCCGCGTCGCGTCTCCGCGGGCAAGCTGCCCGCGCTCCCAGGAGAACTGTGAACTCGTGCGTGCGCGTCTTGCCTTGACATCCCCCCCGTCTGCGACGTACACTCTGCGCATTGCGCCGGGTCGCTGTTTCACGCAAAGGAACACGCAGAATGGCCCTCGAAAAGCTCCTCACCGACCCCCGTCGGCTCGTGCTCCTCTACGGCACCACGCCCCCGCGCGCCAGCAGCCCGCCTGAGCGCATCCAGCTCGCCGCCTCGCGCCTGGCCGAACGGGTCGCCGCCTTACCGCTCGATGGCCTGGTTATCTACGATGTCCAGGACGAGTCGGCGCGCACCGCTGAACCGCGTCCCTTTCCCTTTCTGCCCACCATCGAACCGCCGATCTACGCGGCGCTGCTCCGTGAGTTGACCGGTCTGGCCACGGTGACCTATAAGTGCATCGTCAATGAAACCGAAGCGAGCTGGCCCGCCTGGCTCGACGCGGCCCACGCTCGCTACGGGGTGCGCTACCTGTCGCTGGTGGGATTGTCCAGTTCCAAACTGGCCCGCAGCAGCATCGCGCTCAGCCGCGCCTCGGAGATGGCCGCCGCCCATGCCGCCGGCTTTGTGCTCGGCGGGGTCGCCATTGCCGAGCGCCACTCGGCCCGGCGCAGCGAGAGCTTGCGGATCATTCAGAAGACCGAACGCGGATGCCGGTACTTCATCTCCCAGGCCGTCTACGATGCCGAACCCACTGTGCGCCTGCTCAACGACTATGCCCGCGACTGCGCCGAGCGCGGTCTGACGCCCCGGCGCATCCTCCTCGACTTTGTGCCCGTCGGGCGCGAGCAGACCATGGCCTTCATCCGCTGGCTGGGCATTGCTATCCCCGACGCCACCGCGGCGGCCATCCTGGACGATGCGGCCCCCCTCAGCCGCTCCATCGCCGTCTGTCGCGACATCCTGCGCCGCGTGCTCGACCAGCCCTACACCAGGCACATCCCCCTCGGCCTGTGTGTCGAGAGCGTTTCCATCAATAAAGATGAAATCGCCGCGTCAATCGAACTCGCCGAGGCGCTGGTTGACGTTGCCCGCGAGTATGGGTTGGAGATTCGCTAAGGTGAACATGGGGGAACCAGGTTCCCCCATACCCCCGCCCGCAGGAGGGTTTGAGGGGGCTGCGCCCTCACGCAGGGGAATGGGGGAACCGGGTTTTCCCATCCCCCCCACCCGGTGGGAGGGTTTGGGAGGGCGTAGCCCTCAGGCAGGGGGATGGGGAAACCCGGTTTCCCCATAGCCCCACCCGGTGAGAGGGTCTGGGAGGGCTGCGCCCTCCCGGGAAGTATGTTCATCCCGTCGGGGTGCGGCGCGAGTCGCATGGACGGCTACCGTGAACATAGGCTGCTCACCTACGCGCATGCGGCGCTGCAGCCCCCCTCCTGACCTCCCCCCGCTGGGGGGAGGAGCCGGACTCCCTCCCCCCAGCGGGGGGAGGGCTGGGGAGGGGGGCCGTCACCTTGCCCGCGGAGACGCGACGCGGGCGGGCCGCCCGCGCTCCCAGGCCATATTCATCGCGGCGTTGTGCGCGAATCGCAATGGACGGCTAACGTGAACATAGCCCCTCGGAGGAGGGGGATGGGGAAACCGGGTTTCCCCATGCCCCCACCCGCGGGAGGGTTTGGGAGGGCTGCGCCCTCCCAAGAATAACCTTATTTTCATTGCGGCTTTGTGCGGCGGAGCCGCATGGACGGCTGATGTGAACATACGCCCTCGGCGAGGGGTGTGGGGAAACCCGGGTTCCCCACGCTCCCGCCCCGCAGAGGGATGGGGAAGCCGGGTTCCCCCATCCCCCCACCCGGTGGGAGGGTGTGCTCACCCTCCATACAACGCGCGCACCACCAGGGGCGTCAACAACCCCTCCACACCCGCCGCAATGGCTATCAGCGGCAGCAGCACCAGCACCCAGACTTTGGCAAAGGCAGCCAGGCTCCACAGCAGGTTGTCGCCGACCGTGAAGCCCCGCGGCGGCGCCAGCAGCGCCGCCCCGATGCGCAGGCCCATGGCGGCGCTGAGCACGAAGGCCGGCAATTCGATCACCCCGTGCGGCGCAACATAGGCCAGCAGAAACTGCAATGGACTATCCGCGCCCAGGGCCAGCCAGGCCCCTCCCCGCGCCGTGAGCGCCCCGGTCACAAAGCCGATCTGAAGAAAAGCCACAAACGGCACCAGGAAGGCGAACAGCCCGAAGCTCACCGCCGAAAGCAGGTTGGAGAGCAGCGACACCCGCAGGTTGTTGGCGACAATCGCCAGCGCCAGACCGGGCGACGGCGCCGGGGCGCCCCCCAGGCCCTCCAGCAGCGGGACGAGGGGCCGCAGGGAGGCCTGGGCGCCGAAATGCCAGCCCAGGGCCAGGCCGGAAACCGCGGCCAGCAGGGCGCAGAGCAACGGCAGACGCAACTCCTGCAGCAACGCCGGCAATTCCTGGCGATAGAAGCGCCAGGGCGAGAAGGGCAGCCCGGCATAGCCGGCGGGCGCCACCCCCGCGGGCCGGTGCTCGCAAAAGAAGAGCCTGACGCGCGCCCAGAGTAGCCTCGGGCTGAGATCCTCGTGCTCCCGCGACAGGATTTCCTCGCGGTTGAATCCGGCCAGCCCGCTGCGGATCAGCGCCAGGGCGACCAGCCCCAGGGCGGCCAGCATGTACCAGAGCACATCGTAGCGCCGGGCGATGAACAGCAGCGCCTGCAACTGCACGGCCACCGCCGTCGGCAGCAGCACCCCCGAAGCCAGCAGCGTCGCCGCGCGCACGCTGCCGGTGTGGGTGGAGATCACCACCGCGCCGGCGACCATCAACACGCAGATGGCCGCCAGCATGAGGATAATCTGCGCCAGCACCTCCGGCGTCATGCCCGCCGCATACAGCGCCGGGTGGATCAGACGCACCAGGGCCAGGAACACGCCCATGGCCGCCAGGCTGCCCGCCAGCGGCGCCAGCAGCGCGGCCAGGAGCTTGCCCAGATACAACTGCCGGTCGTTAAGGGGCATGGCCAGCAGCGCCTCCAGGCTGTTGCGCTCGCGTTCGCCCACAAACGACTCGATCGCCGTCATCAAGGCGAAACTGGCCGGCACAAAACCGACCAGCAGCCCCACGAACGGCACGAGCCGCCCCAGCACCTCGGCGCTGGCCACAAAGCCGAGCGCCCAGCCCGCGGCGGCCACCAGCGCCGCCGGCAGGCCCAGCGTCAGCAGGCCCAGCGGCAGCAGCACCCGCCAGTCGCTCACGGTCTCGGCCAGTTCGCGCCGGGCGATCACCAGCGCCGGGGGCGGGGGCGCCAGCAGCGCGGCGCGCGCCGCCGATCGGCGCCGCAGCGCCTGCCATTGCCCCTGGCGCTGTTCCCGGGAAAGCAGTTCCTCGCGGCTGAAGGTGCGCATCCCGGCGCGGACCAGGATCACCGCCAGCACGCCCAGCGCCGCCGCGATCAGCCAGAGCTGCGACCAGCGCTCATTGATGATCCAGAACGCCGCCAGTTGCATCACCCCGGCCATCGGCACCAGAACGAAGCTCGACATGAGATTGGCGGCGCGCACGGTCGAGATATGCGCCGAGATCACCACCGCGCCGCTCACCATCACCAGGGCCATGCAGCACACCAGCAGCACGAGCAGCAGCAGGCGCGGCAGGGTCAGCATCCCGAAGTACAACTCCGGCATGAACCCCAGCAGCAACCCCGCATAGATCTGCATCGCCGCCAGACTGGCGACCAGCGGCGGCAGCAGGGTGGCCAGAAACTTGCCCAGGTACAACTCGGCGTCCGACAGCGGCATCGCCAGCAAGGTTTCGAGACTGTTCCGCTCCCGTTCGCCTACGAACGACTCCAGCGCGGCGATCAGCGAAAAACTGGCCGGCAGAAAGCCCACCAGCAGCGCGCCAAAGGGGATCAGGCGCACGGCGAAGCTGGCATCCTCCAGAAAGCCGACGATCTGCCCCGCGGCGGCGACGAGCAACAGCGGCAGCGCCAGCGCCAGCAGCAGGATCGGCGTCACAATGCGCCAGTCGCCCAGCAGTTCGCGCGTCTCGCGCCGGACGATGATCATAATCATGTCGGGGCGGGCGGCTGCGCTCTCGAGTGTAACCATCGTTCCCTTTCCCCACCCTGCGCGCCGGCTCTGCCGGTCAGGCTTCACCCGCTGCGCTCATCGCGCCGGCGCGCCGCCTCGAGCAACAACTCTTCGGGAGGCGCGGCCATGGTGGCCTGAACATTGGCCGGCAGGCGGACGACCCGGAACAGGCCATCGGGCCAGTCAATCAGACGAAACACCGCCTCGGCGCCCTCGCGCCCTTCGCACTGGGCGGCGATGATATAGCCTTCGTCCAGACACACGCGGGCCATGGCTTTCTCGCGCCAGGCTTCGATCTGCGCCGCGCGCCGCTCGTTGCAGAGCGTCTGGATCAGGGCTGCGGCGCTGATGGTGCTGAAACTGCCCTGAAGAAACATACCCATCACCTCCGCGAGTACCTGTTCACTCCTGAGGGAACCCACGCGCCTGCGAGCGAGGGCGTTTCGCCCCCGTCGCTTCTCCGCGGGCAAGCTGCCCGCGCTCCCAGGAGACATGGTGAATGCTTACCTCCGCGACTACACGGCGCGTCGCACGGCTGCCACCACGCTGTTCATACTCGCCTTCAGCGTATCGAAGACCCCATAGCCTTTGATCGCCGCCGCCTCGAAGCAGGGGCGACCTTCGATCGGCAGATGCCGGCGCAACTCCTGAACGGACAGGGCATGCGGCAGGTCGCGCTTGTTGAACTGTACCACAATCGGAAATGTGTTGAGGTCATAGCCCAGTTCGATCAAGTGCTGCTCCATCGTGTACCATGACTCCTCGTTCTCCGCCATGCGTCCGGCCTGGGAGTCGACCACGAACACCACGCCGTCGGTGCCCTGGAGGATCAGGCGCCGGCTGGCGGCGTAATACACCTGGCCGGGAACCGTGTACAGCTTAAACTTTGGTTTGAGATTGGCAACCTTCCCGATCTCCAGTTGCAGAAAATCAAACAGGAGCGTGCGATCTTGCTGCGTTTTCAGCGAGATGAGCCGCCCGCGTAGATTCGCCGGCGTGCGCGCATAGATAAACTGCAAATTGGTCGTCTTGCCGCTCAATGCCGCGCCATAGTACACAATCTTCAAATTGATTTCGCCCAGCGCCCAGTTGATAAACATGCGCTCCTCCTACCAGATGTTATCAAGATGAGCGGCGAAATTGCGCACGAAATCATCGTTCACGGCAGCGGGAGGCGGCGTCATCGCAGCCTTGCCGACCAGGGCCAGGATGCGTTCCGCCGAACGCTTGATGGCCAGCCGCGACCATCCCAGGGGCACGTCTTTGGCGGTGGCCAGCAGCAGGAACAATCCCTCGCCGACCCGCGAGACCAGAATGGTCATATCATCGTGTTCCTGAACGATCAGATTGCAGGTGCGCTTGCCGCCCAGCAGTTGGGCGATCTCCATGGTGGCCATCAGGTCCCCGGCGGCCAGGGCGGCAAGGCTCGAGACATCGAGCTGCGCGCGACCTTCCCAACTCGCCAGTTCCTGGCCGCTCAGATCGCCCAGGAAGGCGCAGCGCACATCGGCCTGCTGGCCGAGTTGCGCGAGCAGGTTCTGGATGGCCGTCAGATGGGCGGGGGATAGAACAATCGAAGAACGAGACATGATGGCGCTCCCTGTCACTCTTGATGCTGTAACGCATCACCAAACAGTCGCTCGAATTCGCGGTTGAGCGAGGCGCTCAGTTCGGCGGCGATCACCTCGCCCGGCGTTCCTTTCACCAGGCGCATGCCGCTGAGTTGTTGCGCGCTGCGCTTGAGTTGGATCAAGATGTAGCCCAGCCGGGGTTCAACGAACTCTTTGGCGAAGACGAGGGCCAGGAGGTGCTGGCTGCCCACGTTGGTGGCGTAGATGTCAAATTGCACGCCTTCGAGCACAATCAGGCAGCCCACCTGCTGATCATGCAGGGAGCGTCCTAACTCGGCGATGTTGATCGAACTGCCGGCGATCAGCGAGGTGATCGCGTTCACGTCCAGGTTCGCGGCATCACCCTGTTGCGCGATGGTGTTTCCGAGATTATCGGTGTAGATGACAAACTGGGCCTGCGTTTGCCGCCGCAGCATATCAAGGAGCAGCAACACATCGGCCATCGTCGCCGCCGGGCGCCCGGCCTCCGCCATCGGCGCCGGTCCCGTTCCCAGGGGAAGCTCGAGGGCCTTGCCGACCGCCGCAACCAGATCCCCTGCCGCGCCCGGCTGTGGCGCCAGGGCGCAACCGGCCAGTTCCGCTTCACGCAGACTGACCGCGCTGGCCTGCGGCGAGTGCAGCAACAGCGCGCGGAGGTTGGGCCACCGTTTGCGCAGCCGGCGGATGAGACTCAGGCTCTCGACCTGCAGACCGGCAATCACCAGATCGTAGGGCTGACCCCCGGCGACAAGCTGCGCGGCGGCGACCGAACGGACGCTCTGCGCCTGGATGCGTATGCCGCGGTCGGCCCCCGCGGTGGTCAGCGCCTGTTCCCAACTCTGGCTCAGCGCCGGATCGCCTTGAATGATCAGTAGCCGGTACTTCATCCGCGGACACTCCCTCTGCATGCGATGGTGGCAGCACCTTGGTGGTGGAGGGGCGCAGGGAGGAGCAGCCTCCCCGCATGCCCCGGCGCTTGCGCGCTAGTCTGAATAGCATACCTTGATTGCTAGTTCATGTTCGTACAGATGAGTGCAATGAGCGTTGCGTGCACCTTCAGGTCAAACCCGGCATTGGTGCGAGCGTAAAGCCGCTCAATGCCCATCTTCTCCAGTTGACGGTT
>Ga0272446_1002281_pt1 | contig 26406 bp, 24 predicted proteins | sample YNPCB0061_FD_194587 | JGI IMG/M metagenome (GOLD analysis project Ga0272446, IMG submission 194587) | Hot spring microbial mat communities from Yellowstone National Park, WY, United States - YNP-CB-006-1 | ecosystem: Environmental > Aquatic > Thermal springs > Hot (42-90C) > Sediment | place...
CTCGGACAGCCGGATGCAGATCCAGCCCGCGATGGGTGAGCGCACGGTGTAAATAGATGGTGGTGTACAGCACGGAAAGTTGCAGAATCACTATGGTGATTCCGCAAGCCAGCAGAAAACTCATTCAGTCTCCCAGTTTCAGGTATTCAAGAACGCCAGAGCAGTCCCGGCGCTCCCCAGTACAACGGGCAGGAGGGTCTTCTCGCCCAGGGCGTTGTCTTATAGTATCAGATTCCGCCGGCGCAGCACGGGACTCGGCAAGTTACACTGTTGGGTTATGCGCTTTGTGACGTTTCGGACGAATACGGAAGCCGTGGAGCCGGGGCTTGTGCTTCAAGACGGGAGAATCGCCAGCCTGGCTGCGGCTGGTTTCCGAGACCTGATTGCGGTGATTGCCGGCGGAGATGCAGCCCGGCAGACCGCCGCAAAGGTTGCCGCAGACGCCCGATGGCCGGCGGTTTACGATTCCAGCAGCGTGCGGCTGATGGCGCCCATCCCCCGGCCGCCTAAGGTCATCTGCGTGGGACTCAATTACCGGGACCACGCCGCGGAATCGAACATGAAGATTCCCGATGTGCCCACCATCTTCTGTAAGTTCCCGACCGCAGTGATCGGCCCGGGCGACCCCATCATTCTGCCGAAAAAGTCCACAAAACCCGACTACGAGGCGGAGTTTGCCTTCGTGATAGGGAAAGGCGGACGATATATCAGCCGCGATCGCTGGCGCGAGCATGTTTTCGGGTACATGAACCTGAACGACGTGAGCGCCCGCGACTACCAAATGGCCACCACGCAGTGGCTCATGGGCAAGACCTTTGACACGTTTTGCCCCACCGGTCCGTGGCTCGTTTCCGCCGATGAGATCCCGGATCCGCACCAGTTGGACGTCAAGCTGATCCTGAACGGAGAGGTCATGCAGCATTCCAATACGCGCGAATTGATCTTTCGGATTCCCGTTTTGATCGAGCATCTCTCGGAGGTGTTCACTTTGGAACCCGGAGATATCGTTTCGACGGGAACCCCGGCAGGCGTGGGGATGGCGCGAAAGCCGCCCCGGTTTCTTCAAGCGGGAGATGAGGTGGTGGTAAGCGTTCAGGGCTTGGGTGATTTGCGGAACCCGGTGATGGCGGAACGCTAGAGTTGGGTCATATGCCCCAGTCCGAAACGGCCCAAAGCAGCCGTGAACCCGCCCAGGGCTTCCCTATTGGGTGAATTTTCAGCAGCTTACAGTGCTCCAACGCTGGTACGGTAATTGCACGGCTGTCTTTCGTCATGGCCTACGTAATTGTTGACACTTGCACCAAGGACAACGCCTGCGTTGAGGCGTGTCCGGTGGATTGCATCCATCCTAAGGAAGACGAACCAGGTTACGCGGACGCTCCCCAGCTTTATATCCATCCGGAAGAGTGCATCGACTGCGGCGCATGCGTGCCGGTGTGCCCCACGAACTCGATCTTCCCGCTGGCGGATCTGCCGGCTGACCAAGCTCAATTCGCCGAGATTAACGCGGCTTACTACCGTAGCTAGCCATCCCGCCAATCGCCGCGGGTCCTCGGGGAGTAGTGTGCGAGAATGGCTGTCTGGCGCACACTTCCAAATAGGCGGATCCATGGCGCGGAACGGCCCAAAAAACTGGTGGGTGCTCGTAGGGCGTTACACATCGCTCGCCATGCTGTTTCCCGCCTGCACCTTCGTGGGCTACGCCATCGGTTATCTTCTGGACAAGTGGCTAGGCACCAAGTGGCTGTATCTGGTTTTTCTGCTGGTGGGCATAGCCGCCGGCTTCGTGCAATTTCTCCGGGCGGTGCAAAAGGATGCCGGCAACGGAAGCCAGTGACGGCTTGTTTTTCGATAAGGCGTACCGGCGCTTGAACGTTTTCCTGGCCGTGTTTAGCGGGCTCGGCGCGGTGGGCGCTTTCGCCCTGGACGGCGTGCGGGGAGGAGCGGGGTTTTTGGTTGGCGCGGCTTTTTCAGCCCTGAATTTTCGCTGGATCAAGCAACTGGTTCACGCCTTGGGCGCCAAAGGACCGCCGCGGAAAGCCTGGCAGGCGGTGTTCTTCGGCATGCGGTACTTTCTTTTCGGCGTACTGGCCTATGGTATAGTGAAGGTCTTCGGGATCAACATCCTGTCGGTTTTGGCAGGCCTGTTAGTGGCAGCCGCCGCCGTAATCGCCGAGATCCTCTACGAGTTGATTTATGCCCGAACATGAACTGTGGTTCACCAAACTTTTTAACGATTACGCAGCCGGGTTGGGTTATTCGATTCTGAGCCTGGCGGGCGTGCAGCCTGCGGACCCGGCGCGCCCTTGGGCGAACTTCATCACCATGCAGATTCTGGTGGCGGCTGTGGTGGTGGTGGTATTCGCCCTCCTTCGCCCGCGCCTATCCGTGGACCGTCCGGGCGCGCTGCAACATGTTTTTGAAATCATTTACGGCTTTCTGCGCGACCAGACCGGCGAAATCATCGGACATCACGGTTTCCGCTATCTGTCCTTCTTCGGCACTCTGTTTCTGTTCATCCTATTCGGGAACCTGCTGGGCGTGATTCCCAGCTTCGAGTCCCCCACCATGTTTCCCTATGTGCCCGCCGGCTGCGCCATCGCGACGTTTCTTTACTACAACGCCATGGGCTTCCGCGCCAACGGAGCGGGCTACATCAAGCATTATCTGGGACCGGTGTGGTGGCTGGCGCCCATCATGCTGCCGATTGAAATTGTGAGCAACCTAGCGCGCCCCCTGTCGCTCACCATCCGTCTTTTCGCCAACATGTTTGCGGGCGAGCAGGTGACGCTGGTGTTTCTGGCCCTTTGCCCGCCGGCGATTCCCGCCATTTTCATGGGATTGCACGTTTTTGTGTCGTTTTTGCAGGCTTATATCTTTACGCTGCTGACCATGGTGTACGTCGGCGGCGCCGTTTCGCACGAGCATTAATACCGGCTTGATTGGCCGCCAGTGTGAGCCCGGCTGCAAGAGGATGACGGGAACCACCTCCTGGCGGCGACATTCATCCAAAGGAGAAACCACGATGAGGTTGAAGAGCTTGTTCATTCTGCTGGCGCTGCTGGCAGTCGCCGCCCCGCTGATGGCGGCTGATCCGGCTGCGCCGGGTGCTTCCGATAGGCAGTGGATTTACATTTCCGCCGGCTTTTCCATGGCCATCGCCAGCGGGCTGTGCGGCTTGGCGCAGGCCAGAGCCGTCGCGGCGGCGGCCGAGGGCATGGCGCGCAATCCCGCTGCTTCGGCAGCCATCCGCTTCGCACTCATTCTCGGCCTGGCGCTGATCGAATCCCTGGCGTTGTACACGCTGGTGATTATCTTCGCCAAGGTGGGCTGATGGAGGTCCGGGGAGGGCGGCCGGTCTGCCGCCTTCCCCGCTTTCTGCTATGAAGCTGCAAGGCATTTTCCCGCCCATTACCACACCCTTCGATTACGACGGGAATATTTACAAGGCCAAAGTCCGGCACAACGTCGAAAAGTGGAACCAGACGGCGCTCTCCGGCTATGTAGTGTGCGGATCGACGGGCGAAAGCGTCATGCTCACGCCGGAGGAAAAGCTGGCGCTATGGGACATGGTGGCCGAATGTGCGGCGCCTGAGAAGCTGTTGATCGCAGGCACGGGCATGGAGAGTGTGCGGGAGACGGTTTGGCTCACCAACCAGGCTGCGGCGCGCGGCTACAAGGCGGCCATGGTGCGCACGCCCCATTACTACAAGAACCTGTTGAGCAATGCCGCAGCTCAATGCGCTTATTTCCGCGCCGTCGCCGATCAATCCAAGATCCCCATTATGATCTACAACTGGCCTCAGGCGACGGGATTGGACATTCCGGTGGAAGCGGTGGTGGCGCTGTCGGAACACCCCAACATCATCGCCATCAAGGAGAGTTCGGGGAACCTGGAAAAGGTGCTCCAGATGATCCGCGAGGTGAAGCCGGGCTTCCAGGTGTTGGTGGGGTCGGCGCCGACGCTGGCGCCCTCGCTGGCGGTAGGCGCCGCCGGCGCCGTTCTGGCTTACGCCAACGCCGCGCCGTATTCGACCATCGCCATCTGGGAGGCTCACCGCGCGCGCGAGTGGGACGCCGCTCTGGACTGGCAGAATCGCATTGGAAAGGCGGCGTTCCTGGTGACCGCCAAATACGGGATTCCGGGGCTGAAATACGCCATGGACCTGAACGGCTACTATGGAGGGCCCTGCCGCGCGCCTCTTCTGCCGCTCACCCCTCAGGCGCGCGAGGAAATTGAAGCCGCGTTTCGAGACCTCAAAAGCTGATCAGCCGAAGGCTTTTACCGGGTTCTCAGCCAGCAGGATGCGGCCCTGCTCCGGAGTAAGCTGGGGCAAAAAGTCCGTGTAAATGTACGTATAGCCGCGGTAGTTCCCTCCGCCCGGCTCCCCGACCCGGTACCAGCCGGAATCTTGCGAAATCAAGGTGCGGTGCAGCAGCTTCTTTTCCGCCATAAAGCGCACGCACTCCAGATGCCAGGCGGCGGATTTGGCGTTGATGCCGTCAAATTCCACCCAAGCGCCGGCGCGCGCCATCCGTTCATGAATCGCATGGTCCTTTTCGTTCTGCGCGTGCACCCAGACGAACTTGGAGGGGCTGACCTTGCGCATTTGAATGATATCCAGTTGCTCCAGGGCGGCTTCGCCGTTGCCCGTGTGGGAGGCGATGGTCAAGCCGGTTTCGCGGGAGCAAAGCGCTGCGGCTTCCACCAACTTGCGGTCCAGCGGATGCAGCGGACCGCGGTTGACGCCCGTTTTGATGAAACGGGGGGTTACCCCGTCCACACCGCGCCGGAATTCTTCGATCCAGCGGCGCGCCAACTGCTCCGCCGACTCCTGGCGCGCGAATGAAGGAACGAACTTGTGTCCGGCGGCGCCGTAAAGGCCGGTGTTGATCCAGATCTCCAGACCGACGGCGTCGGACAAGCGCTTCATGAGGCGGGCGTCGCGGCCCAGGAAATTGGGCGTGCACTCGAGCAGGCGGCGGCAGCCCAGCCGGTAGACCTCCTCGAGCTTGGGACGGGCGACGCGGAAGACCTCGTCCGGGTCGTAGCGGCCCGGCGTAATCTGGTCGGCTCCGATAAAATCCACCATCACGTGCTCATGCACCAGGATGGTTTCCTGGATGGGAGCGGTTGCGGCCGCCAAGGATGCTACAAATTCTCTGCGTGTCATCGCGACATGCAGAGTCTATCAGAAGCCGCTGAGCGGAGGATGGCGCCGGCGATCTTGTCGAGCGGCAGGACCTCGGCTGCTGCGCCGGCGCGTATGGCCTCGCGGGGCATGCCGAAGACCACGCAAGAGGCCTCATCTTGAGCGATGGTGTGGGCGCCGGCTTGTCTCATTTTGAGCAGTCCTTGCGCGCCATCGGCGCCCATCCCGGTGAGGATGACTCCGGTAGCATGCGCTCCGGCGGCTTCCGCCACCGACAGGAAGAGCACCTCGACGGAGGGCCGCTGGTAGCAGACCGGCGGCCCGTCTTTGACCGTGACGCGATAGCCGGCGGGGGTGCGGCGCAGGAGCATGTGGAAGTTGCCGGGCGCCACCAGCGCGCGGCCGGCTTCTACGGCGTCGCCGTCTTCGGCCTCCTTCACCCCGATTCGGCAGATGCCGTTGAGGCGGTCGGCGAAAGCGCGGGAAAAACCGGCGGGAATGTGCTGGGTGATGACGAACGGCGGAGAGTCCGGGGGCATCTGCTGCAACAGGCGGCTGATGGCTTCCGTTCCCCCGGTGGATGCGCCGATGGCGATCACATGACGCCGGTCGATGGAGTGGGCGGAGGCCGCCTGCCGCACGGCGGGTGGCGGGGCGGGAGCGGATGCGTCGGCCGGACGCCTGAGGCGCGCGCAGGCGGCGGCGCGGATTTTGGAGGCCAGCGTAACGCGGAGTTCGCCCACCGAATACGGCCCGCCGGGCTTGGCCAGCACCTCGACGGCGCCTTTTTCCAGGGCTTCCAGGGCGGCGCGGCACCCTGCCTGACCGAGCGAACTAATGACGATGACGGGCATGGGACGGTAGTGCATCAGTTTGGTCAGAAAGGTGAGGCCGTCCATGCGCGGCATTTCGATGTCGAGCGTGAGCACGTCCGGTTCGAGGGCCAGGATTTTGTCGCGCGCCACGAACGGGTCGGGAGCCGTGCCGACGACCTCGATATCGGGTTCGCCGGCCAGCGCTTCGCTGAGGATCTTGCGCACAATGGCCGAGTCGTCCACGATGAGGACGCGGATTTTTCGGGGCGTCATGACTGGCCGCCCTCCAGTTCCAGCCAGATTTCTAATTCGCCGGCGTCCAGGCGCAGCCGGCGGCGGCAGCAGCGCTGCGGATCGGGCGGATCGAAGCCGTCGATTTGGGGTGCGTCGAGCAGGAACAGCACTTCGGTTTCGAACAGACTGACAAACGAGCCGCAGATCATGTTGGCCAGTTCGCGCACGGTCTCCTGGATCTGAGGCGGGTGGACTTCGGCCGCATCGAGTCCCAGGAAGGCGCCGGTGAGTTCCCGGGCCGCGGCCGGTTCGATCCAGAGGTAGAAGCGGCCGGAGGGTTCTCCATGGAAGGCCAGGCTGGCGCGGACGGCGTCGCCGGGCGGCGCCCCGCAGTCTTCCACTCGCTCGGCGTCGCTGAAGAACATCGTGGTCAGCACCTGATCGATGGCCGTATCGAGAGCCTGGTGCATTTCAACCGGTGGCATCGCACACCCCCAAAACCCGTTCGATTTCACGCCTGAGTTGTTCGGGCTGAAACGGCTTCTTAACGTATCCCCGGGCGCCGAGTTCCATCATTTGGCGCATGCGCGCCTCTGTCGAGTCGGTGGATACGACGATGACCGGCAGGGATTCGAGCACGGCGGACTGTTGCAGGCGCCGGATCATCTGTTCGCCGGACATGACCGGCATGTTGATATCGGTGAGCACCACATCCACCCAGTGCGCCTGGAGCGCTTCGAGGGCCTCCGCGCCGTTGGCCGCCTCCAGGCACTGGCTGGTTTCGAGACCGGACAGGTCCAGCACGCGGCGGATGAAGGTTCGCATGACTGCGGAATCGTCGACGATCAGGATGGATACGCCCATGCGCGCCTCACAATCTCCGCTCGGCTTCGCCGGCTGCGCGAAGCCAAAATTCGCCGGCGCCGACATCCAGCCGCACGGTGCGCGAAACGGTTCCGCCGATGTCCTCCCCGCTGAGCATGACGCCCGCCTTCCACAGCAGTTTGCGCAGCGCCAGGCCATTCCGCTTGCCGATTTGGAACACGCCACTGGGGTCCATCACTTGAGCGCCTCCGGCGGCCCAGACCTTCAGCCGTTTCCGGTCGGCCCCGCATTCCAGCACTTTTCGCAGCAGCAGCTCGATAGCGGTGTCGGCGAACATCCAAGGGTTTTGCGCGGCTTTGGCGGCATCCAAAGACGAGTCCGGCAGCATGTAGTGCGCCATGCCCCCGACGCCCGACTGCGCGTCGCAAACGCCGACGGCCACGCACGAGCCCAGCGCGTAGGTCACCAGCGAGGCCGCGCTGTCGCGCACCACTTGTCCGTCGCCCACGCCCACCACCACCTGCCTCATCTCCCTGGGCCCCGCTGGTAGACGGCCGGCTGCACGTACTGGAGCGGATGTTCGAAGCCGGTCAGGCTTTCGGCGTGTCCGACAAAGAGATAACCGCCCGGGGCCAGGCATCCGGCCAGGCGTTTGACCAGCGCGGCTTGCGCCGGCCGGTCGAAGTAGATCATGACATTGCGGCAGAAGATGGCCGCAAATGGTCCGAGCGGAGGCCACGGTCCGATCAAATTCAGCCGCCGGTATTCCACCATAGCCGCCACCTGCGGGCGGATCCGGTACTGGCCGGCCGCGGGCCCTTCGCCTTTCAAAAAGTAGCGCCGCAACCACTCGGGCGGCAGACCCGCCACTTTGTCGGCCGCATACACGCCGCGCCGCGCCGCCTCCAGGGCGCGACCGGAGATGTCGGTAGCCAGCACCGAGCAGCGCGCCGCGCCGCCGCATTCCTCCAGCGCCGCCATACAGATGGTATAGGGTTCTTCGCCCGTCGCACAGGCCGCGCTCCATACGCTCAGTCGCTCGGAGGAAGCGAATTCCGGCACTACGCGCCGCCGGAAAAAGTCAAAGTGCGCCGGCTCTCGCAGAAACGACGTGTGGTTGGTGGTGAGCGCGTCCGTCAACGCCAGCAGGGATTCGCCGCTCGTATCCGACACAACCCGGTCGCAGTATTCGCGGAACGACTGGATTCCGAGTTCGCGCATCTTCTTGCGCAAGCGCGCCGCCACCAGCGCCTCCTTGCCGCTGCGCAGGTCCAAGCCGAAGTGCTGTTTGGCCAGCGCGGCGATGCGCTGGAAATCGCGCGCCGACAGTTCGTCCCGGACGTCCTGGAACATCGCCGGTCCGCTGGCGTTCATCTCCGCTCCCCTGTGCGGAAATACAGGCCGCTCAAGTCCAGGATCAACCCCACGCGCCCGTCGCCTAGGATGGCGCCCCCGGCGATGCCCGGAATCGCGCCGAACATATCCCCCAGGCTCTTGATGACCACTTCCTGCTTGCCGATCAGCTCGTCGACCATCAGACAAAACGACTTTTCTTCGGCTTCAGCGACAATCAGCAAGCTTTCGCACGGCTCGGCGGACTTCGGCTCCACCTGAAACACCTGGTGTAGGCGCACCAATGGGAGCAGGCGGTCCCGCACCATCACCGTCTCGCCGCGGTTCTCCAGACGCGTGATTTGCTCCTCGGAGGGCCGCAGCATCTCGCGCACCCCGTAGATGGGCACGATGTAGCGGTGTTGACCCACGCCCACCACCAGCCCGTCGATGATGGCCAGCGTGAGGGGCAACTTGATGGAGAACACCGTTCCCCGGCCCGCCTCCGAGCGGATTTCAATGCGCCCGCGCAGCTTTTGAATGTGCTTGCGCACGACGTCCATGCCCACGCCGCGGCCGGACACATCGGTCACCTCCGCCGCGGTGGAGAAGCCGGGTTGAAAGATCAAGTTGAAGACTTCGGCGTCCGAGAGCGCCGCGCCTTCTTCCACCAGGCCCTTTTCGACCGCCTTGTGCAGGATTTTTTGACGATCCAGGCCCCGGCCGTCATCGCCGATCTCGATGAGGATCTGCCCGGACTGGTGCAAGGCTTTGAGCGTGACGCGCGCCGCCGGAGGCTTGCCTGCCGCGGCGCGCTCTTCCGGCGGCTCGATGCCGTGATCGACGGCGTTGCGCACCATGTGCATGAGCGGGTCGGCGAGCTCTTCGACGATGTTGCGGTCCAGTTCGGTATCCTCGCCAAAGGTCTCAAATTCGAGCTGCTTGCCAGACTTGCGGCCTAAGTCCCGGGCCAGCCGCGCCATTTTTTGGAACAGCCGCCCGAGGGTGACCATGCGCATGGACATGGCCGTTTTCTGCACTTCCTCGGTGATGCGCGCCATTTGCGACAGGTTGCGCGCCAGGCGCGAGTCGGTTTGTGCGGCCAGCTCCGGCGCGTGCCGCACCAGGGACTGCGCAATCACCAGTTCGCCCACCATGTCCACCAAATAGTCCAGCTTGGCGGTGTTCACCTTGACGGTGCGCTCGGCGGAGCCGCGCTTGGCGTCGCTTTCCTCAGCCGCTTCTTTGGCGGGCCGCGCCTGGGCGGAGGCGGCGTCTGGCGGCGCAGGCGCCGGCGCAGGCGCCGCCGAACCCGCCGGCGCTTCAAGCATGGCCCGGACCCGCGCCAGCAGCGCCTCAGGCGAAGCCACTTCCGGAGCCGGGCCGCCGGCGACCGCGGCTTGCAGCCGGTCCAGCCAGCGGTTGAGGTAATCGGCTGCGGCCAGCACCACGTCGATCACCTCCGGCGTGATCTTGAGCTGGCCGTTGCGCGCTAAGTCTAACAGCGTCTCTACCTCGTGCGCCACCTGCCGGATCTCGTCGAGCTCCAGAAATCCGGCCAGCCCCTTAATGGTGTGGAAGCCGCGAAACACGGTGTGAATGGCTTCGGCGTTGGCCGGTTCCTGCTCGAGGGTCAGCAACTGCACTTCGATCGAGCCCAAGTGCTCGCGGGACTCGACGATGAAATCCGACAGGAGCTCGGGATCCTGGGCCAGCGCGGCCGGGGCCTGGGGCGGAGGGGCAGGCTCGGAAATTCCCTCGGTGAGAGCCCGCAACTCCTCGATGGCGGCGCTCAGGCGCGGGATACAGTTTTGGCTGGCCGAACAAGCCTCCTGCGCCAAGTCCGCCGCCAAGCGCGCCCCTTCGAACGACTCCGCCTCGGCCATGACTTGCGAGAGCGCCTTCAGCGTCTCTTCCACCGAGGCCCGCCACGGCTCGCCGCCAGCCTCTTCGCCCATCACCAGATCCACGGCCAGCCGGTTCAACAGCTCCGCCGCCGCCTGCTTCGGCCCCCGATGCGCCATCTCGCCCCCCTGTTCGGCCTACTGGACGAGGGACGGCAGTCCCTGCAATTCTTGCGCCGTCAGCACGGAGTCGATGTCCAACAGGATTTTGACCTTGCCTTTGGTCTTGGCCATCCCTAACAGGTAGGGCGTTTCGACCCCGTCGCCGAAATCCGGCGTATCGTCGATTTCCGAGGCGGCGATGTTCAACACCTCGGAAACCGCATCCACCACGATGCCGGTCAGAATAGGCGTCCCCGGCCCTTGAATCTGCACCACGATGATGCAGGTGCGGTGGTCATAGGGCGCCTCGGGCAAACCGAACTTGAGCCGCAGATCGACCACCGGAATCACCTTGCCGCGGAGGTTAATGACGCCTTTGACATAGGCCGGCGTGTGCGGCACCTCGGTGATATCCTGCATGCCCATGATTTCGCGGACCTTCAGCACTTGGATGGCGAACTCCTCACGTCCCAGCCGGAACGTCAGATACTTGCCCGCCCGCTCTTCGGACCGGACCGGGTTTGCGCCACCCCCCGTTCTTACGCTCAAAGCTTCTTGCGTTTGCATGGCTTTTCATCTCCTTAATTGCATTTCCCTGAAGCCGGCTCTAAGCCGGCGCCATCTGCGGGTTCGCCACCCCGGGCCGCAGGAGCGTCTCGCCGCGGTTAGGCGCCAGACACAATTGCACCGCCATCCGCTCGCCCTGACACAGGAAAGGCGCCACCACCCATTCGCCGTTGCCCACGCTGCGCGTGGTGAAGTTCCGCCCGTAGATCACCGTGGGAATGCTTAAGCCTAGTCCTCCCAGCTTTTCCTCAATCACGGTCTTCACATTGCCGATAATCATGTTGGTCACTTCGGCCACCGCATCCAACACTTCCTCGTTCACCGCCTGGTATTCGGTCATTAACAAATGCGAGGAGATGGTGAGCGCGAAGTTGGCCGAGCAACTGATGCTCCCGGTCCCCACCCAAGCCCCGGCCAGCCCGATCAGGGAGACGACCCCTTCAGCCGGTCCAGGCGCGGTTCTTTCGATATAGAATTCCTGCGGGACCGCTTCCAGGCCCAGCATGGTCGAAAACACCTCTTCGGTCGCCCTGCGAATCGCTTGCACCAGTTCTTCATTTGAGATCCCATTTGCCATCTTTCGTCTTCCTCGACACGGGACGCCGCCTGCTCACAAAGCGACCAGACCCGTTAGCTTCTCTTTGATCTGTTCCGCCGTAAACGGCTTGCGCACATAGCCGGCGGCGCCGCACTGCACCGCTTCCAAGACCTTGGCCTGGCTGCCCTCGGTGGTCACCATCACCACCGGAATGTTTTGGTGTTCGGGACTGGCTTTCAGGCGGCGCAAGAATTCCAGGCCGTCCATGTTGGGCATGTTGATGTCCGACAGGATCAGCCCCACGCTCTGAGCTTTTAACAGTTCCAGCGCCTCCACGCCGTCGCCGGCCTCCAGAAACTGCCGCACGGGCACGTCGGCTTGCCGTAACACCCGTTGCAGAATTTTCCGGATCGCCGCCGAGTCGTCGACAATCATTACGTCCAGTGCCATTCGGTTCCCTCAATTTCCGGCCGCCAGCCGGGTTGCGGCCCGTGCTCTGGTGACCTTATCGGAAAGTCCGGGCGGGGTATGAAAGGAAATGGGCCGCCGGGGCGCGGCGCATGATACCATGTTGTCTCATACGTCCATGCGCCCGGATCCGCCTGCCCGCTTATGGTCCCGCCGCCAATGGCTGTGCGCCGCAGCGGCCGTGCCGCTGGCGCCGCGCCCGGCGGCCAGCCGCGTGCTGCTGGTTTGGCTGGCGGGCGGCATGAGCCACCTGGATACCTTCGACATGAAGCCCGGCGCACCGGCTGGAATCCGCAGCCCCTTCCGCGAAATACCAACCTCCGTGCCCGGCATACGGATTTGCGAGCATCTGCCCCGCATCGCCCGGCGGATGCATAAGCTTACGCTGGTCCGCTCGATGACCGGCGCCGACCACCATCATCAGCGCGCGGCTCAGGCGCTGGCCGGCGCTTGCGGCGCAGCCTGCCCGGAGCTGGCCTGGCCCTGGTGGGCCTGGGACCACCACCAAGGCATCGCAGCGGCTCTGCGCGATCCGCTTCTGCCGCGCTTCGACCTCGAATTCTCGGATCTGTTGGACCGCCTGGAGACCTCTGGCGAACTAAGTTCTACGGTTGTAGTCGCCACCGGAGAGTTCGGGCGAAGTCCCACGTTGAACCGGCAAGGCGGCCGCGACCACCACGGGCGGGCTTGGACGGCCATTCTGGCGGGCGGCGGTCTGGCCGGCGGGCGAGTGATCGGCGCCACCGACGGCTGGGGCATGGAGCCGGTGGAAGATCCGGTGACGCCTGAGGATTTGGGAGCCACCCTGGCGGTGCTCCTGGGACAGCCGCTCCCATCCCAAGGCCGCCCGGTCGGGAAAATTTTGAGGAGCTGACCCAATGTACAACGCGTTTTCTTTGGAGGGCCGCCGGGCCCTCATCGCGGGCGCCAGCCGCGGCATCGGTCTGGCCATGGCGCAGGCGGTGGCTCGCTCGGGCGCCGACACGATCCTGGCCGCCAGAAACCTGGAGGCGTTGGAAAAAGCCGCCGCCGAGCTGCGGGCTGAAGGCTGCAAGGCGCGGGCCCTGCGGCTGGACATCGCCGATGTGAACTCCATCGAACAGGCGCTGGCCGAAGTCGGCGACATCGACATTCTGCACAACGTGGCCGGCATCAACATCCGCAAACCGTTCCTGCAATTCACGCGCGAGGAATACGACCGCGTGCTGAACACCAACCTCCACGGCGTGGTCGAGATCACGCAGCGCGTCGGCCGCCGCATGGTGGAGCGCGGCAAAGGCGGCAAGATCGTCATGATCGGAAGCCTGCAATCGCTGGTCGCGCTCCCGTTCCTGGTCCCGTACGCGATTTCGAAGAGCGGCATTTGGGGGCTGACGCGAGTCTTGGCGGCCGAATGGGGCAAGTTCAACATTCAGGTGAACTGTATCGCGCCGGGTTTCATTGTCACCGACCTGAACCGGGCGATGTGGCAAGACCCGGTCCTAAATGAGTGGCTGAAAGGGGTGCAGGCCATACCTCGCACGGGACGGCCGGAGGATGTGGCGGCGCTGGCGGTTTTCCTGAGCAGCCCGGGCTCGGACTACATCACCGGTCAATGCATCGCCGTGGACGGAGGTTACACCACTACGGCGGTCTGGCCGTTCCAGCCTTGACGGCAGCCGTGCCGCGAGGTTCCGCCATGAGCGCCAAGAAAAGAGGCCGCCTGAAGCCTTCGCAGGTGGCCGAAGCCGTACGCCAGGCGATTTTTGAGGGCAGATACCAGCCCGGCGAGCCCCTGCCGGAGTTGCACCTTGCCGAACAGTTCAAAGTGAGCCAGGCGACCGTACGCGAGGCCCTTTCCAGCCTGGCTCACGCCGGACTGCTGCGGCGTTTCCCGAACAAAGGCAGCTTCGTCACCGCCCTGACGGCGCAGGAAGTGGCCGAATTGGTCCGGCTGCGGACGGCGCTTGAGGAAATGGCCGCCGCCGATGCCGCCCTGCGAGCCGCCGAGCACGACCTCGGCAAGCTGCGCGAGGCGATGTTGGAGATGAAAGCCGCCGCCGGGGCAGGCGATTATTTCCGCGCCTACCAAGCCGATTTGGGATTTCACCGGGCCCTGTGGCGGATGGCGGGCGGCGCCGCCTTGTACCGGCTGCTGGACCAAGTGACCACGCCGCTATTCGCCTTTGTAAGCTTGCGGCGCAGCCAGCGGCACGACACCCTGGCCAACTTGGTGCGGGAACACGAAGAGCTGCTGGAGGCCGTCGCCTCCAAGGATCCGGAAACCGCCCGCCGGGCGGCGCGGCTGCACATCGAGCGGGCCTACACTCCCCCAGCCCACGGGCTGCCGGCGCCGATGGCCGGCGAGACCCGGAGTTGACTTAGGCTTCAACGAGCAGCCCGGCGAACTGTTTGCCGGCGAAGCGCGAAGCCCGCAACTGCTCCTGAAGAGCCGCCTCCTCGGCTGGCGTCAGTTCGCGGCGCGGCGCAAGGCACCGCCCGGCGTCGATCCCGGCCCAGGTCAGCATGCGCTTTAGCGCCGGGAAGATGGGGAAGCGGAGCGTGATTTCGATGAGCTCGTTGATCGCATCCTGCGCGCGGCGGGCTTCGGCCCAGTTCCCGGCGCGGGCATGCCGCCAGACTTCCAGAAACAGTTCCGGCGTGATGTTGTAGAAACTGCCGATGCCTCCGTGAGCCCCCATCAACAGCCCTGCCGCCAGCACTTCGTCGCGCCCGTTGAAGACCACTTTGCCCGAGAGACTGATGCGGGAGAGGCGGAAAAGATCAAAATCGGTGTATTTCAGTCCCACCACCCCCGGAATGGCCAGCAGTTCATCAAGTTGCGCCCGCGAGGAGATGGCCGGACAGACCTCCGGAAAGAAGTACACCAGCAAGGGCAGGTCGCTCGCTCGGGCCAAACGTTCGTAATACTGGCGGATCTCGGCGAAGCTGTACGCTCCCAGGGGCGGCAGGCTGCTAATAGCGTGTGCGCCTGCGGCGGCGGCGTGCCGGGCCAGTTCGATGGCTTCTTCAGGCCGGTAGGCGCCCACATGCACGATGACGGAGGCGCCCGGCGGCGAACAGCGCACGGCGGCTTCCGCCACCGTCTTCCGCATCGCCGCCGTCTGCAAAAGCCCCTCGCCGGTCTGCCCGCAAACGTACATGCCATGCACGCCGGCAGAGTAAAGGCGTTCGAGCAGCTTTTCCAGAGGGCCGACCGCCACGCTTCCGTCGTCCGCGATGGGGGTCACCAGCGCGGGTAAGATTCCTTCCATGAGAACTCTTCCTTTCAGAACATGTATTTCAAAGCCAATTGCACGTTGCGCGGAGCGCCCGCCGTTTGGATCTTGCCGAAATTGGGATCCGACAAGCTGGTCACCGGATTGCCGAACGGAGGCCGGTTCCATACATTGAAGACCTCGAACCGGAAGGTCAGCCTTTGCTTTTCCCGCACCGGGAAGGTCTTGTGCAGAGCGGCGTTAAAGCTCTGCTGGGGCGTGCCGAGAAACCGGTTGTAGCCCAGATGGCCGTAGCGTTTCTCTCTGCGCTGGTCCACCGTGGTAAAAGCGGCAGGGCTGAGCCAGGTCAGCGCGTCGAGATCGCGGATGTAGGGATTTACCCCGGGCACTGGGTCCGGCCTTTGCCCGGCGCTACGCCCAGTGCCGACAATGTCGCTGCCGGTGGTCACGTTGATGGGTAGCCCTGAACGTACGCTGAGGATGCTGCGGAAAGTCCAGCCGCGCAGCGCGCCTTTGACCAAACGGTTCTCAAACCGCTTGGGTCCCGGAATGGCGTAGCTGACCACGGCGTTCAGGCGCTTATGGGGCAGGCCGCGCACCGGACCTCGGGAGCCGGCGATGTTGAGTGGATCTTGAAGGCCGCTCGGCGCCGTGAAGGTGATGGTCTCATCCGGGTTGTAATAGCCGATGGACTTCGCCCAAGTGAAGTAGGCGTCATATCGCAAACCCCGCCAAGGCCGCTGGTTCACCGAAATTTGCGTGGCATGGTAGCTGATATTGGCCGCGTTTTCCTCGAAGTTGACCTGACCCAGTTCCGGCACGGGACGGCTGCGGGTCACCGGATCGATCAAGTTGAGCGGGCGCACGGAGATAAGCTTCACGGTTCGCTGGCCCACGTACGCCGCCTGCACGGCGAAGCCGGAGGTGATGGCGCGCTGAAGGGCGAAGTTCCACATGTTCACATAGGTGTCTCTCCGGTTGTAGTCGGCCACGCTTCGGGACAGGCGAAAGCTTTTCGGCAACAGCGACGGGTCCGCCGCTACTCGCTTGGTGAACTCCGCCGTGATGGGATAGCCCAGGTACTCGGGCGGCACGTCAGTCGCGGCGAAACTGGCCACGAACGGCAGGTCCGGATGAACAAACGCCATATCGTAATAATGGATCGCCTGGGGCATCAGGTAGCTGACTGCCGCGCCGGTGCGGACCACCGTGCGCTGGTTCGAATCGAGCGCCCACACCAAGCCTAACCGCGGGGCAAAATCGTTGCGGTCCGGAGCGAACATGGGTTCCTGCGCCTTAATGAAGGGGCCGAAGGGATCCGAACCCGCAATGTTGAACCCTCCGCGCAGCGGCGGCGCGTATTCGTAGCGCAGTCCCGCGTTGAGCTGAAACCGGCGCGACAACCGCCATTCGTCTTGGAAATAAAAGCCGAGGTTGCGAGTGCGGAGCCCCTTGCTGCCGCCGAACAACAAGGAGATGCTGATGGGCCGGTCCGCAATCAGGTCGTTGAAGTTGTTATAGCTGAACGTGGGATGTCCGCCCTGGTCGCGCACGCTTCGCAGTTCCCGGATTTCAAAACCGGTCTTCATCGAGTGGGCTCCGCGGATCACCGAGAAGTTATCGGCGATCGTGTACGTGGTGCTGATGAAGTGGATGTAGCTGGGCAGCGAGGCGTTGACGCTGCTGGGTCCGCTGATCCACGCCGGAACTTTTTCTCTCCCTATCGCGTCCCGGTTCAGGTTGACGCGGTTCACGCCCAGCCGTAATTCGTTGAACGACATCGCGCTGGTGTTCCAGTTGTGCTGGAACACGGCGTTGTTGAAGCGCATCGGATACAAAGTGGGCATGGTGGGACCGAAATTCGGAGAAAGGTAGTCCTGGTGGTTGTAGCTGTGCCGCAGGGCGATGCGCTGCGCCCCCAGCGGCAGGTCGATGCGCGTCAAGAAGGTGTTCTCCTCGTTGCGCTGCTGGTCGTTGCGGGTGTGATAGCCGACATAAGGGTTGGTCGTGGGGGTGAAATCTTTGGGCAAATAGATTTCAAAGGTCTGGCGCATGGCCGGCTTGAGCTGCGCCAGCAAAGCGGGCGTAGCCGTATTGCCCGTGATTTTGCGCAGGCGCCCGACTTGCGCGCCTTCGTAGTTGAAGAAGAAAAACAGCCGGTCTCTTTTGATCGGACCGCCAAGGTTGCCGCCAAACTGGTTCCAGCGCAATGGCGGCTTGGGCATGCCGTTGCGGTTGGAGAAGAAATCGTTGGCGTCCAGCTTGTCGTTGCGGAAGTACTCAAACAGGGTCCCGCGGAACTGATTCGTGCCGGATTTGGTGGTGATGTTCACCACGCCGCCCCCGGAGCGCCCGTATTCGGCTGAGAATGCGCTGCCGGTGGCCTTAAATTCCGACATGGCTTCCACGCTCACCGTGTTGATGAGCACGCTTCCGCCGCCGGCCGAGCGGAAACTGGCCGAGCCGTTCACTTCGCCGAAACTCATGTCGATCCCGTCCAGCATCATGTTGGTGGAAAGCGCGCTGGAGCCGTGAAACGAGACTCCGCCGCGCCCGCCGGCGCTGCTGTCCGGCGTATTCTCCACGCCCGCCTGCAAGATGAGCAGTTCCTGAAAATCCCGCCCGTTCAAGGGCAACTCCTCCACCCGCGCCTGATCGACCACGACACCCAACTCGGTGCTGGTGGCGTTGATCAGCGGCGCCGTTGCCTGCACTTCGATGGTCTGAGAGATGGAACCGACTTTCAGAGCGATGTCAATCCTGGGCCGTGTGCCTGCGTACAACTCGAATTCCGCGCCCACGGCTTTATCGAAGCCCTGCGCTTCCGCTTCCAGCCGGTACAACCCCGCTGGAAGCAGCGGGAATTCGTAATAGCCGCGCTCGTTGGTTGTCGCGGTGGCGGTCTCGTTGGTGCGCTGATTGCGCGCCGCCACCTTCACTCCTTGAACCGGGGCTCCGCTCGGGTCCGTCACCACGCCCACGATGGAGCCGCCTCCAATTTGCGCCGTCAACACGCCGGCTGCCGCCACCAACGCCGCAACCAGATTGCGAATCCTTCGCCTCATCGCCGTCTCCTGTACCAAAGCCTCTACCGATAGGTTATCGATAATGGTCATTGTAAAGCCGGCCGCCGGCGGTGTCAAACGGCCCCGGCGCGCCCGCCGGCGCCAGTTGCCGGAAAGCGCGGCGGCCGCTGCGTTTGCCAACAATCCGCACTTACAGAACCACGCGTTCGTCGCCTTCGCGGCGGGTTATTTTCTCGCGGTCCAGGAACTCCAGCAGGGGGATGGCGAATTTGCGGGAGACGCCGGTCCACTCCTTGAATGCCGGAACGGTGAACCTTTCGCCTCGGCGGGCGGACAAAAGCGTTTTCAATTGCTCGAGGGCGGTAGCGTGAATGACAAGATCCTCGGAGATGCGGATCAGACGCCGGTTCCGCAGCAGAATTTGGAGAAGTTGGCGGGCTCGCCCGGCTTCCACGCCGCTGCCGTTGAGCACGCCTGTCAACTCCGGCGCGGCCAGTCCGGCGGACTGGAAGGCGCGCTCGATTCGCGCCAGCGCCTCCTGTTCGTCCCCACCGAACGTTACCCGGTGGTCCGCCAGGCGGATGCGCCCACCCTCAGCCCCCACGGCCTCCCAGCCCGCAACCAGACCGTCCAGCAGGAATTCCGGAGCGCCGGGCAGGACGGCGGCGCGCAGGTCCTCTTTGGGCATGCCCGTCTGCAAAGGTTGTTCGGCGTGGAAGCGCCGCAGGGTTTCTAAGATCCGCTCCCGCAGCGCCGCCACTCGAGCCGGCTCGATGAACCAGGGTTCCGCCGCCGGGAGCCGCGTCAAGCCCGCTTCCAATATTTGGCTTTCCGAATACCCGGTTCGCCGTACGAGTTCGCTCAAGGAACATCCCCAGGGCGATTCATGAACCAGTAACGCCAAGGCTTCTGCGGGGGTGGCTCGAAACAACTTGGCCAGCCGTTCTGCCGGATGCTTCACGCGCGGAGGGTCGATATCCAACGCCACACCCCCGCCGATGGTCACCACTGGCGAGAACATTCGCACAATGAACCGGTCGCCCGGCAATAGCAGCAGCGGCTCGGCCAATTTGAAACGCACGAAGGCTTCCGAGCCCGGTTCCATGGCGGCCCCCGCGTCGAGCAAGCGCGCTTCGGCGGTGACCTCCGCGGTTCCCGCGTGAAAGTGGACCGGCGCCCTTTGTTTCAGCGGCTTGGCCTCGGGCAGCAGCGTGAAATGCGCATCCACAACAGCGGTGGTCCGGAAAAGTCCCGGCGCCGTCAGAACCATTCCCCGCCGGAGCTCTTTCGCCTCCACTCCCGTGAGATTCAAAGCGGTGCGCTGTCCGGCGAAAGCCTCCGCTACGGGCGCTCCATGAACCTGGATGCCCCTGACACGAACTCTGCGCCCCAGCCCATGCACTTCCAGTTCCTCCTCCAGGCGCACGGCGCCCGAGATCAAGGTTCCCGTCACCACCGTGCCGAAGCCTTTCATGACGAAGGCGCGGTCGATCGGCAAACGGAAGTGTCCGGTTGTTTGGCGGGCAGGCAGGCGCTCAGCCAGCTTGCCGATTTCCTCCCGTAGCTTCGCCAGCCCTTCGCCCGTCACCGCGCTGACCGGGATCACGGGCGCGCCTTCTAAAAATGAGCCGCGAACGAACTCTTCCGCTTCGAGTTTCACCAGCTCGAGGATCTCAGCATCCACCAAGTCGCATTTCGTGATCACAATGATCCCGTGCCGCACGTTCAGCAAGCGGCAAATATCGAAGTGCTCCCGCGTTTGCGGCTTGATGGATTCGTCGGCGGCGATGACGAACAGCACCAGGTCGATGCCCGCCACGCCCGCCAGCATGTTCTTGACGAAACGTTCGTGCCCCGGCACATCAACGAATCCGACGCGGATCCCGGAATCCAGGTCCAGGTGCGCGAAGCCGAGGTCAATCGTAATTCCGCGCCGTTTTTCCTCCTCCAGGCGGTCGGTGTCAATGCCCGTCAGCGCGCGCAGCAGCGCCGTCTTGCCGTGATCGACGTGCCCGGCGGTTCCGGCTACGAGGCGCCGCATAGTTTCGACATTCATCTTAGCGTGCCGCCGGCCCCATCCAGAAAAACGAAAGCGCCGGGGGAAACCGGTTAAGGCGTCCCCCCGGCGGGAATCAGGTCAGGACGTGACTCTCCAGGGAACATGGGAGGATGTTCCCTGGAGAGATGCCGTGCGGCTGCTTCGCCGAAGGCGTGTGCCGCGCCGTTGGCGCTTAGAACTGGAACCGAATCCCCAGCCTGGCGTGGAACGGGGTCTGGTACGGAGAGCCGAAATGCAGCGTGTTCGGCTTGAGGAAGTCCGGGTTCGCCGTGAACCTGTCCAACTGAGAGTTCTGATCCACGCGGATGAGCGACTTCTGGTTGAACAGGTTGAAGAAATCGGCGACGAACTTCACATGCTTGTTTTCGGCCACCTTCCAGGTGTAGGAGGCATGGAGATCCAGCGGATAGGTCCAGTCCGTCCGCCCCAAAGCGCCGCGTTCTCCGGAGGGCAGCATGCTCAGCGTGCCGTAAGCGGGATGAGCCACATAGCGGGTAATCGGCAGACCCGAGTTAATGGACCAGCCCGCTCCGAGGCTGAAGTTCTTCAGCCACGCTCCGGTGAACTGATAGTTGGTGAACAGTTTGAGCGAGTGACGGCGGTCCAGAGGCAGATCGCCCTTCGAGCGGGCCACGTCGAACATCCGAAGGTCGGCATTGGTGAAATCGAACATGGAGCTCATGTACGGCGCCAGCAACCCGGCTTCACTCCCATACAGGCCCTCATAGTTGCCCGTGAGATTGGCCAGGCGATAGTTGGCGAACGACTGCCAGTTCGGCTTGACGTTGGCCGTCACCACCAGCTCCATCGCGTTGTAGACCCGCTTCGGATCCCACATCCGCGCCTCAGGACCGAACAGCGAGAGCTTGGACGAAGGATTGGTCAAGATGAGCCGCTGCGGCATGCCGGCCTCGTAGTTGGTCAGGCTGAGGAGCGAGGCGTCATCGAGCACCCTCCGCAAGTCGCGCCGGATATAACGGCCGCTGAAGGTCACCGAGCGCCCGAGATCCCGCTCGTAGCCGGCCACGAATTCATCCTGATAGCCCGGCTTGGGATCGCCCGCCAGCATCATCTCCAGAGACGGACCGCCGGTGAACCGCAGCATCTGCGACGACGCGTAACGGTTGCCGATGTAGTTGGACGGCGACAGGTCGATGGTTCCGCTCTGATCCCTGTACAGCACCCCGCGCAGCGTCCACTCCGGCGAGTTGTAACGCACCGCCAGAACGCCCGGGATGCGCTCATAGAAACGGCCCCAGTTGAAGAACAGCTTGGAGTTCCGTTTGCCGTCGGGATCAAACACCACGCCCACGCGCGGCGCCCAGTTATCGCCGAACGACGGATTAATCGACGACGGTCCGGAGATGCGCTGCTTCTCCCACCGCAATCCAGGCCGCACGGTTACCCTGTTCCCGATCGTCCAGGCGTCCTCCAGGTACGCGCCGTGGTAGCGGGTCCAACCGGTCATGTTCGGACTGGAGTAATTCCCGCCCCAGACCTCGAGCACTACCGGCGAAGCCGGATCCGCGGGATTCAGATAGCGCCGCACCAGAGCCGCGCCGTACATCGTCTTGCCGGCAGCCATGCCGAATTCGGGCCGGTCAGGCAAGGTGAACGGCGCACCGGTGTAACGGAAGATACGGTCCAGATCGCGGTTCTCGAACTGGTAGCCGAAGGTCAAGGCATGGGAACCGTAGAAGCTGCCGCGGTAGGTGCTGGACCAGGAAAACAGGTTGGCGCGCGATTCGGTGTTCTCGAGCAAGCCCAGTCCGCCGCGAATCACCTGGCTGCCTGTCCCACGCTGCACAGCCGTGTTGTCGATCACCTGGTAGCCCTCATGCTTGGGGGTCTCCCGGAACTCGATGAACGAACGGCTGAAATGAGCGTTAAACAGCCAGTTGGGCATCCACTGTCCGGTGTACCGCCCCGTCCAGATGCGGGATCCGAAGTTGAGCTTGCTGGCCATCAGATCATCATCCGCCGCCAGCGAGTATACGCGGGTGAACCCCATGGGCGTCCGGCTGGGATCGGCGAACACCGAACCTTCGATCTGATGCTTCGGCGTCAGGCTCCAGCTTACCTTGGCGGTGTAGTTCCAAGTGTCGGTCTTCACCAGCGTCTCGCCGAGTTTGCTGTTCGCGAACAGCGGCGGCGCAATACGGTAGCTGCGCGTGAACTGCGGGTTGAAGCCGCCGTAGAAGAACAGCTTATTGCGGAGCAGATAGCCGCCCACATCGCCGCCGAAGTCGAACCGCCCCTCGTTGACGATGTGCGTCCGCTGGTTGACGGTCAAGCGGTTGGCGTCTGGACGGGCCACCTCAAACTGACGCGGCTGGAAGTACCCGTACAGGTTGCCATGGAATGCATTGCCGCCGTCCTTGGTCACCAGGTTCACGATCCCGCCGGTGGCTTGGCCGTAACGCGCGTCGGCGGCGCCGGTGATCACCTGGGCTTCTTTAAGGAAGTCGAAGTTCACGCCCGAACCCGGAGATCCGACTACCGCCTGCGCCGGACCGATTCCGCCATACATCGGGTTGGTCAGATTTACTCCATCCACCAGGTATTGGGTTTCAAATGCGGAAGCCCCGCTGATGGAAGGATTCAATCGGCCCGCCGTTCCAGAATCGTCAACGCCCGGCGCCATAGACAAAATGGCGGAAATGTTCCGCTGAATGGGCGTGTTCTGGTACAGCGGCTCGGCTAAATGCGCCGTGGAAGTCGTCGCCTCAAAATCAATATCGTGCCGTACCGTGCTGCTCTTCACGGTCTGCGTGGTGTCCCGTGTCGCCAGCGTGATGTCAACCGTGGTTTGCCGGTTGGCATGCACGGCGAGGTTCTCCATGTGCACGGGCTGGAATCCGTCTTTGGAAACCGAAATGGCGTAGTTAGCGCCAACGGGGAGATTGAGGAACGCATACTCGCCATTGGCTCCCGTGGTGGCAGACCGCTCGCCGAGCGGCGATTGCAGGTTCACGGTCACGCCGGATAGCGTCGCGCCGCTGGAATCGCGCACGATTCCAGCGATGGTTCCTTTCGATGTGTCCTGCCCCTGAGCCGTGTGCGCGAGGACAATGAGCGCTAAGAGCAGGAAAACCGGTTTGCGTAGGGTTTGAAACATACGTCTCTTACCTCCGTAAACTGAATCTCTTGCTCTTGAAAGTGGGGTGTTCGCCACACCGGTTGCGGTATGGCTTCGCCCAATATGACGCAATTCCCATGCCATTTGTTTCTTTTTTCTAATTCATTTCCCATCTGCGATTTGCGGAAGCGGGATGAAACAGGCTAAGCATTCTGATCCATTGTTTGGAAGCGCCGCGGGCTCCCGCAGCCCGGCAACCGCCTGCTTCTGAATCGCTTGCCGGCGTTTTGCGGGACGGAAGCCGGGGGTTCAAACTTTGGAAGCCCCGGCGCCGGAGCCAAGGTTGCCACCCTGCCTGGCGGTGTGATAGCGTTCGAGCTACAAGGAGGTTGGCTCTATGCCCAAAGTTGCGTTGGCGTTTTTCCTTGCCGGGGTGATGTTGTACATTCCCCCGGTGCATGGGCAGGAATCACGGGGCGCTATCCGGGGTCGCGTAACCGACCCTACGGGCGGCGCGGTGGCAGGGGCGCGGGTGGAAGCGGCGAACCTCGACACCGGGGTAAAGCTCAGTTCCTCCACCAACCCGGAAGGCAGTTATGAGATCCCCTATCTGCTGCCAGGAACATACACCGTGGCGGTCGAAATGAGCGGCTTTAAGAAGGCTTTGCGCGAAGGGATTCAAGTTCGCGTGAACGACCGCCTGACGGTCGACTTCGTCTTGGAGCTGGGGGCGGTGGGCGAAAGCATCACGGTGAAAGGGGAAACACCCCTGCTGGAAGCCGCCAGCGCCAGCCTGGGAACCGTAATGGAGGGTCGCCGCGCGGTCGAATTGCCGATCGCCGGGGGCAACGCCTATCATCTCGCCCGGTTCGTCCCGGGGGTGGTGGCCGCCACCGGACATGCGCCCGGAAACCCCACGCAGGATCTCGCCTCGGGAGCGATCGCGGTGAACGGGACGCGCTCTGGCAACAGCGAGGCGATGGTGGACGGCGTCCCCAATATGTACTCAGGGGTCTCCACGTACATGGCTCCGCCCGGCGACATGGTGGCCGAATTTCGCGTCCAAACCACAACCTACGACGCCAGCATGGGGCGCGCCACGGGCGCCATGGTGAACCTGACGACCAAAGCGGGAACCAACAAACTGCACGGTACCGGCTATTACCTGGATTCGCGGCTGCGCGCCGTACCGTGGTTTTCCAACCGCTGGCTGTATGACCTGAGCACGGGACCGATCACCGAGGAGAAGCGCCGGCAAGCGAATCCGGGATGGCTGTACCTGCGCTGGGGCGGCACTTCGAGCGGACCGTTCTATTTGCCGAAGCTGTATGACGGGCGCAACCGGACCTTTTGGAGCTTCGGCTACGAAGGCATGAAGGTGCAGCGCCAAGCTACGGTCATCGCCACCTTCCCCACCGCGCCGCAGCGCGAGGGCGATTTCTCGCAACTGCTCGCCCTGGGTGCGGCGTATCAGATTTACGATCCGTTCTCTGCGGTTCTGGAGCCGACCGGGCGCGTGCGCCGCCAGCCCGTGGCCGGAAACCGGCTGCCTGCCTCACGGTTGGACCCGATTGCCCGCAAGATCATCAGCTACTATCCCCAACCGAACGTGCCGGGAGATCGGGAAGGCAGACAGAACTATTTCCAAATCGAAAACGAGAAATGGCGCTATCTTTCCACAGCCGGGCGCCTTGACCATAATTTCTCTGAACGCTGGCGCGCGTTCGTGCGCGTGAGCGGGAGCGAATTTGACCAGAAGGTGCGGTCTTATCCCACTGAGGCGGTGGGTACCTGGAACAACCCTACCGGGTATCGCCTGGCGCTGGACAACGTATATACGTTCAACCCCACTACCCTGCTGAACCTGCGCTATGGTCTGGTGCGGCAGACGCCCTATAGCGCGGCGTTGCACCGCGGTTTCGACCTCGCCTCGCTGGGATTTCCCTCCTCTATGATTGAAGAGATCCGGCGCAAAACCGACTATGCCGGGGTATCTTTTCCCGCCGTGAGTGTGGATGCCTACACCGGTTTGGGAGGCGCCGGCGGCAGCCTGAGCTCGGTCTATTACCATACCTTCGGCGCCACGGCGACCAAGATTCGCGGCTTTCACTCCATCCGCGCGGGCGCCGAGTACCGCCTGATGCGCGAAAACGGCTTTTCCTATGGAAACGTGGCCCCGGCGCTGAACTTTTCCACCACCTACACGCGGGGTCCGCTGGATACTTCCCCCGCCTCTCCCATCGGACAAGGGCTGGCGTCCTTGCTGTATGGAATCGCCACTTCGGGAAGCGTCAGCGTCAATGCCAGCCGCGCGGAGCAGTCGGCCTTTACCGGCTTATTTGTCCACGACGATTGGAGGGTGGCATCCAAACTCACCCTCAACATCGGCCTGCGCTACGAATACGAAACGCCCCTGACGGAACGCTTCAACCGGAGCCTCAGGCAATACGACTTTCAAACGGCGAACCCGGTTCAGGCGCAGGCGCAAGCCGCTTACGCCGCCGCGCCGATTCCGCAGATTCCGGCTGCGGCTTTCCGTGTGATGGGCGGTTTGACATTCGCCGGCGTGGGAGGCAATCCGCGCGCCCTGTGGTCCGCCGACCGAAACAACTTCATGCCCCGTTTCGGTTTCGCTTACCAGTTCACTCCCCGCACGGTGATCCGCGGCGGCTATGGCGTATTCTTCACGGTCATGGGGGTGGACCGTAATAGTTCCAATCAAGGCGGGTTCAGCCAGTCCACATTGCTTATCCCTTCCCTCGACAACGGGTTGACCTTCCGCGCGCCGCTGGCCAACCCCTTTCCCGACGGAATCCAGACGCCACCCGGCGCCTCTCTGGGGATGCTGACTTTCCTGGGGCGCGGCGTTTCTTCGTTTAATCCCTCGTTGCGGAATGGATACATGCAGCGGTGGTCCTTCAACATCCAGCGCCAGTTGCCGCTGCAAACCGTGGCCGAAGTGGGCTACGTCAGCAACCGCGGCGTGAAGTTGGCCTCATCCCGGCAGTTCGACGGAGTGCCGGCGCAGTACTTATCCACCAGCCCGGTCCGCGACCAAGTCACGATTAACTTCTTGAACGACCAAG
>Ga0272446_1002282_pt1 | contig 26398 bp, 19 predicted proteins | sample YNPCB0061_FD_194587 | JGI IMG/M metagenome (GOLD analysis project Ga0272446, IMG submission 194587) | Hot spring microbial mat communities from Yellowstone National Park, WY, United States - YNP-CB-006-1 | ecosystem: Environmental > Aquatic > Thermal springs > Hot (42-90C) > Sediment | place...
GCGCCCTGCCGGCCCTCGAGCGGGCCGCCGCCGACCCCGAGCCGCTGATCGCCGAACACGCCCGCTGGGCCATCACCCGGCTGACCCGCGCGCCGGCAGAACCGACGCCCGCCTGAAGCCGACGGCCGAGAGCCGCCCGCCGACTACGAACTGTGAAGGGCAAGCGGCGGGCTCTCGACCGTGGACTCTGGACGGTGGACTCTGGATTTACAGCAGCTCAGGCGAAGCGGCCGGCCAGCGCGTCGCACCGGCGGGCCAGTTCAAAGTCCCGCGCCGTCAGCCCGCCTGCGTCGTGCGTGGTCAGGGTGAGTGTCACCCGGTTCCACCGGATGTCCAAGTCCGGGTGGTGGCCCGCTTTTTCGGCCGCGCGGGCGACCGCGTTGACGAAGCGCATGGCGGTGACGAAGTCGCGGAACTCGAAGGTGCGCCGGAGGGCGTGGCGGCGGCGGCTCCAGGCCGGCACGGTGGCCAGGGCCGATTGGATTTCGCGGGGCGAGAGTCGGTTCATGGTCGGGACGCGGAAGCCGGGGCGGCCGTTTCCGCGGTGGGGCAAGGTGCCCCGATTCAGGGCGCGGTCAACTCCTCGAGCTTGCGGGCGACCGCGCCGGAGTCCAACAGGGCCTCGGCGGCCACCCAGCCGTCGTACCAGGAGGCCGCGCGGCCGGCCACCAAGAGCGCGCCGGCGGCGTTGAGCAACACGGCGTCCCGCCGCGGGCCGCGGTCGGCGCCGGTGAAGATGGCGCGCAGGGCGGCGGCGTTGGTGGCGGCCTCGCCGCCTTGGAGGTCTTCCACGCGCGCGGCTTGGAGGGGGAATTCCCGCGGGTCCAGCCGGTGGACCTGCACCGGGCCGCCGGGCAGGAAGCTCGCGAGGGTGGTTTCGCCCAGGGGCGAAATTTCGTCGAGGTACGCTGGCGACCCGTCCGCGCGGCGGCCGGCCGCGCCGCAGACCACCAGGCCGCGCTGCACGCCCAGTTGCTGGAGCACGCGGGCGAAGGGTTCGCACCAGCGGGGCGCGGGCACGCCCAAGAGCTGGAAGTCCGGCCGGGCGGGGTTGAGGAGGGGGCCCAGGAGGTTGAAGAGCGTGTGCTGGCCGCGCGCGGCGCAGAGCTGGCGGGCGGGAGCCACGGCGCGGAAGGCGGGGTGGTAGCGCGGCGCCAGCAGGAAGACGAAGCCGTGTTGTTGGAGGGCTTGCGCGGCCCGGACGGGCGGCAGTTCGATGGGCACGCCCAGGGCGGCCAGCACGTCCGCGCTGCCGGCGCGGGAGGTCACCGCGCGGTTGCCGTGCTTGGCCACGGGCACGCCGGCGGCCGCGGCCACCAGCGCGGCGGCGGTGGAGAGGTTGAGGGTGCCCAGGCGGTCGCCCCCCGTGCCCACCACGTCCAGCACGCCACGGGCGCGGACCTCGGCCGGCACCTCGAGCGGCACGGCGCGCGCGCGCATTCCGGCGGCGAACCCGTGGATTTCCTCGGGGGTCTCGCCCTTGGCGGCCAGGGCGGTGAGGAAGTCCGCCTTGACCTCGGCGGGCAGGGCCTCGTCGGTGAGCGCGTCCAGGGCGCTGGCGATGTCCGCCGGCGCGAGGGCGGCGCCGGCGCGCAGGTGCGGGATGAGCCTTTCGAGCATGGTGCGGGCAGGGTGGCCGAGCCGGGTCGCCGGGACAAGCGCAACCGGCGGTTCGAGCGCGGGGCTCACCAGGTCTGACGGCCGGGGGCGGCCCGGGACCAGACCCGGCCGCGCGCGGCACGCCGCAACTCAACAACAGCCCAAGCCAGGGCGTGGGGCGCATTTCAGTTTTTGAGCGCCGACCTCAGCAAGCCCCACCCACAGCCGTTCTCCCTCGATACTGCCGCGGCCCAGACCGGCGAAAATCCCCGGGAATGTTGCGGGTGGTTCAAAAACTGAAATGCACCCCAGGGCGTGCGCAGGTCCGCCCCGGCGCTTGCCTCGCCCGCCGGTTTGCGGCGACACTGCGGCGACGTTTGTGAACCTGCCGCGTATCCGCCCCCTGCCGGCACCGTCGCGCCCGGCCGCTCCGGACGCTGCCGCCCGGGCTTTTCCGCCCCGCCCCGCCCGCGCATGAACCCGGACCCGCTCCAGCTCAGCGTGGTGTTGCCGGTCTTCAACGAGGCCGAGAACCTCGCGCCCTTGCTGGCGGAGATCACCGGCACGCTGCGCCCGCTGCACCTGCGCTTCGAGGTGCTGGCGGTGGACGATGCCAGCACGGACGCCAGCGTGAGCGTGCTCGAGAGCCTGCGGGCGCAGTACCCCGAACTGCGCGTCTTGCGCCACCGCTGCAACTGCGGCCAGAGCGCCGCTTACGCCTCCGGCTTCGCCCGCGCCCGCGGCGAGGTGGTGGTGACCCTCGATGCCGACGGCCAGAACGACCCGCGCGACATCCCGGCCCTGCTGGCGGCGCTGCGCCCGGGCGTGGACGGCGTGACCGGCATCCGCACGCGCCGCCGGGACACTTGGGTCAAACGCCTCTCCAGCCGCGTGGCCAACGCCTACCGCAACTGGATCACCGGCGACCGCGTGACCGACGCCGGCTGCACCTTCCGGGCCGTGCGCCGGGCGGCGTTGCGCGAGGTGCCGGTGTTCAACGGCATGCACCGGTTCTTGCCCTCCTTGCTCCGCTGGCAGGGCTTCACGGTGGTGGAGCTGCCGGTCCACCACCGGCCCCGCACCCGCGGCGTCTCGAAGTACGGCGTGGGCAACCGGCTCTGGCGCGGCTTGCGCGATTGCCTGGCCATGCGCTGGTACGCCGCGCGCGTCATCCCGGCCGACCGGCTCCTGCCCGAGACCGGCCCGGACCAACCGCCCCCGGCATGAGCGCGACGCCCTTGCCCCCACGGGAAACACCCGCGCTCGGCGGCCCCGACGCGCTTTCCGGCCGGCGCATCTTGCTGCGGGCAGCCGCGCTGCTGGGGCTGGTGATTTGCGGCCTGTTGGTCTATCGGCTCACCGCCCTGCGCGAATGGCTCGAGCCGGCCGGAGAAGTGGCCGCGTGGGTGCGGGCGCGCGGCTGGCCGGGCGTGTTGTTGTTCTATGCGGGCACCGCGGTGCTGATTTTTCTGGGCGTGCCGCGTCTGGTGTTTTGTCCGCTGGCCGGGGCGTTGTACGGCTTCTGGGGCGGGCTGGCCCTGTCGCTGGCCGCGCCGACGACCAGTTATTTCCTGACCTTTCTGGCCTTGCGCGGCCGCGCGGAAGGGCCCCTGCCGGACCTGCCGCCGGGGCTGCGCTTCTTGGCCCGGGACCCGGGCATGTCCGGGGTGATTCTGGCCCGGCTGGTGCCGTTGCCGGGGATGCTGATCACGCTGGCGCTCTCGCTTTCGGGCGTGGGGCGGCGCAAGTACCTGTTCGGAACCCTCATCGGGTTGCTCCCGGAAGCCGCGCCGCTGGTGCTGCTGGGCGCGGGCTGGGTGGACCGCAATCTGGGCCAGCCGGTGCACTTCGGCACGCTGGCGCTGGTGTTGTTCGGGACCGGCTGGCTGGCCTGGCGGCGCGTGCGATCCAAGCAACGCGCCCGCGCCGCCGCCACCGAGCCTTCCTCCGCGCCGGCTCAGTCGGCGCCGCCCTCGCGCGTTTCTTGAGCCGTGCCGAGCGGCCGTGCGGGCAGGGTGATGTGCACGGCAAAACCGCCCTCGGGGCGCGGCCCAAACTCGAACTGCTGCTGCGCGCCGTAGAGGTGTTCGAGCCGGGCGCGCGTGTTGGCCAGGCCCAGGCCGCTGCCGCGAGTGTGCGGGCTCTGGCCGGCGCCGTTGTCAGTGATGCTCAGGTGGAGGCGGTCGCCTGAGCGGCGGGCGCGGACCTCGATGCGGCCGCCCTGCTTGCGCGGGGCGATGCCGTGTTTGATGGCGTTTTCGACCAGGGGTTGGAGCAAGAGGTTGGGCACGGCCAGTTCGAGCGTGTCCGGGGGGGCGTCTATCTCGACCGCCAGGCGCGGGCCGAAGCGGATTTGCTCGATCTCGAGGTAGCGGCGCAGGAACTCGAGCTCCTCGCGCAAGGGGACTTCCTGCGTCCCCCGGCTGCCCAGGGCCAGGCGCAAGAGTTCGCTCAGGCGCACGATCATGCGGTCGGCCGCCGCCACGTCACGGTGCATGAGCGTCGAGATGCTGTTGAGGGTGTTGAAGAGGAAGTGCGGGTTGAGCTGGGCCTGGAGGGCCTGGAGGCGCGCCTCGACCAGGAGTTTCTCCAGCTCGCTGGCGCGCAACTCCCGCTCCCGGTAGCGGCGGTAGTACTCGATGCCGTGACTGGCCCCCACGATGACCCAGTACACCAGCAGGTTGAAGTAGAACGAGCGCACCAGGGTCCAGTGGAACGCCTCGGAAAAGTCGAAGTTCGGCTGGCGCTCGCGCGCCCGCACCATCTCGATGCCCACCCGCAAGCCCACCCAGGCCACCGCAAACACCGCCCCCGCCACGAGGTGCACGGCCAGGCCGCGTCGCCAGCCGGCTTCGTCGAAGTGAAACCGCCGCGCCAGCCACAGCGCCGGCACCGAGAGCACGCCGAAGGTGTACCAGTCCGCCAGCGCGGTGGTCAGCGCGAACTTCCAAGTGACGATGTACCCGCGGCGGGCCTGGGTGAAGTTCACCTGGCTGGCAAACGCCAGCGCGATCAACGTCCAGGCCGCCCACAACAGCACCCATTTGCGCCAGGATCGGGCTCGACCGGGGCCAAGGTTCATCGGGCGCCCAGCCTAACCGCCGCCCGGAGCGCCGACACGCGCAAAACGGCCCGGGAAACGCCGGCCACCGCGTCTTTGCCGCGGCCCCGCCAACGCCCCGCCGGCGGCAAACGGCCCGGCCATTCAAGTCGGCGCTCCGGGTTTCGCCGGGCCGGCGCTCCCGTCTTGGCGGCCGGCCTGACACCTCCTAACCTGCCGCCCGCCATGAACCGCATCCTCGTGCTTTACGACTCTCGCACCGGCAATACCGCCCAGATGGCCCGTCTGGTGGCCGAGGGCGCGGCGGCCATCGCCGACACCGAGGTCCGCTTGCGCTCGGTGGACGAAGCCACCGCCCAGGACGTGTACTGGTGCGACGGCCTGGCCGTGGGCAGCCCCACCAACATGGGCCTGTTGTCCTGGAAGATGAAACGTTTCTGGGACGAGGTCATGAACGAGCACTGGATGAAGCTCGACGGCAAAATCGCCTGCGCCTTCAGCTCGGCCGGCGGCTGGGGCGGGGGCATGGAACTGGCCTGCCAGTCCCTGCTCACCGTGCTGCTGAACTTCGGCTTCCTGGTCTTCGGCGTCACCGATTACGCCACCAAGCTTCACACCCTCCACTACGGCGCGGTCACCGCGCGCGCGCCGCGGACCGAGGACGCGCAGATCGCCTGCCGGGTGCTGGGCCAGCGGCTGGCCGAGTGGGTGGCGGTGTTCGTGCACGGTCGCCAGGCCGAACATCCCGCGCACAAGCTGGCCCAGCGCGGCCGCCCCGGGCAGGAGTAACGTCACCTACACCTTCACTGGTGGCCTTCGCTCCCACCGTTCGCCGCGCTTCGCCAAAAAGGCCCGGGCTTTCAAGGCCGCGCCGGCCGTTCCCGCTCAGGGCGCCAGGCGATAAAAGGCGTAGGGCAGGCGCGACGCATTCGTATCCACCAAGGTGTAGGGCGGCCAGTGGGGCACAGGGAGCGGGCCCAGCAGTGACCAGTCATTCTTGAGTCGGGTGGAGCGTTGGACGCCAAACATAAGCCCGCCGGGCGAGCCGCGGGTCACTGCGTGCACCTCGCCGGAGGGCAAGCGCGCCAGGCGCTCGAAGCGCAGGTCGCGCACCGGGCGGCCATCGGCGTTGAGCCGGACCAGATACCGGCGGGAGCGGTTGTAGGTGGCAATCGCCGCAACAGTGCCATTCCCGGCCACGGCCAAGCGGGTGTATGGAGGAAACCATCCGAAAGGTTCAAAAGTGAAGGCATTGAACCCGGGGTCTTTAACCCCTTGGGCGTCCAGACGGACCAGACGGATTCCACTGGGAGCCTTAAACCCCGCCAGGATCCGACCATCCGCTTGGCGGGCCAAGACCACCGTGGCGTTGGTGGTAACCGTGCACCCGACGGCACAAAGTGCCGCGCACGGGGGGGCCTCACCCCACGGCGGCAACCGTATCAAACCTTCATCCCCAGCCACCCACACCTGCCCGTCGGGTTCGCTCTCCAAGGCCCAAATTGGCCCGCTGGCGCGAAGCCCACAGCCCGGTTCCGGCACCCCGTCTGCGGAAAGGCGCAGCAACACCCACTCGCCCGTAAGCACCCGGTAGCCGGCTACCAACAGGCGGCCGTCCGGAAGGACGGTCAACGCACTGAGTCCCTCCAAATCCAGTTCGGGCGGGTTGAAACTCGGATCGGCCCGGCCATCGGGCAGCAGGCGGACCACCCCCGGCCCGGGCGCGGGCCTGTGAAACAGCCCCCAGCCGGCCAACACCAGCCGGCCATCCGCCAGCAGCACTCCGTGCGTGTACTCGACCACCTGCTCCGGCAGTTTTTCCCGCAGCGAGCGCTTCCAATTTACCGAAGGACGCAGGGCATCCATCAATCGGTTGGGCAGGTCCCAGGCTTGCGGCGGCACAAAGTTCGGGTCCACCCGGCCATCCGGCAGGTACCGCACCACGCTGCTGCGTTCCCATTCCCCCACCCGGCGGAAAAATCCCGCCACGTAGAGGCTGCCGTCGGCGGCTTCCAGCAACACCCGCACCGGGCCGTCCGGGCCCGCCTGCGGCGCAAACGTGTCGTCCACCGCCTCGTCGGCCTCCAGGCGCGCCAGTCCGGGGCGCGGCCGGGCATCCACGGCGTCGAAATTTCCGGTAACCCACCAGCCGCCGGTGCTCGCGGGAGCGACACAATCGGGCATCCCCCGCAGGAAGCGGGCGGTGCCGGCCGCGTTGTCGTTGTCCTCGATGGTGACCAGGCAACTCTCCGGTATGAAGACCACCCGGGGACTGCGGCTGCGAAAATGCAGGCGGAGCTGCCGCGGGCCTTCCCAGCCGGGGGTGTCCACCACGGGCAGGTAAAACGCGGCATAGTACCCCAGCCAGTCCAAATTATCCACCGTGTCTATGTCCTGAAACAGGGGCCGCTGGATGGGCAAATAATCCCGCCCCACGCGCGCGCCGAGTTCCTCGTAGGCAATCTCCACCAGCTCTTCGGGCGCCAGCAGCGACGGGTCTTCGGCTGGCTTGGCCTGGGACGTGATGTACAGGGACAGGCGCAAGCGGGACTGGTTTTCCGAGACAGTGGCCGTCGCCGTCGCCGGCAACAGCACCCGCACCACGTAACTGAGGTCATCATCGGCGATCCGCACCGTGGCTTCGTGCGGTTCGCCCAACTCCGTCCCGACATCGTAAGGGGTTAAAATCACCTTGAAGCGCTCCCAAGGGTCTTCGACCTCGTCATTGATCAATGGAATTTCGACCGCGTGCGTGTCTTCCCCGGGCGCGAATACCACCAACCCGGAGACGGCTACAAAGTCGCTGCCGGCCGTGGCCGTGTCGGGCACCGCGGCGTACCTCACGTAATCCGGGCCCGCCGTGGACCCGGTGCGCACACATACCAAGGTGGCCCGGCCCTCCGATTCGCGCCCTACCACCGAGTCTTTGGCCCAGTAAAACCGGGGCGGCTCATAGGTTTGTGGCGCCGCATACAACCGCGCCAGTTGCGCCCGGCGCTGGCCTTCGATCTGGGTGAAATTCCCCGCGACCAACACCCGCCCCAGAGAGTCCACCATCAAGGCAGCCTGGGCGAACTTGGTGTCCCCCTCTGGCAGTCCGGTTGGATCGAAGCTCTGCAGCAGCCGTCCCGAAGAATCCAACATAGCCAGGCCCGGTCGGCGGATGCCGTTGACCGAGCCGAAAAGGCCCGCCAGGACCACGCCGCCGTCCCGGGTCACGGCTAGGGCGCTGGCCTCACGATCCAGCGCCGCCACGGGGAAACTTTCATCCACGCTGCCGTCGGCTCGTAAACGAAACACCCGACTCTCCCTCGAATTGAGTTCCAGTCCCGTGCCGACCCCCACAATCCTCCCGTCAGCGAGCACCTGAATCTCCAAGACCGTGGTGGGCACCACGGCGGGCGGCTGCCAATCCTCCCAACCGCCATCCGCCCGGAACCGCAACAAACCCACGCCAGCAAAGTCGCCGGCCACCCAGATGGTCCCGTCGGGCGCCACCGCGATCCGTCGCACCCCCCAATTCCGCAGACTCAGCCCGGGGCGAAACGTCTCATCCCAGGACCCGTCCGGACGCAACCGCACCAGGGAATTCGGTTCGTGGCCGGCCACGCGGAACGCCCGACCGTCCAACACCACGCCCCCGTCCGGCAACAGCGCAAAGCGAATCGCCGGCGACCACGGGCCGCTCGACACACCCGGGGTTCGACCGATGATCCTGACATTGGGGCGAAATTCCAGCGGCGGCAGAAAGCTCGGGTCACGCTGGCCGTTCGGGTAAAGACGGACCAATCCGGCGTCCGGGGGCTCGCCGAGCTGTAGGAGCCGCCAATCCAACCGCCAGCCCACCAAGATTCGGCCGTCGGGCAACAACGCCAGTTCTTCCACCTCCCAGTGCTGATCCGTCCCGGGATCAAACGACAAATCCGGCTGACCAGCCTCATGCAAGCGCACCAACCCCGGGCGCGGCACCCCGGCGAAGTTTTGGAAACGCCCCGCGATCAAAAGCCGCCCGTCTCTCTGTTGCGCCATGCGCACCACCGGCCCATCCGGCCCGGTTCGCGGGTCAAAGCTCAAATCCAAGAGAGCGCCCCGGGCCTCGGGCGCGCGGGTTACCGTCAACACCACACCGCAGACCAAGGAAAGCCAACGTTTCATTGCCACCTCCGGGCTGAGTTACTTGCACCCTATTCGTCCGAAAGGCGCGCGTCAATCCGGGCCCGGAAACCCCGCCCGGCCACGCGCCCGGACTCGTGCGGCGATCCCGGCAAACTGCCCGGCCTGCAGCGTTGCGCCGGGGCCGACAGGCTGGCGATTCTACAACGCCACGGGCCGGGTTTTTGGGAAAGCTGGGCAGATCGAGACCCTTGGGGTTTGGAGGAGGCAAGGGAAGAGGGAGCTCAGTTCGAGGGCGATGCCACGGGGCGCCGGTCCCGACGGTGCCGCTGTCTTCTTCGGCCCCTTGCGCGCCGGCGACTTGAACCGGCGCCATTCAGGCGGCCCGGTGGGGCGGAATGTTTGGCAAATGTTTGGTTCTCGAGCATCGAAATGCGCCGATTGCCGGGGATTGCCAGGGCGGCCGGCCCGGCCATGAAAAGCAAAAACCCCCGAAAGCCTGGCTTTCAGGGGCTGGAAATTGGTTGCGGGGGCAGGATTTGAACCTGCGACCTTCAGGTTATGAGCCTGACGAGCTACCGGGCTGCTCCACCCCGCGATTCGCCGTCGCAAAAGCTAAACGGTGTACCCCGGGACTGACAAGTGGTTTTCCAGCGATGTTGGGGAAAGGCTGGGTAGATCGTGACCCCCCCTGTGGTGAAGTTGAAGGTGTTGAGTGCTCGCCGCAAGGTGGAGCTGCTGCGCCTCCTCCGGAGGAGGGCAGCCCCGTGCCGGAAACGGTGGCCCGGGAAGTGGCTTATCTGCGCGAGCACGCGCCGCGGATGGACTATTGAAGTGCCCAACGGCGGCGGGAACCGCTGGGCTGCGGGGCGGTGGAAGCGACCTCGCGCAGTATCCAACGCGTCGTGGCGGCTGATGGCTCGTCGCCACGGGCCAGGGGCTGGCAAGGGCGCATGGTTCTGCCTCAGGTGCCGGGCCAGCAGCCCAGTTCGCGCAGCGAGACATAATCCTTGTCCCGCTCGGCGGTGCGGCGGCCGATGATGACGTGGTCGAGCACCTCGATTTTGAGCAATTGCCCGGCTTGGATCAGATCGCGGGTGACCCGCAGGTCCGCGTCGCTCGGGGTGGGGTCGCCGCTGGGGTGGTTGTGCACGAGGATGATGGCGGCGGCATTGGCGGCGATGGCGGCTTTGAAGACTTCGCGCGGGTGGACGAGCACGGTGTCCAAAGTGCCCTGGGAGACGGCCACCGGCTCGACGCGGATGAGGCGTCGGCGCGTGTTGAGCAGGAGCACCTGGAAATGTTCCACCTCGTATTGCCGGCAATCCTCGCGCAAGAAATCCGCCACCTGCTCGGGCGATTGCAGCAGTGGTGCGGCCTGGGCGGCTTCCCGGGCCAGCCGCTGGGCCAGGGTGAAGGCGGCTTTCAAGGTCACCGCCTTGTCCCGCCCGACGCCCCGGACCGCGGCCAGGTCCTCGACCCGTGCGCGGGACAGGGCGTCGAGGCTGCCGAACTGCGTGAGCATTTGCCGCGCGGCGTCGAGGGCCGAGACCCCCGCGGTGCCGGTGCGCAGCAGGATGGCGAGCAACTCCTCAGTGGCCAGCGCTGGCGCGCCCTTGGCGAGGAGGCGTTCGCGGGGGCGCTCGCCTTCGGGCAGGTCCTTGATGCGCACGGTGGCGGGCATGGGCGGACCTTGGCAAAGCGACTGCGGCGGTTCAATGGCAAAGCAAGCACTTCGCCCGGCTCGGGCATGGGGAGAGCCGCGGGGTTGGGCCGTACCTCGGCGTCGAGCTTTGGGCCCCCGCGGCTTTGAGAGGCGCGCTCTTGCCGTGCCCGGAGTTCCGGTCCGGGACGGGGCTTACTTGACCACGGGGTTACCGGCGGCCTGCCAGGCGCGCAACCCGCCGTCCAGGTGGATGATGTGCTTGAAGCCCAGTTGCCGGAAGGTTTCGAGGGCGGCCGTGCTGCGCCGCCCCGAGGCGCAGTGGACCAGGTAAGGTCGCTCTCGATCCAAGCGGGCAAGCTCCTCCGCGAACTGCGGTGAGTTGTAGTCAATCAGGCGGGCTCCGTCCAAGTGGCCGGCGGCATATTCCGCGGGGGTCCGCAGGTCCAACACGGTCAGGTTGGTCCTGGCCAAAAGGCGGGCGGCGCCGGGGCCGTCCACGTGCTCGATTCGGGTGGCGGCCCCGGGAGCTTCGGCCGCGGCGGGCGCGCCCGCGCGCGGCGGGGTCAACGAAGCGGAAGGCCCGGCCACGCTGGTCGAGCGGCTTCCCAAAAACACGGCGGCCAGAGCCAGCAACAGCACGAGCAACAACGCCAGACCGGCAGTTTGCATGGCGGGGAAAATGGCACGCCGGGGCGGCGGCGCAAGCATTCCGGGGCTGAATGGCCCCGGCGGGCGCGGCGTCCATAGGTGGTTTTACGGGGCCAGCCGGGTGCGGCCGGGGCGTCGCGCCGGTTCGCCAAACCGGGTTTGCCCGTACACGTACCATCAGCTAAGGTGCCCAAACGATACATGAAGAAGTTTGTCCTCATCGCCGGTGTGCTGCTGCTCGCGGGGTATCTGGGTTACCGCCAGTGGCCCGCCTGGCGGGCGGCCTTGCCCGGCGCGCGACCGGCGGTCGAGCCGCCGAAGACGGCCCTGGTGATCCAGACCAACATCCAGTTCGCCGTCAGCGCGGCGGGCGAAATCGGCCCTGCCGAGCAGGTCTCCGTGCGGCCCGAGATCAACGGCCGCATCGAGCAATTGCCGGTGGACGTGGGCGACCGCGTGCGCAAGGGCGACCTGCTCTTCGCCCTGGACGACAAGGAACTCCAGCAACAAAAGGCCTCGGCGCTCACGGGCATCGAGCGGGCCCGGCTGGAGCTGGAACAGGCCCAGCGCAACTTCCGCCGCTCGGAAGAGCTCTTCGCCGAGAACCTCATCTCGAAGGAGCTCTACGAAAACGCCAAGACCGCCTACGACCTGGCCAAAAATTCCCTCGACCGCGCCCAGCGCGAGCTGGCGTTGATCGAGGAGCGGCTGACCAAGACCAAGGTTGTGGCGCCGTTCGATTGCACGGTGCTCACGCGGCCGGTCTCGATCGGCCAGGCGGTCTCCGGCTCGGGCGGGTTCAACAGCGGCACCGAGGTGCTGACCATTGCCGACCTCAACTCGATGGTCATCAACGCCCACATCAACCAGGCCGACGTGCCCCGGTTGCGCGTGAACCAGGAGGTCGAAGTGGCCGTCGAGGCCGTGGTGGGGCTGACCGTGACCGGCGTGGTCGAGCGCATCGCCCCGCAGGCCACCATCAAAAACAACATCAAAGGCTTTGCCGCGCGCATCCTGCTCAAGAACGTGGACCCGCGAGTGCGCCCCGGCATGACCGCCAACATCAAAATCCCCGTCGCCTCGGCCGCCAACGTCCTGGCCGTGCCGCTGGCCGCCGTGTTCACCGAGAAAGACCCCGAGTCCGGTCGGTACGAGCGGTTCGTGTACGTGGCGCGCCACGGCGGTTTTGAGAAGCAACCGGTCAAGGTGGGGGTGTCCGATTACTTTTTCGCCGAGATTCAGGAAGGGTTGAGCCCGGGCGAGGTCGTGGCGCTCGAATTGCCCAAAGAAATGCGCGCCCCCGCCGGCGCCGACCGCCTGGCCGGAGGTCGCCCGGGCGCCGCCGGCGCTTCGCCCACCCTGCGCGCGGCCGCCGGACCGGCAGCCACCGCCGTGACCAACCGCCCCGCAGGTTCGGCCGCCCCGGGTGCTCCCGGGCGACCGGGCGGTGGTGGACCGGCCGGCAGCGCGCGTTGACCTTCCCTCCTCCCTGCCATGGCCCTGGTCGAAGTCCGCCACGTCAGCAAAATCTACCGCCTGGGCGAGGAGGAAATCCGCGCCCTGGACGACGTCTCGCTGGACATCGAGAGCGGCGAGTTCATCTCGATCATCGGGCCCTCGGGCAGCGGCAAGTCCACCCTCATGCACATCCTGGGTTGCTTGGACACGCCCACGGCCGGGACGGTGAAGCTGGACGGGGTAATGATTCAGGACGCCTCGCCCCGGCAACTGGCCGCCTTGCGCAACCAGAAAATCGGGTTCGTCTTCCAGTTCTTCAACCTCCTGCCCAAGCTCAACGTGGTCCAAAACGTCGAGCTGCCCATGATTTACAGCGGCGTGCCCGCGCGGGAGCGGCGCCGGCGCGCGCTGGCGGCGCTCGAGGCGGTGGGCCTGGCCAACCGGTGCCGGCACCGGCCCAGCCAGCTCTCCGGCGGCCAGCAACAACGCGTGGCCATCGCGCGCGCCCTGGTGAACGACCCCCGCATCATTTTCGCGGACGAGCCGACGGGCAACCTCGACTCCCACACTGGCGAGGCCATCCTGGGCCTGTTCCGCGAACTCAGCCGCCAGGGCCGCACCATCGTGCTGGTCACGCACGACCCCGAGATTGCCGCGGTCACGCCCCGCCGTATCGAAATCCGCGACGGCAAGGTGGCGCAGAAAGTGGACCTGACACTGGCCGGCCTGGACCGCGGCGCGCCGCCGCCGGGCGCGCCGCCGGCCACCGCCGCCTCCCCGGCATGAAACGCCTGCTGCACCAGGTGCTCTTCGGCGGCATCACCGGCAACGCCCTCACGGTGGACCTGGGCCTGGCCGTCTTGCGGGTGGCGGCGGGTCTGCTGCTCTGCCTGTTGTCGCGAGGGATTCTGTTCCGGCCGGACGGCTGGGGGCCGCCGGCGTGGTTTGTGGACCACGTGGCCGCGCTCGGGTTCCCGGCGCCGGCGGGGTTTGCCTGGGCGGCGTTGCTGTCCGAATTTTTCGGCGGGCTGCTGCTGGTGGCGGGTTTGCTCACCCGGCCTGCGGCCCTGCTCAACGCGGTGACCACGGGCGTGGCCGCCTTCGGCCACCATCAACAGCCCACGGCCGACGGCTTGAGCGCGCTGGCCTTTTGCGTGATGACCGGCGTGCTGGCCGTGGCCGGGCCGGGGCGGTACAGCCTGGACGCGCTGGCGCGGTGGTTCGGGCCGCCGCGCGCGCCGCGTCCCCAATGAGGTGGGAGCCATGAACCGGGAACTTTCGCCTTCGCCGCGCGCGCCGGTCTGGCGCTGGGCGCCGACGCTGGGTCCGACGCTGGGGGCGGGCTTCCGGGAAATCTGGGCGCACAAGTTCCGCTCACTGCTCACCATGTTGGGCATCATCCTCGGCGTCTCGAGCCTGGTGGCGATGTCCGCCCTGGTGAAGGGCATGGAAAACGGCGCCAAGGAAGCGCTCATCGCCATCGGCGGCCTCGAGAAGGTGCGCGTCGAGCCGCAGAACGTGCCGCCGGAGCAAATCCACCTGCGCGACCAGGCGGTGGGCATCACCCTGCATGACGTGCGGGCGCTGGCGGCCAGCGCCCCGCTGGTCCGGCGCATTTCTCCCGAGATGCGCGTGCCGGCCACGCTCAGCGCCAACGGCAAAAACTTCCGCCCGTTCATCTGCAATGGCGTTTGGCCCGTGGCGCTGGAGATGAGCGAGCACGTCATCGCCCACGGCCGCATGTTCAACGAGATTGACGACGAAGAGGCCCGCAACGTGTGCGTCATCGGCACGGCCACGCGCGACGCGCTCTGGGGTTCGCCCGAGGAGACCGGTCGCGAGATCATCCCGGTGGGCGAGACCGTGTCCATCAACGGCGTGCCGTTCACCATCGTGGGGATGTTCCAGCACTACGAAAGCGAGCAGGACCGCCGGCGCCGCGAACTCGAGGCCCGGGAGGCGGCGGCGGGCCGGACCAACGCGGTGAGCGGTCCGGTGCGCGACCGCGGTTGGCGCGGGCGGGGGCGGGGCAACTTCGTCTTCTGGCTCAAGAACGCCACGGTGTACATGCCGTTGAACACGGCCTGGATTCGTTTCCGCAGCGGGGTCAGCGTGAGCGCCGGTTTCGGCCCGGGAGGCGGGCGGGGGCCGGGCGGCCCGCAGAGCGTGGAGGCGGCGGGCGACCCGCGGTTGTCGAACCTCGAGTTGAAGATCGCCAGCGTGGACGTGTTGAGTGAGGCGTTGCAGCAAATCCGCAACGTGCTCATGGCCACCCACAAGGGGATCGAGGATTTCAGCTTCCGCACCCAGGAGGACTGGGCCGAGCAGATCAACACCTTCATCCGCAACGCCCGCATCAGCGGCGGTCTCATTGCGGGCATCAGCCTGCTGGTGGGGGGCATCGGCATCATGAACATCATGCTCGCCAGTATCACCGAGCGCGTGCGCGAAATCGGCATCCGCAAATCCGTGGGCGCCAGCACGGCCGACATCTTCATCCAGATTCTGGTCGAGAGCGTCGTGTTGGCGGTGCTGGGCGGGTTGATCGGGCTGGCCACCTCGTTTGGCCTGGTGCAATTGATCGCGGGGGTGTCGCCCACGGACAACGCCCCGGTGGTGACGCCCACCGCGCTGTTGGTGGCCTTCGGCTTCAGCGTGGGCATCGGCATCCTCGCCGGCCTCATCCCGGCCGTGAAGGCCGCGCGCCTGGACCCCATCCAGGCCCTGCGCTACGAGTAACCGCCCCCCGCCATGACGCTGTTCACCATTCTGGCCGTCGGCCTCAAGGAAGTGTGGGCGCACAAGTTCCGCTCGCTGCTGACCATGCTGGGCATCATCCTGGGCGTGGCCAGCCTGGTGGGCATGGCGGCCATCATCAAGGGCATGGAAAACGCCCTCAAGGAGGCCATGATCGCCATGGGCGGCGCAGACAAGGTCCTGCTCGAACAACAGGAGGTCCCCCCCGAGCAGGAGCATCTGGCCGATCAAGCCCCCGGGCGCACCATGCACGACGTGCTGGCCCTGCGGGAGAGCGCCCCGTTGCTGCGGCTGGTCTCGCCGGAAATGCGCATCGAGGGCGCGCTGGTCAGCCGGGGCGACAAGCGGGTTTTCCCCTCCGAGGCAGTGGGCGTATGGCCGGCGGTGCTGGAGATGAACCTGCACACCCTCGAGCACGGCCGCTTCTTCAACGAACTGGACGAGGAAAACGCCCACGCCGTGTGCGTGATCGGCACGGGCATTCGCGATGAACTCTTCGGCGCGCCCGAGGAGGTGGGGCGCGAAATCATCCCCATCGGCGAGACGGTGCTCATCAACGGCCAGCCCTTCACCATCGTGGGCATGTTCCAGCGCTACGAGAGCGAGCAGGACCGCAAGCAGCGCGAGCTGGCCGCCCGCCAGCCGCGCGAGCCGCAGGCCGGTCCCGCCCGCCAGCGCGGCTGGGGACGCCGGGGGAGCTGGGCCTTTTGGCGCAAGAACATGACGCTCTACATGCCGCTGAACACCGCCTGGCTGCGCTTCCGCGCCGCCGGAGACCGGGACGGCATCCCGGACCCGCGCCTGACGGACATTGACCTGAAGGTGGCCGGCCTTGAACTGCTCGAGCCCGCGTTGCAGCAGGCCCGGAACGTCCTCATGCTGACCCATCGCGGCATCGAGGACTTCAACTTCCGCACCCAGGAAAACCAGCTCGACAGCATCAACCAGCAAATCCGCAACGCGCGGCTCAGCGGCGGCCTCATTGCGGGCATCAGCCTCTTGGTCGGCGGCATCGGCATCATGAACATCATGCTGGCCAGCATCAACGAACGCATTCGCGAGATTGGCATCTGCAAGGCCGTGGGCGCCACGGGCCCGGCCATCTTCACGCAAATCCTGGTCGAGAGCGTGGTCATCGCCCTGCTCGGCGCCGCGCTGGGCGTGGGCGCGTCGTTCGCCCTGGTGCGCGTGCTCGAACTGGTCACCCCCGCCGCCAACGCCCCGGTCATCACGCTCCCGGCGCTGATCGTGGCCGTGGTCTTCAGCGCCGCGGTGGGGGTGGTCGCCGGCTTGTTCCCCGCCTTCAAGGCCGCGCGCCTCAATCCCATCCAGGCCCTCCGCTACGAGTAGCCCGCGGGGGAGCGCCCGCCGCGCGGCCGGGGGCCGGTTTGCGGGAAACGCCGGCCAACCCGCCGCCGCATTGCGCGCTGGCCGCTGGCACCGGGTTCCCGGTAGGCTCGCCCGCACAACGTACGCACCGCGCCCATGCCCTTGCGCATTGACCCGGACCTGACGCCCCGCCGCCTGGCGCCGCTCCTGGAGCGGCTCTTCGAGCTTTCCGCCGCCAAAATCCTCGACCTCGAAAAAACCTGGCGCCCGCGCGCCGGCGCGCCGGTCTTCACCGTGCGCGGCCGCTACACCGCGCGCGGCTGGACCGAGTGGACGCAGGGCTTCCAGTACGGCGCGGCGTTGCTTCAGTTCGACGCCACGGGCGAGCGGCGCTTCCTCGAACTGGGCCGGCGCGCCACGCTCGAGCGCCTGGCGCCGCACCTGACCCACACGGGCGTGCACGACCACGGGTTCAACAACGTCTCGACCTACGGGAACCTGCTCCGGCTGGCGCGCGAAGGGCGCTTGGCCGCCGGCGCGAACGAGCCGGAGCTTTACGCGCTGGCGCTGCGGGTGAGCGGCGCCGTGCAGGCCGCGCGCTGGACGCGCCTGGCCGACGGCACCGGGTTCATCCACAGCTTCAACGGCCCGCACTCGCTGTTTGTGGACACGCTGCGCACCTGCCGCGTGCTGGCGTTGTCGCACCAGCTCGGGCACGCCCTGATGGGCGAGCAGGAGGCGCGGATTTCGCTGCTGCGCCGGCTGGTCGAGCATGCGCACAACACGGCCCGCTACAACGTCTATTACGGCGCGGGCCGGGACGCCTGGGACGTGCCGGGTCGCGTGGCCCACGAGGCCGTTTTCAACGTCACCAGCGGCGTGTTCCGCTGTCCCAACTCGCAACAGGGCTGGTCGCCGTTCAGCACCTGGACCCGCGGTCTGGCCTGGGCGTTGTGCGGTTTCGCCGAGCTGCTCGAGTACCTTGCCGCGGGCGGGGCGCGGTTGCGCCGCGAGCTGGCCCGGGAATTCGCGGACCGGCCCGATTTGACGCCGGCCCGCATCGAAGCCGCCTGGCGGCGCGCGGCCGTGGTGACGGCCGACTTTTACCTGGCGCACTGCTGTGCCGACGGTATCCCGATGTGGGACACCGGCGCGCCGAACCTGCACCGGCTGCCCGCCGATTATCTCGAACGCCCGGCCGACCCCTTCAACGCCTGGGAGCCGGTGGACAGCTCCGCCGCCGCCATCGCCGCGCAGGGGCTTTGGCGGCTGGGCAATTACCTCCGCGCGAAGGCCGCCGGGCGCCCGGTCGCCGAGGGTCCGATGGCACTCTCCGCGCGTCCGCCTGCGGCATCCGGCATCCGGCATCCGGCATCCGGCATCCGGCATCCGGCATCCGGCATCCGGTCTCCGGCAGCGCGCTACCAGGCCGCCGCGCTCACCATTGCCCGCACGCTTTTTTCCGAGCCCTACTTGTCCACGCACCCGAAGCACCAGGGCCTGATCCTGCACTCGGTGTACCATCGGCCCAACGGCTGGGACTACGTGGCGCCGGGCCAAAAGGTGCCCAACGGTGAAAGCTCGATGTGGGGCGATTACCACGCCCGCGAGCTGGCCTTGTTGCTCCTGCGCGCGGCGCGCGGCGCGCCGTACCTGAAGTTCTACCTCGACTGACCCATGCCCGACCCCGCGCCCTTCACCCGCCTGGCCGCGCTCAAATCCCCGGCCGCCTTCCGCGAGTACGCCGCCGCGTTGGGTTTGGACCTGCCCTGCGACGACGCCGTGCTCACCGGCGCGCCGTCGCCGCTGGCGCAGCCGATCGAGGGCTTCCGCCTCAACGGCAAGTGCCCGCTCAACCGCTGGGCCATCCAGCCCATGGAAGGTTGGGACGGCACGCCCGCGGGGGGCATCACCGACGAGGTGCGGCGGCGCTGGCGGCGGTTTGGCGAGAGCGGCGCCGGCATCCTCTGCGGCGGCGAGGCCATGGCCGTGCGGCCCGACGGCCGGGCCAACCCCAATCAACTGGTCATCGGCCCCGCCACGCAGCGCGACCTGGCCGAGCTGGTGTCGCTGGCCCGCGCCGCGCATCGCGAGCGGTACGGCGCGGCGGCGGCGGACCGGTTGATCATCGGCTTTCAGCTCACGCACTCGGGCCGGTTCTGCCGGCCCCGCGAAAAGACCCGGCCCGAGCCGCGCGTGGCGTTCCGGCATCCGCTGCTGGATCGGCGCTTCGGCGTGACGAGCGGCGCGCAGGTGTTCACAGACGCCGAGTTGGATCGGCTGGTCGAGGACTACGTCGCCGCGGCCCGCGTGGCGCGCGCGGCGGGGGCGGACTTCGTGGACCTCAAGCATTGCCACGGTTACCTGCTGCACGAGCTGCTGGGCGCGCACACCCGGCCGGGCCGTTACGGTGGGAGCTTTGAAAATCGCACCCGCTTCTTGCGCGCGGTGGTGGCGGCGATTCGGGCCGATGGCAACCCCATCGCCCTGGGCGTGCGGCTGAGCGCCTTTGACTTCGTGCCTTTCCGGCCCGACCCCGCGCGCTCAGCCCCGGGCAAACCCGGTCCGGGCATCCCGGAGGATTTCCGCGACTGCCTGCCGTACTGGTACGGTTTCGGGGTTGCCCCGGAGCACCCGCTCGAGCCGGACCTGACGGAGCCGTTCCGCTTTGCCGAACTGTGCGTGGAATTGGGCATCCAGGTGCTGAACCTCAGCGCCGGCTCGCCGTACTACAACCCGCACATCCAGCGTCCGGCGATGTACCCACCCAGTGACGGCTACCAGCCGCCGGAGGACCCGCTGGTGGGCGTGGCGCGGCAGATGCACGCGGTCCGGCGGGTCAAGGAACACCTGCGGCAAATCCGAAGACCGAAGTCCGAAGTCCGAAGTCCGAAGTCGGAACCCTCCGGCCCGATCGTGGTCGGCTCGGCATACTCGTACCTCCAGGAATTCCTGCCGCTCGTGGCGCAGGCGGTGTTGCGGGCGGGCTGGGTGGACGTGGTGGGCCTGGGCCGGGCTGTGCTGAGTTATCCCACCATGTTGGCTGACGCGGTGCAGACCGGGCGGCTGGACCCGCGCCGGATTTGCCGCACCTTCAGCGATTGCACCACGGCACCGCGCAACGGGCTGATCAGCGGCTGCTACCCGCTGGACCCCTACTACGCCGGTCGGCCAGAGGCGCAGCAGCTCAAGGCGCTCAAGCGCGGCCTGCCGGCGGGTTAGTTCTGCGGCGCCGTCGAGGCCGGAGGCGCGGCCTCGCCGCTTGCGGAGGGCTGTGCGGCGGACGCGGCGGGGGGATTCTCAGCAACCGCGGCCGGTGCCGACGCAGCCGGCGCGGTTTCCCGCTCAGGTTCGGATGCGGCCAGGGCTGGTCCGGCCGAAAAGGCGGGCGCGGCTTCGACCGGCTCGGGCGCGAGCGGAGTCGGGGTGCCTTCTGCCGGGGGCGCGGCGGTGGGCGCGGGCGCACCGGTTTCGGCGGTGGCGACGGGCGCTTCGGCCAAGGGCGCCGGGGCGGCGGGGACCTCGGGGCTGGCCGGTTCCGAAGGGGCCAGGGCGGGCTCCGCGGCAGGCAGAGCGGTCGGGGCGGCGGCTGCGGGGGCAGCGGCCGCGGCGGATGGCTCGGCGGGTTTGCGGTAAGGCTCGATCCAGTCAATCCGGTACCGGGCGCGGTGGCCTTCCAGTTCCAGTTCCGCCTCCTCGCCGGGTTTTTTGCCCATCAGGGATTGGGCCAACGGGCTGAGGTAGCTGACGATGTGCCGCTCGGTGTCGAAGTCCCAGGCGCCCAGGATGGTGACCACTTCGGTGTGGTCGCGGCCCAGTTCGGTGATTTGGACGCGGGTGCCGATGCCGACCGCGTCGGCCCGGGCCTCGCTGAAGTCGGTGCCGCGGGCGCGGGCGAGCTGGTATTCGAGCTCGGCCTTGCGCTCCATGAGCAGGCGGTGGTGTTCCTTGGCGGCCTTGTACTCGTGGTTTTCGCGCAGGTCGCCGTAGCTGCGGGCGATGGCGATGTCGCGCGAGTTGGCGGGGATTTTCTTCTCGACCAGCTCGCGGTACTCCTGGCGGCGGCGTTCGAGGCTTTCCCAGGAAACCACCAAGGGTTGTTCCTGGCGGGATTGTTCGCCGGCGATGAGCGACTGCACGGCGGGGAAATGTTTGACGATGCGCGCCAGGAGCGAGCGCTTGTCCATGTCGTCGAAGCTGGGCGAGAGCTGCAGGGCGCGGGTGAGGTCCTTGATGAGCTCGATGTCGGCGGTTTCGATCAGCTCGATGAGCAGGTTCTGATCGCTGAGGATGTAGTCCTGGAGGCGGCGGGTTTTCTTGTCCTGGAACTGGTCGCGCTCGATGGCGCTGAGCATGGCGCGGAAGACCTCGGGGCCCAGCAGGTCGGCGAACTGGTCGGTGTCCCGTTCCTTGGCCAGCCACAGGAGCAGTTCGCTGCTGGCGGTGTGCTGGCTGATGAGGCGGGCCAGGTGGTCCTTGAGCAGGTCGAGGTGGCCGGCCTCGATGAGGATGCGGGCGCCTTCGCCGCAGAGCCGGGCGCCGACGTGGTTGAGGGTCTCGAGGAGGGCGGTGTGCCAGTCGGCCGGGCGGGCCTCGCGGAAGGATTGGAGGGCGCGTTTTTGCCGCGGCACCGTGATCTGTTCGAGCACACGGCCGGGTTGTTCGACCTGTTCCCAGACGGCGCGGGCGGTCACCTCGTCGGGCGCGGGTTCGAGGCCGGCGGCGGCGCGGAGGTCGTCGCGGGTGAAGATGGCCTCGAGGGCGAGGGCGGGCTGGGTGCGCTGGTGGGAGGCGATTTCGGCGTTGAGCAGGGCGAGCGCCTCGGCGGCGGCGGCCCGGGGATCGTCCAGTTCGCCGAGGTTTTTGAGCAGTTCGGCCGCGGCGACCAGGCGGGCCTTGAGGCCCTTGGCCGCGCGGAAGTCCTGGAGGAGCCGCTGGCGCAGCGAGGTTTCCTCCGGCTGGTACACGATGGGGTCGGTCTTCTTGAGGGGGATGAGGAAGTGCCCGTCCTTTTTGAGCTCCTGGCGGGCGGCTTCCCACCATTTGCGCCAGTCTTCGGTGACGACGTCCGGGACGAGGGCTTCCTGGATTTGCTGGACGGTGGCGCGGCCGCCGTAGCTTTGGAGGACCAGTTTGATGACCTCGAGGTGTTTGAGGGCGGCCAGGGTGCGCAGGCCGGCCAGGTCCTCGGCCTTGCGGGCCAGGATGTGGTCGCGGGGGATGGGTTTGAGTTGTTCGGCGGCAAAGCCCAGGTCCATCGAGTGGCCGGGCTTGTTCGCGAAGTCAATGATCATCCGGCCAAACACCGGGTCCACCTGCCGAATCCGCCCGAAGCCCCAGCCCCGGTGCTGACAAAAACCATGTTCGATGAGCGCCAGCAGGGGCGCCACGTGCCGGCGTTCGATCTTGCCGGCGGATACCAGGCTCTCAAGCGCTTCCTTCATGTCTGTTACGGCTCGCTTCCAACAACGTGACGGGCATTATTGCCAGGTGCAGTCGCGCAAACCAAGAGAAATTGCCTACCGCGCTTTGCTGGCCCGCGAGGCCGGCCGGGGGTACATCGAGGACCTGCTCGAGGCCGAGCTGGCCGGGACGCGCCTGGCGGCGGCCGACCGCCACCTGGCCCAGGAACTGGCCTTCGGCGTGGTGCGCTGGCAGGCGCCGCTGGACTGGCTCATCGAGCAGAAAGCCGAAGGGCGCCGCCAGCGGCCGGAGGTGCAGGTGCTCTTGCGCCTGGGCCTGTACCAGCTTTTCTGGCTGGACCGCGTGCCCGACCACGCGGCGGTCTTTGAAACCGTGGCCCTGGCCCCGCCCGGCCCCGGCCGCTTCGTCAACGCCGTCCTGCGCGCCTACACCCGGGAGCGGGAGGCCGCCCGGGCCGCCCTCGAGGAACTCAAGCGCACCGACCCCGCCTGGGGGTGGTCGCACCCGGCCTGGCTGGTCGAGCGGTGGACCGCCCGGTGGGGCGGGGCCGAGACCCGGCGCCTGCTCGAGTGGAACAACCAGCCCGCCCGCACCTTCGCCCGGGTCAACACCCTGGTGGCCGACCCCGCCAAGCTGCTCGAACGCTGGCGCGCCGAGGATGTGGACTACGACTTCCGCCGGTACGACTGGACCCCGGAGAACCTGGTCTTCGAGTTGCGCGCCCACCCGCCGCTGTACCGGCTGGAGAGCTTCCAGAAAGGCTGGTTCTACGTGCAGGACCCCAGCACGCTGCTGGCGCCGCACCTGTTGGACCCGCAGCCCGGCGAACGCATCCTGGACCTGTGCGCCGCGCCCGGCGGCAAGACCACCCGCCTGGCCCAGATGGTGGACAACGACCTGCACCTGGTGGCGGTCGAGCCCTCGGCGTCGCGCCGCCGGCGGCTGGTCGAAAATTGCGAGCGGCTCGGCGCCGAGTGCACCGCGGTGGCTTCCCTGGCCGAGGCGCCCTTCCGCGAGTTTGACCGCGTGCTGGTGGACGCCCCCTGCTCGAACACCGGCGTCATCCGCCGCCGGCTGGACCTGCGCTGGCGCCTGCGCCCCGAGGAGATCACCCGCCTGGGCCGGACCCAGCGAGACCTGCTCGAACAGGCCGCCTCCGTGCTCCGCCCCGGCGGCCGGTTGGTGTACAGCACCTGCAGCCTCGAACCGGAGGAAAACCACGGCCTGATCGAGGCCTTTGTCGCGGCGCATCCCGAATTCACCCTGGCGACCGAACGGGAGCTGTTCCCCCCGCAAAGCCAGACCGACGGCGCCTACGTGGCCGTGTTGGAAAAGGCCGCCTGACCGCCGGGCGGTGCGGCGCCGCGGGTTCCCGGCCGGGCGGGCCGGGGGGCTTCATTTCAACCATTGCGGCAGCCACAGGCTCAGCGCGGGCACGTAGGTGATGATCACCACGCCGAGGGCCCGGACGCCCAGCACCCCGAGCGAGGCGCGCACCACCTCGGGCACCGGTTTGTTGAAGCGGTACGAGGCCAGAAACAGGTTCATGCCCACCGGCGGGGTCAGGTAGCCCAGTTCGAGGTTGGCCAGGAAGATCACCCCCAGGTGCAGCGGCTCGATGCCAAACGCCGTGCCTATGGGCACCAGCAACGGCACCACCACCACGATCGCCGAGTAGATGTCCATCAGGCAGCCCACCGCCAGCAGGAACAGGTTCACCGCCAGCAAAAAGGTGTACCGCGACTTGAGCGTGGCCGTGGCCCATTCGACCGCCCGGTCCGGCACCTGCGCGTCAATCAAGTAGTACGTGAACCCCAGCGCCACGCCCAGGATCAACAACACCCCGCCCACCAGCAGCGCACACTCGGTAACCACCCGCGGCACGTCCCGGAACAGGCGCAGGTCGCGATAGACGAACGTTTCCACGACGAACGCGTAAAACGCGGTCACGGCCGCCGCCTCCACCGGCGTGGCCAGGCCGGAAAACAACAGGATCAGCGCCACCACCGGAATGAGCAGCTCCCAAAACGTTTCGCGCAAGGCCGTCCACGCCGTGCGCAGCTCGAAGCGGCGTCGCGTCGCCGGTCCGGGCGGTCCCTGGCGAATGGCCCACCAGCCGGTCAGCGCCACCAACAGCAGCCCGGGCACGAAACCGGCCTGGAAGATTTCCTCGATGCGGATGTTCGCGTTGGCGCTGGTGCTGGCCACGATCGCGTACAAGATCGGCGGCAGGCAGGGCGGGAAAAGCAACCCCAGCGAGCCCGACCCGGTCAGCAACCCCACCGCCGCCCGCTCGCGGTACCCGGCCCCCAGCAGCACCGGCAACAACAGCCCGCCCAGCGCCAGGATGGTCACGCCGGAGGCCCCGGTGAACGAGGTGAAAAACGCGCACACCACCACCGTCACGAGGGCCGGTCCGCCGCGCACATGCCCGAACCACGCCTCAAACAGGCGCACAAACCGCCGCGCCGCGCCGCCCTCGGCCAGGAAGTACCCCGCCAGGGTGAAGAGCGGGATGCTCGGCAGGGTGGGGTTGATCGTGAGTCGGTAGTGGTTGAGCGGAATCGCCGCCACCGTGTCGCCGCCGGTCCAGAAAAAAATCAGCGAAGCCCCGCCCAGCGCGGCAAAGATGGGCGCGCCGGCCAGGACGGCGGCCAGCAACACGACCAGCGCCGGCCAGCGCAACAGCTCGGGCGAAAAACCGGTCCAGCCCAGCCGTTCGGCCAGCGGCGGCAGGGTTTTGAACAGCGCCACCAACAGCCCGGCCAGCGCCAGGGCCGCCAGGCGCCGGCGCCACGTCGGCCCGGCGTGCCAGACCAGCCGCGCCGCGATCAGCCCGAAGCCCAGCACCAGCACCAGTTGCACGGTCCAGACCGGGATGCCGTAGGCGAGGATTTTGCCCAAGGGCCGCGTGGCCGCCACGAATTCGACGCTGGCCAGGCAGAGGAACGAGCTGATCGCCGCCGCCACTCCGGCGCTGAAAACCTGCGCCCCCGTCAGCAGTCGGCCCTTCAGAAAATGCGTCAGCGTCGAGATGTTCAGCAGCCGCGCCTCGCGGGCGGCCAGCGCTCCGCCCAACATGCCCACCACCAGCACCAAGTGTTGCACCAGTGGCGCCGAGGCAGGGATGCCCTTGCCGGCCAGTTTGCGAAGGACCACTTCGAGGGTGGGCAGGACCACCATCAGGCCCAGGGCGAGGACCAACAGCCACTCTTCGGTCCGGCGTAAAAAGTTCAGCCACGCCGGACGCGCGCTTTCCGGCACGCCCGTCGGCTGAGCGGGCTGGATCAGGTCCATGACAAGCCTCACCGGCGCGCGCTTCCTCGCCCGGCGTTGGCCCGAGGCCTGGCCACGGCGGCCTGTGGGGCAGCCGGCTGGGGAAAGGCGCGCAGTCCGTGTGGGGGGTTATACCCGGGCGGGGCGGCTTGAAAACAACTTTGGTGTTAAAACGCGGGTTCGCTTTCGGCCCGGAGCCTGCTATGCTTTGCCAACATGCACACCAGACGGTTGGTTTTTTGCCGGCTTCCCGTGGTCGGCGGCAACTTTTCCCCTGGGCTTCTGCTTCGCTCCCTTGGTCGCAGCCTGCTCGTGCTGGGGCTGTTGACTTTGGCGACCGCCAGTCCCGCAGCCGGGCCGGTCACTCCCACCCCCGCCCGGGCCGAACGCATCCCGTGGCTGGACCCCGCTCCCGGACCGCGCCTGGCCGCGCCCCTGCGGGGGCGCCCGGTGCGGCTCAAATCCGGCGCCTTCGCCGGGGCGGGGGAACTGGCCGCCAACCTCGCCGCTGTATGGGCTGGCCGTCCGGATGCCCCCGCGGCCCGTGTGCTCGTGCAACTGGACCGTCCGCCCGAGGCCGCGGCGCGCGCCCGGCTCGATCAGGCCGGGGTGAAGTTGCTGGGGTATGTGCCCGAAGGCGCCTACTTCGCCCACGTGCGGCGCGAGGCGGATTTGGCGCAGGCGGCGCAGGCCGGGTTGCGGTGGCTGGGCGCGGTCTATCCCGAAGACAAACTCAGCGAAACACTGCGGGCGGGCGCTCCGGGTCGTTGGGCCCTCGAGCCGGACGGCCGGGTGAATCTGCGGGTTTGGCCCTTCGAGGACGCTTCTTTGGCGGACCTCCGGGAAGCCCTGGCGGGGCTGGGGATCGAGGTGACACGGGAATCGTCCGACACGCACGAAGTGCAAGTGCGCGCCGCGCCCGGAGCGGTACTCGCCCTGGCCGGGCTGGACGCGGTGCGCTGGGTGGAAGAAGTGCCGCCGCCCATCGCCCTGTACAACGACGGTCTGCGGACCAACCTGCAGGTCACTGCCCTCGAGGACCCGCCCTACAATCTGACCGGCGCCGG
>Ga0272446_1002283_pt1 | contig 26377 bp, 16 predicted proteins | sample YNPCB0061_FD_194587 | JGI IMG/M metagenome (GOLD analysis project Ga0272446, IMG submission 194587) | Hot spring microbial mat communities from Yellowstone National Park, WY, United States - YNP-CB-006-1 | ecosystem: Environmental > Aquatic > Thermal springs > Hot (42-90C) > Sediment | place...
CGCAAACCCGATGGCGCGGGTAACGTCCCGCCTCGCAGACGCGCACCGGCACGCCGCCTTGGCGCAGGGCGATGCCCAGCGTCAAGCCCGCCGGCCCGCCGCCCACGATCGTGACTTCGCGCCTGTTCATCGGTCTTCGCGCCGTCGCGCCACGAACAGGTGCGTGAACACTGCCACCCGCCGTTCGCGCAGCGCCCAGCCCCGTTCCGGCCAGAGCGCCGACAGTTCCCCGTCCTGAAATCCCGCGGCGACGCTTCGGCGCGCGTCATGCCGCGTGACCGCGTGACAGCCGAGCAATCCGAGCAACCGCGCGCCCAACCACGAGACCCCATCGCGTCGCGTCTCGCACGCTACAAACAGGCGTGTCCGGGGCGCGATTTGTTCAAACAGACGCCGCAGTGAGCCCTCGTCGAAGTGGTGCAGAAACAGGTTGGCCACCACCGCGTCGGCCTGCGGCGCGATGACCATCCACTCGCGCGCATCGGCCACCACCGGTTCGGCCCGCCACCCGAACTCGCGGAAGCGGTTCAGCGTGTGGCCGTTCACGACGGGCTGGCGATCCACGAGAATCACTTCGACGCCGTGCCAATCCGCGTAACGGGCGCGCGCCAGCCCGAGCAGCAACGCGCCATCACCCGCGCCCAGCTCGATGAGCCGACGCGGCGGCTCGCGAAACCCGGAACGCAGCGCGCGTTCGAGAATGGCGTGATGCCGGAGCAGCCGGTTGAGCCGCTGCAAATCGCGTCGCGCCCGCGCCGCCGCCGGATGTTCGGGCGACAGGACATCCAGCAATTCGGGCTGCACGACGCGTTTCACGCGCTTTGCACCTCCCAGAGCGCGCCGTGGCAACTGAACCCAGCGCCGAACGAGGACATCCACCACCAACCGTCGTCGGCGGTGTCCTGCAACGCGCGTTCCAGCACGAACAACACCGTCGGGCTGCTCAGGTTGCCGAACTCGCGCAAGACCGCCGCGCTGTGGCGCACGTCCGCCTCGGTCAACTTCAACTCCGCGCGCAGCGCCGTCAGCACGTCGCGCCCGCCGGCGTGCAAAATCCAGCCGCGAATCGCCTCACGCCCGAGGCCCGCGGCGCGCAGCGACCCGGCCAACAACTGCGCCGCCTCCCGACCCGCCAGCGCCGGCACGCGGCGGGACAGCCGGTTGCGCAACCGCCCTTCCTGCTGCTCGAACCGCAGCGCCTCCCGCTCCGACGGAAGCAACCGCGACGCCGAGAACTTCCACTCGATTCGCCGACGCCCGCGGAGCGGTTCGGAGGCCAGCACGGCGGCGGCCGCGCCGTCCCCGAACAAACAGGCGCTGATCAACACCCCGGGATCGTCATCCACGCACAACGCCGCGCTGCACACCTCCACGCACACCGCCAGCACGCGAGTCGCCTGGCCCGAGCGCACCAGCGCTTCGGCCGCGCGCAATCCCGGCAACGCCGCGCCGCAACCCTGCCCCACCAGATCGAGCGCGAACACGTCCCGGCGCAACCCCAGCATTTCGGTCAGATAACTCGTCAGGCCGGGACAGAGATACCCTGTGCACGTGCACGCCAGCACGGCATCCATTTGCTCGGCAAAACAGCCCGCGTCCGCGAGCGCGCGGGACGCCGCCTGCGCCGCCAGTTGTGGCGCGTGCCGCGCAAATCGGGCGTGCAGCGTGTCCGGCCGCAGATCAAAGGCTTCCTCCAGCGAATCAAGCGCCAGATGCCGGCTGACAATGCCGTTGTCGCCGCAGAGCACTTTTTCCAGCAGCCTGCGCGAACGCGGGGCGAGCGACGCGAACAGACTCGTGCCCTGCAGCGCCGCCCAGCACTCGCGCTGCGTGTAACGGCGCGCCGGCACGGCCGTGCCCAGTCCGACGAGAAACATGCCACAATGTAACGCGCAAAACCGTCCGCGCGACTCCCAAGAGTATGAGGCGCGGAACGAACGAAAGTTCCGGAACGGGCGGGCGGCCCACTCGCCACGGAGCGGCGGAGAACGCGCTCTCCGGCCTACCGAACCACCAATCGGTAACTGCCCGATTCCACTGCCAGCACCCCCCGATCGCCTTCCCGGCGCACGAATTTCACGCCCAGGACCTGGTCCACCGGCTGGCGGCGTATGAGGACTACATGGCGAAACTGCGCCCGCTGCTGCGCCCCGAGCAACAGCCGGCCGTGGATCGGATGCGCGAACGCGCCCTCCGCACCTTCGGTCGCCCTGAGGATTGACCCAGCTTGGCGGGGCCGGGCAAGGCCGCATCGCCGGGGGGACGCCGCCTCACTCGCCTGATTCCCTTGGCGCGTCGGTTTTTTTTGCTTTTCCGCCCGGGGACAATCTCGTTGCCTTGCGGCTTTATGAATGGCAGTGCACCCCCGGCGGCGCCGGTGGATTTTGTGGCGCGGCACGTGCGCGGGCTGCCGCGCTCGGGCATCCGCGAGTTTTTTGACCTGGTTCAGGGCCAGCCGGACGTGATCTCGCTGGGCGTGGGCGAACCGGATTTCGTCACGCCCTGGCACATCCGTGAGGCGGCCATTTACGCGTTGGAACGGGGGCGGACCAGCTACACCTCGAACCTGGGCCTGCTCAAGCTGCGCGAGGCCATCGCGCGGACCGTGCAACGGCGCTTCGGCGTGAGCTACGACCCCCGGCGCGAGGTGCTGGTGACGGTGGGCGTGAGCGAGGCGCTGGACATCGCCCTGCGGGCGGTGGTGAACCCCGGCGACGAGGTGCTCTACCACGAACCCTGCTACGTGAGTTACTCGCCCAGCGTCGCGCTGGCCCACGGGGTGCCCGTGCCGGTGCCCTGTCGCGCCGAGGATGGGTTCGCGGTCCGGGCCGAGGCCATTGCCGCGCGCCTCACCCCGCGCAGCCGGGTGCTGGTGTTGAACTTCCCCACCAACCCCACCGGCGGCACGATGGACCGCGCCGGGCTGGAGGCCGTGGCTGAACTGGCCCGGCGCCACAACCTGCTGGTGATCACGGACGAGATTTACTCCGAGCTGACCTTCGAGGGCGAACACGTGAGCATCGCCGCGCTGCCCGGGATGCGGGAGCGGACGATTTTCCTGCACGGCTTCTCGAAGGCGTATGCCATGACCGGCTTCCGCATCGGCTACGCCTGCGGCCCGGCGGAACTGGTCGAGGCGATGATGAAAATCCACCAGTACTCGATGCTCTGCGCCAGCATCACCAGCCAGGAGGCGGCCCTGGAGGCGCTCCTGCACGGCGACCCGGACATCGCCGCGATGCGCGAGTCCTACCGGCTGCGGCGCAACTTCATCGTGGACGCCTTCAACCGCATGGGCCTCACCTGCCACCGGCCGCGGGGCGCGTTTTACGCCTTCCCCTGCATCCGGGCCACGGGCCTGGACTCGAAAACGTTTGCCGTGCGGCTGCTGCGCGAGGAGAAGGTGGCCTGCGTGCCGGGCGATGCCTTCGGCCCCAGCGGCGAGGGCTACCTGCGATGCTGTTTTGCCACCGCGCTGGACCGCATCGAGGAAGCCATGGACCGCACGGCGCGTTTCGTCCGGCGGCTCGGCGGCGCCTGAACCGGACCCGGCCATGCCCCGTTCCCAACTTTGCCTCCTGCTGTTCGGTCTCCTGGCCGCGCTGCCCCTGCTGGCGGAGCCGGAACCGTTCGTGCTCCACGCCCGCTTCCGCCTCCCGGGCGACGGGCCGGCGCATTTGGCCGCGGTGCGCGAGCAGGAACTGCGCTGGGCGCCCCGCCGCACCGCGGTGATCGTGTGCGACCTCTGGGACCGGCACTGGTGCCGCGGCGCCACGGAACGTGTGGCCGAAATGGCCCCGCGCGTGAATGCCTTTCTGCGCGCGGCCCGCGAGCGCGGCGCGCTCATTCTCCACGCGCCCAGCGACACGATGGCGTTTTACGCCGACTGGCCCCAGCGCCAACGCGCCCGCCAGGCCCTCGCCGCTGCGTCCGCCGTCCCGGCCGGGGCCAACCGCTGGTGCGCGCTGGACCCTGCCCGCGAGCCGCCGCTGCCCCTGGACGACACCGACGGCGGCTGCGACGACGACCCGCCCTGCCCCCAGCCGCAGGGGGCCTACCCCTGGCGACGCCAGCATCCCGCGGTCGAAATCGCACCGGCGGATTGGGTCAGCGACCGTGGTGACGAAATCCGCGCCGTGCTCGCGCAGGCCGGCATCGAGCACGTCCTGGTCCTTGGAGTGCACGCCAACATGTGCGTGCTGGGCCGGCCGTTTGCCATCCGCGCGCTTGCGGGCGCCGGCCGGCAGGTCGTGTTGGTGCGCGACCTGACCGACACCATGTACAACTCGCGTCGCCGGCCGTACGTGAACCACTTCGCCGGCACCGACCTGGTCGTGGCCCACATCGAACGCCACTGGTGCCCGAGCATCACCAGCGCGGACCTGCTGGGCGGCGAACCGTTCCGTTTCGCGGCGGATCGGCGCCCGCGCGTGGTGCTCCTGATCGGCGAAGACGAATACCACACCGCGGAAACCCTGCCGCGCTTCGCCGCCGAAGAACTGGCCTGGCGCGGCCTGGAAATCGTGACCGTCACCGAGGCCCCGGCCCGCAAAAATCATTTCCCCGGCCTGGCCGAGGCCCTGCCCCGGGCGGACCTGTTGGTGCTCAGCACGCGCCGCCGGGCGCTGCCGCCGGCGGAATTGGACGCGGTGCGGGCGCATCTGGCGGCCGGCAAGCCGCTGGTGGGTCTGCGCACCGCCTCGCACGCCTTTGCCCCGCGCGGCGCGGACCGCGAGCAGGCACGGGCGGCCGGGCTGGCGGAATGGCCCGAGTTCGACGCGCAGGTCCTAGGCGGCAACTACCAGGGGCATCACGGCGCCGGCCCGCTCACCCGCCTGCGCGTGGCACCCGGAGCGGAGAACCATCCGGTGTTGACCGGCGTGGACGTGGAACGCTGGCCGGGCCTGGGCAGTTTGTACCGGAGCGGCCCGTTGGCCGCCGAGGCCACGGCGCTGGTGCTGGGCGAAATTCCCGGACAACCCGCCGAGCCGGTGGCCTGGGTGCGCCGCTACGGACCGCAACAGGCGCGCATCTTCTACACCTCGCTGGGCCACCCCGAAGATTTCGCCCAGGCCGGATTCCGGCGGCTGTTGCTCAACGGCATCCTCTGGGCACTGGACCGGCCCATACCGCCCGCCGACTGAGTGAGCGCCCCGGCCCGGGGCAAGCCACTGGCCGGAAAGGTGATTTGCCACAGGTGTTGCCCACCCGGATTCCTACCGCGTGCGTCGGGTGAGCGCGGCGTTCCGGGTCACCGTGACGCCAAAAGCGGGACCACAGGCGACGAGGTCCGGCCGGCCGTCACCATCCAGGTCTCCCCAGGCGAGCCCGTGCACCGCGCCTGGTTCAAAAAACGGCGAAGCGGGCACCGGGACCAGTCCACCCCGACCATCGCCCGCCAAGAGGCTGATGTTGCCGGCTTCGTTGGCCGTGGAGAGGTCCGGGAACCGGTCGCCGTTGAAGTCCCCGGCCAGCACGCGCCGCGGAAATGCCCCGCCCACCATGACCAGCGATTGGGGGGTGCGTTGGAAGCCGCCCCGGCCGTCTCCGCAGAGGACCGTTACCGAGTGCGACCGGGTGTCGGCGCTGATCAGGTCGGCCAGGCCGTCCGCATTGAGGTCGGCCACTGTGAGATCAAACGGATTGGATTCCGGCGAAGCGAGGGACTCCTTGCCCACCCGCCACGGGGAACCAGCAGCCTCGACGAACCGACCACCGCCAGCGTTCAGATACACCGCCACGGCACCAGCCCCGGAGTATGACACGGCCAGGTCCTGGAGCCCGTCCCGGTCGAAATCCGCAACGGCCAATCCCCAGGGGGCGGAGCCGGTGGGTAGCGGCAAGTCTCGGGCCGCGCGGAAGTGGCCGGTCCCGTCGCCCAGAAGCACAGTGAGGGAGTCGCCACCCCAATTGGCCGTGGCCAGGTCCGGGTGGCCGTCGCCGTCGAGATCGGCGGCGCGCACGTTTCTCGGTTCCCGTCCGACCGGTAAGGGTGCTCCGAGGGTGACAAACCCGCCGCGGCCGTCGCCTCGTGTTCTGGTGCTCCTCGTTTCCGCCGGTGCGGGATTTCGGTCTGCTTTCGGCGGCGGCCTTCGCGGCGGCGCTGGCGGCGGTGCTGGTGCTCCTACCCACGCGGTTGCACCGCCCCGGTGGCTCGGAGGCTCTGACCCCAAGCTCCCGGTGAGCCAGTCGTCATCCACCGCTGAGCCGAGGACCCTGCAACCCGCCGCTATGGTTCCGGGGTGTGGAGTCGAATGAATCGGGTGCTCTCCGTCCCGGGCAGGGCAAACTCGGCCGTGGGTTCATAGCCCTCGACCCGCACCTGACCCGCGGGTCGCCATTCCACCAGGTCGGCGGAAGCCGTGACGACGTACTGTGCGCCGATCAAGCCCTGCACCTTTGCGCGGAAGCCCGAGCCATCCATCCCGAGGCTTTCCAAGCGGGGCGCGACCTCACCCAAGCGCAGTTTAACGAGGTACGCGGTGGAAGTTGCTGGGAGAGCTTCAAAGGTTCCGCTCAAAATCACGGTGCCGTCGCCGAAGACATTGATCCGTTGACCGGCCACGCTGGGGTTAGGCAGGTCGCCAGGGTCAAACGTCGGATCCAATGTTCCATCGGCGTTGAGCAGGGCCAAGAACGGCCGACGGACACCGGCAATGCGAGTGAAGACGCCGCCCACGAACATCCGTCCGTCGGGCAGACACACCACCTCCGAAACGTCCGCATCGGGATTCGGCGGGCGAAAGGTGAGATCGTTCGAGCCATCCGCATTGAGGCGCGCCAGTTTCTTTGCCGCGCGTCCTCCCACCGAGTCGAAGATCCCGGCCAGGACGATCTTGCCGTCGGGTTGGAGCCGGATGCGCCAGACCGGGCCCGACGCCCCATTGCGCAGCTTGAACGTGCGATCAAGCGTCCCGTCGGGGTTCAGCCGCGCCAGGTAGGGCGCCGAAACCCCATCCACGCGATGGAACAGGCCGCCGATCAGGATGCGTCCGTCCGGTTGAACGGCGATCGCCCCCACCACGGTGGAAGCGTCGTGGACGGGGCCCCCGTTGGGACGGAATGTCTCGTCCACGGTGCCGTCGGCCTGGAGGCGGATGATGAAGGGTCGGCGAACGCCGCCAACCTTCTCGAAGCCACCGCCCACCAGAATGCGTCCGTCGGGTTGGAGGGCGATATCCATGATGGCGCTGTCGAAGCTGAGCCCGCGGCCAAAGTCCTCATCGAGTCGGCCGTCCGAACGCAGCCGGATGAGAGAGCCACGGGCCTCGCCGTTGACGCGGGAGAACAGGCCGGCGACCAGGATCCGGCCGTCGGGCTGGACCCGGACCTGGCGGATGGACGCATTGGCGGAACCTTCGCCGATGTTATCGAGGCGCCGGTGCCCCAGCAGCAGGGACGGCGGTTGGAAGGACTGGTCCACTGTGCCGTCCGGCTTCAACCGGGCGATGCCGTCGCGCGCCACCCCGTCGAGGCGGGCGAAGTTGCCCCAAGCCAGGAGCGAGCCGTCGTCCCGGATAGCGGCGTCCGCCTCCACCCCGAGCCCGGCTCCGTATCCGGCCACCCATGCGCCGACGCGTTGTTCATCCAGGATTCGGATTTCGTTCGTGCGCGCGCCCACGACCAATTTGAAGCTTCGGTCCGGACCGGGCTCGGCGCGGTTCAGGATCGCGATCGAGATCGGGGTGGGCTCCCCGGAAATGCTCCAGGTCCCGCTCGCGGCCTGGTAATCCACTCCCGCCACGGCCGTGCCATCTTCGGTGTGAAAGGGCACGGCACTCCCGGTGAGCGAAGGATCCTGCGGCGCCGACACCAAGACCTGGATCGTTCCCACAGACTCCCGGACGATCTGCGGGCTCGCGGCGAACACCGGCGCGAAATGAGCATCGGGAATGGTGGCATCGCGCAGGGTCACAGTCAGCGTGCTGTTGGTGCCCAGGCCGTGTTCGCCCAGCACGGCCGTGAGGTTGAGCCGGAGAACCTCCTCCGCTTCAACCGTCTCGTCGGGCAACAGGGGGATGACCAGCTCGGCGGTGGCCTGATTCGTCGCGAACAGGACCAGGGTCGAGGCCGGGCGCGTGAAATCCTGATCCGCCTTGGCGGTGCTGGCCGGGTCGAACTGGACATTGACGCGGGTGCTCGTCTCGAGGTCGCCGGTGCGGACCAGGCGCACCACGACCTGGCCGTCCTGTTCGCGGACGGTGAGACCGGAATCGGCGAACGAGATGCGGCTGCGGGCGTTGCGGTAACGTGCCACGTAGGGCGCGGTTTCGTTGATCGTGCGGGCGCCATCGGCCGCCCGTTCCGAGTCGGCCGGAACTCCCCGGGGCACGCCGTCGAGGTCCAGTCGCGGGTTGCTGAAATAGGGCGTGAGAATGCCGGGCTCATAGCTCATGAGGTCGGTGTAGGTCACGCCCTCCACCTGAAAGCGATGGCCGAACATGTAGGGCTTCCGGGCCGCGTAGAAGGCCGGGTCGGTGCCCCAAGGGTGCTCGCGGTCGTGGTCACACCCAAGTAGATGGCCCACTTCGTGGGGCAGATTCGATCCGTCCTGGTAGAGGGTGAACCGGCGCACCAGCATCCAGCCGGTGTTCGGATTGCCCTGCGGAGGCGTGATGTTCCCCGCCCAGCCCCAAATGCCATTCTTGTCCGACTCGACGATCAGGCAAACCAAGTCCGCCTTGTAGTCGTTGCGCAACTGGGGCACCCGTTCGAGGCCACCGGTGCCGGTGCCGAGCCGGTTGGCATCCGTCGGAATGTCGCCCGATTCGTTGTAGGCGATGGGCCCGATGAACACCGGCTGGATGCGGACATTGATGAGGCTGTTCGTGAGCCGCAGGTTCGTGGAATCCACACTCGCCAACACCCGCCGGCGAAGCCCCTCGGCGCTGCCCTCGGCGGCCAACGCCTGCGGCGTGTAGAGAAACATCACCTCGACCACGGTCGGCTCGGTCAAGGTATCGGCCGGGGGAAGTTCGCCCCCGTGCAGACCAACGGCACCCTGGGCAGCGACCGCGGGGCCGTTGGCGCCCGGGCAACCGACGCCGCATCTCTCCGGTCTGGACTGCCCCGGCAGTCGTGCCACGCTTGCGGCGTGGAGGCCGGACATCAAGAAGGGAACGAGGAGTGCGGCCCCGGCGTGGCCCAGTCTTCGAAGGCGACCCGCAGCGAGCCGGCGAATCTGCATGACCCATCGGATTTGAGTTTTCATTCACCCCCTGCACACCGCGTTCCTGCGAGGAGGATTCGCCCGAAGATTCAGTCGGAACTCGGAACCTCGCCCGCCCCTCCCTCCCCGGGCGTGGCACCCCACAGCCCAAGCCCTCGGAGTCTGACGGCGGCAGCCGGCGTGGTGCTTTGATGGCGCGCCCCAGCCTATCTCCGCACCAGTGAGACGAGGTCCGGGGGACAGCCCTTTGCAGGTCCCTTTGGGCGGAACAGCGCTCAGGAGGCGCGCGCTCGCTCGTTCCTTGTTTGCCGCCTCTTCTGAAAGTTGCAGCCGGCGGTAACCTTCTTGAATCAATCCCCGATTGCCACCGCCTGCCAGAAGCCCTGGCGGCCGACGGCCAGATCATCGAGGAAAACGTAACCATCGGCATCGGCCACCACCGCGCCTGCGCTGCGCCACCGCCGGGTGTCCAGACTCGGGGTCGAGATCAGGCGATAGGTCCGCTGGGGAGTACCCCGCCAGACGAAGCGGACGCCCGAAACGCTGCGGGTCGCCTGCATCGGAACTGCGGATTCAACCGAGGTGTTCGGGCCGGGAGACAGAAAGATTCCCTGAGACGACACCCCAACAACTCGTTCGCCGTCGGCGGAACAAGCCAGGGCCGTCCAGTTCGCCGACGGCGAACCGGACCAGCGCCACGTCTGGCCACCGTCGTCGGACTGATGGATGATGCCGGCGACAGAAGCCGACCCGGAAGCCGCCGCGAAGATCCGCTGGCCGTCCCGCGAAAGGGTGACCGCGCTCCAATCCGCTTCCGGGGCCGGCAGACGCTGCCACGCGAGGCTGTCAGAATCACACGCGTAGAGGTTCTGCCCGGCGATCGCAACCAATCTCCTGCCGTCCCCGGACATCCTGACCTGGGGGAAGCCAGAGCCCGGCAGCACGCTTGATCGCCAAGTCACCCCACCGTCGCGGGAGATCTTGATCTTGAACCCCTCGAAGAAATCATGCCGGACGACCGCCATGCCACGACCGTCATCCGAGCAGGTGGCGCTGTTCATGCCGTAGGCGATGAAGATCTCGTCGGTGTCGCCCTGCCAGGTCTGGCCGCCATCGTGGGAGAACCGGAGGGCACCGTACTGCAGTTTCAGGCCAAACCACCCTGATGCCGGAGTCTCCCGGGTGATCACCAAGGTCCGCCCGTCCGCGGAACTCGCGACGGAAGTGGTCCTCCAATTGGACCCTTCCTCCTCCTGATTCCACGGCGTCCAGGTCCGCCCGTCATCGGTGGAACGGAATCCAAACGTCGGTTGGGCCGGCGCATAGGCGCCGTGGCCCTGCCCCAAGACGACACTGCCGGACTCGCGACCCACCGCGACCGAACTCCAGTCGTTGCCCGGCACTTCCCACGACGCCCACGAACGTCCGGCATCTGCCGACGAAAGAATCCGGTCCGGCGTGCAGGCCACGATGCGATCCCCCGTGCCAGACATCGCAACCGCTCTCCAGGTGGCCGCGGGAGCATCCGCCCGCGCCCAAGACGCCCGACCTATCCAGGCGACCGGCGCTACGATCTCGCCCAGCGGATTACGCACGCGCACGGAGAACTGCCCGATGGCCGGGGAAGGCACGTCCGGGAGATGCAGCACATGCAGGCCCGGACGATCCCAAGAGCCACGTTGCCCGAGAGATTGGCCGTCGCGCATCCACTCCACTCCGATTTCCCCGCCCTCGACCTGCACCGTCAGCGGGACGGGGTCGCCGGCGCTGGCGAAGAACGGCGTGCCTGGCGCACTCGCGATGATCCGCGGAAGGGTCATCTTCAGTTCGCCCACGGGGGCGTCCACTGATCCCCGGACGTTCGACACCACCACGCTGTAAAAGCCGAGATCGGCGGAAGAGGCGGCCGTCAGAATCAGCTCGCGCGTGCGGGTACCCGTTCGTGCCGGAGCGACCTCCAAATCCACGCCGTTGCGGCGCCACTGGTAGGAGAGCGCCCCCCCGGTCGCGTCCACCCGGAACGTGACCCTCGCACCGTCCACCAAAGCTACGGAACCCGTCTGTTCCGTGTCCAGGAGGGTGGGCGGAAAGAGGACGCCGTTAATGAGGATCGCCCCGGAATCCGGCGCGGCGACCTGCACCGAGCCGTCTTCGGACATCGCCACCAAGGGTACCCAGCCCAGGTCCACCGACTCCCAAGTCGCCCCGGAATCCTCGCTGAAGAACACCGGGAGTGACGGGAGGTTCTGCCACTGACGATTGGGTGGTGCGATCAGGAGGCGGGAGCCCGCGTCGGAGAGGGCCCAGCTTGCTGGCGAAATGGGCAGTCTCATGGTGCGCCAGTTCAGCCCCTGATCAACGGAACGCAGCAAGGGCCCGTTCTCCGGCAAGGCCACGACCCCCTCGCCATCCCCGTTCAGCCGGATCCCGGAGAGCGCGGATGGAAGCTCGAGTTCAGGCAACGGGTGCTCGCTCCAACTGCGCCCCGAGTCCCGGGATAAGAGCATCGCTTGGCTGCTTTCCGCGATGGCGAGGGTCGAGCCGTCGCCAGATACCGCGACCCACTGCGTCCAAAATTCGCTGGGGCGTCGGATGATCGTCCAGGTCCGGCCCCGGTCCTGGCTCAGACAGACGAAGCCCGCGACGGCTACGAGGATCGAGCGACCATCACGGGAGACGGACAGGCTGCTGATGACGCCGCCTTCCGCCAGGTACTGGGCCGTTTCGCCAGGCAGGCTCACGCGATTCCACGTGGCGCCATGATCCTCCGAGGTGAAGAGGCCCGTCTCCTGCCTTGATGTGCCATCGGGGGCCTGAATCTCAACCGGCCCCGCAACGACCAGAAGGGACCCGTCGCCGGACACGGCCAGGTTGGAGACCCAACCAGGAGCAGCCGCTGGCTGCAGGGGAATGCTCCGCCACGTGCTGCCGGTGTCCTCCGAGACTGCGACGATCCGCTGCGCCTCTTCACCGTCCGCAGCATCCACCCAACCCATCGCCACGATGGTGGAGGCGTCCGCCGAGACCGCGAGCTGGGACCAGTTGGCAACGGGGGACGGGGTGCGGGTCCAACCTGCTGCCCAGTTGGAGGCCCTTGCCTCGGTGCCGCCCCCGGGAAACAGCAGGACAATCCAGAGGTTGACCGCTGCGAAGGCGCGGCGCGAGAAGAGCCAGCGCGGGAATGGTGTTGTCGTGTTCATCACTCGTTCTGCTTGGATAACTGCGGAGCCGTGTCGCAAGAATTGTCGGACCCGGGTAATCAACGACGGATGCCACTTGCCTCAGGGCATACGAACCCGAAAGAAGCCCGCGCCGGATGTCGTTTCGAGGGTGAAGGGTGACGTCGCCCCAGGAATGTCCGCCCAATCCGGCCCCGACTTGCCGTAACCCAGGGTGCTGGCGGATTGGAGGACGCCGCCGGTCCAGGTCAGTGTGAACTGCTCGCCAGCGCGGATGAAGCGCAGCGGCCGGGGCGCACCGATGCCGGCGGCATAAAGGTCGGCCACCTGTTCGGCGGACAGGGCCTCGCCAAACAACGCCACCTCATCCATCCGGCCGGGGAAACAGAGGTCGCCGTTCCCGATGTTTCCGATGGTCAGTGGCAGATCCGGGTTGTTCAGGTTGCCCACCCCGATGTCCCCCGACGCCACCAACCGTCCGTTTCGGTAGATCCTCGTCCAGCCATTGCCGGTCAGGTTCGAGCCCGCCGTCACTGCGGGATCTCGACGGCAGGACACCACCACCTGCTGCCACTCATTGAGTTTTACCACGCCGGGAGCGGTTTGCACCGAGCCCAGGCTGTCGCCCGTCTCCAGCAAGGTCCCGAGGCTCAACGTGCCTTCGTTCATCGCGCTGAATTCGAGCAGCCAGCCCTGCGCCCAACCGTAGCCACCTTTGGCGACCAAGCCTGACGGGTAGAAGTCGGTGGGATTGATCCACGCCGCGACCGTGAAGTCGCCGGTGCCCACATCCCACGCCGGGTTGTGCGGCGCGACGACGCCGGACGTGCCGTCGAAGCCGATGCTGTGGCCCGTGTTGGGCGTGGCGCCAGGTTCGCCCAGGCGCGTGGCGCCGACGAAGTTGCCGGGGCTGCCGGTGACGAAGTCGGTGGCGGTGCCGCCCTCGGCTTCGTCCAAGGGCCAGTAGGCCAGCGGATCCAGGGCCACGGCGGCGGCTTCGTAGCTGCCGGGTGCCGGTGTGCGCACGGTGACCTTGGCCATCTGACTCGTGGTAGAACCGTAAGCGTTGCTGACCCGGACCCGCCAGAAGCCCGCGTCGCGCGGCTGCAGGGGTGACAAAGCGTGGTTGGCACCAGTCGCAGCGTCCGCGTCCGCACCCTCGTGCTCCCACTGATACCGCATCGGCCCCGGGCCGGCGGCGCGCACGGAGATCTGCCAGGCCGACCCGGCGTAACCCGTGTGGGACTGCGGCTGGCTGAGGAGCACCGGTTCTCCTCCCCATGGGGTGCTGGGCATTCCGTCGAGCGACCGCCCCCATCCACCGGTCCACGGGAGGAAACGGACGGCCGGCGGCGGGGAGAGGTCGTAGGCCTGCCAACGGCCTGCGTCCTCACGGCGCGTGGGAAGTCCGCGTTCTCCAAAGAACCCGCCGCCGGTGGGGGCATCACCGAGGAAATAGAGCTCGAGGGCGGCGCCGTAGTAGTGGCATCCGCAGTTGCCACCCCAGCAGGGCGGCCCACCCCAGCTATCACAGAAGTAGCCGCGGGTGTCGAGGGCCTGCTCCCCGATGCTGCTGACTCCGGCGCCAAAGAGGATGAAACCCAGGTTCGGGCACTTCCAAAATGCCCGGTCACCGATCGCAGTCACCGAGTCGGGAATGGTCACCCCGGTCAACCCCGGGCAGTCAGCAAAGCTGTCGGAGCTGATGCGTCGCACGCCGGCAGGAACCGCAAAGTCCCCCACCCGGCCTCCGGGATATTGCAGCAGGGTCTGGAGGGGCGCGTCAAAAAGCACTCCCTCCACGCTGCGGTAGAACGGGTTGTCCGCGGCGACATCAATGCGGGTCAGGCGTGAGCAGTAGGCGAATGCCCCCTCGCCAATCCAGGATACGCTGGCCGGAATCGTCACCGTGCTCAACGCCATCGCCTGGCAGGCCGAACTGCCGATGAAGGTCACCGGTCGGCCGTCAAAGCGGGGTGGAATCTCCACCTCGATGGGCGGCCCCGAGGACCAGAACTCAATGACGCTTTCCCAGTAGTCGTGGCCGGTGATCGCCACGTGCTCATTCACGATCAGAAACCGCAGATGGGACGCGGGATCAATTCGCCCAGAACGGCTGCCGGCAGCAACCACCGCGGGCACCAGGTCCGCACCCGCGGTCACGCTGATCAGGCTTGAGCAACCTTCGAAGGCTCGCTCACCCACTTCGGTGACTCCCTCAGGCAAGGTCAAACGCTCCAGGTTCCGGCACAGGCTGAAGGCGCGCGCCCCGATCCGCCGGACGGTTTCGGGAACGGAATAATCTCCGGCCCATGCTTGGGGACACCGGAGCAGCGTGGTTTGGTCTCGGCTGAACAGCAGGCCGTCCCGGCTGCTGAACTGCGGGTTTCCTTCCGCCACCGCGATGGCCTCCAGTGATTCCAGCCCGTCAAGCGAATCGCCAAGGGAGTCCAGCGGATTTCCGAGGGAAATCAGCGTGGCCGGCAGGCTGAGGTTGGTAACGCTGTCCCCTTCCCACCCCCAAGACGGTGCAAGCGACGTCACCGGCCGTCCCTCGATGGTTTCGGGGATCGTCACGGAGCGTTCCGCTCCCTTGTATCCGGTGATCGCGATGGTGTCCCCCTCGCGCTCGTAGCTGAAGGGCCCCCAGGTTGCGGCGTGCAGCCGGAGGCCGGACCCCAGGCAAAGGGCGGAAACGAGCAGTAAGAGCCGTTGCCCCAGCCGGCCGGTCCCAAAGCAAAGGATTTGATCTTTCATCCACCCCCTGCACACCGCGTTCCCGCGAGGAGGATTCGCGGGTTTCCGAGGCAGGCAGGGCCGATCCGAAGGGCCTACCGCCCAGTAGCCGCCTCCGCCCGCCGGATCTCTTCCCAAGAAGGGGCGTGCCAAACGCAGATTTGCTGGTAGCCGCCCAACTGGAAGAGGTCGGTGCCGTCGGGCGACGTGACGACGTAAGTGCCGAAGCCGAAGTCCGCCTGTAGTTTGAGCAGCAGTCGGCGCGAGGCCACGTCCATCACCCGCACGCCCACGCCCGACAACGCGCACCGGAGCCCGTCAGGCCAAAAGACGCCGCGGTGAGCGACGAAGTTCGCCAGGTCGAACCGGCCAACTGCTGCCAGGGAGTGAGCGTCCAAAACCCACGGGTTGCCCTCGTGGGGCACCACGAGCAGGTGGCGCCCGTCCTCGGACGTGGCCACTCCGCTGATCACCCCGAGCTCCAACTGCCGGTGCTCGACCTGTTGGGCGATCAGGTCAATGATGGTGAGGCGTCCATCCAGAAAAGCCTCAAAAAGACGGCCCGAAGGGCGGTGCAGGTGGCGTGTTGCGCCGCGGATTTCCAACGGCACCTGCCAGCAACGGACCGGCGGGTCGAGCGCCCACACTTGGAGATTATCCTGCGGGTCGCGGACGATCAGGCGTCCGGCCTGCGGCAGCAGCGTCAGGGCGGCTGCCGGGCCGGCGCCAAGGGAGAACTCGCCCCGGAGCTGACGGCTGTCCAGCGCGTGGAGTGTGACCCGGCCATCCCGGCGGCCGACAGCCAGCAAATTGCCTTCCGGCCAGGCGTCCACGGTGGTGCAGTTCGTGCCCAGGTCTGGGAACGGAGTGGGACGGTAATGTGGCGGACGGGCCTCATGCACGATCCCGTTGGTCCCGACAAACGTCAGACCCCGGCTGTTCACGAAGCCGGTCCAATCCCCGACGCCTTCAATCAGGGTGCGGCCGCGGAGGGGTGGCTGTTCCGCCAGGTCTCCCGCGAGCAGCCATCCGGGCTGCCCCTCGAGGAGGTAGGTGCGGTCGTCGCCACCCAGCCGTGCCGTTCTGAGAAAGCGACCTTCGCCATTCAGACGCCGCTCAACCTTGAAATCCGGCACGCTCCAGATCCACGGCCCCGCCAGCAACCGCCGGCCGGCCGAGTCGAACTGCAGCGTTTCGGGTTCCAGCCATCCGGTCGGCAGATCGGCCTCGAGCTTTCCGGCCTGTGTGTCCCAGACCCGCACGCGGTTGGTCACGAAACCACTGCCCACCGCCAGCCAACGACCGTCGGGGGAAAAGCCGGCCCCGAGAATGAAGTCCTCGCCCTGGGGCAGGCGGAACCGGTCCCGCCCCGAAGCCACCTCGACCACACGGACGTGACCGGGGTGGTCGTCCAGGGTCAACAGGCCGCCATCCGGGGAAAAGGCCAGGGTGTTGCCGGCGGAGTAATTCGACCTGGCCACCCCGGAGAGCGTCTGGATCAGCCGGCCGGTAGCGACCTCGAACACATACACCCGCCCGTCCGCGCTCATGGTGCTGCACGCCAGCCGACGCCCGTCGGCGCTGACCGCCAGGTGACGCGGAATCCAGGGCAGCGGCAGCGAACGCACTACGCTCCGCGTGGTGATGTCCCAGATGCGGACATGGGAGTCGTTCGTGCCGCGGCAATCCGTGTAGGCAAGCCAACCGGTTCCGGGGATGACGCTCAAACGAGTGGCAGCCCACTCGCCTTTCATCGAGATGGGGACTTGGATGCGGTTGATCGGCTCGGGGTGCGTGTAAACGGATCGCCTGGAGGAGAGATCCCAAAGAACAAATCCCCCCTCGCGCAGGCCAAAGGCCCAGGTCTTGCCGTCGGGCAGCGCCGCCACCGAGACCACCCGGTTGGAAGCCACCGGTCCGAGGCGCGTCCCAAAATCCGGCCGGCTCACCCCCCACAGATAACGCCATTCCCAACCCCGCAAATCCGGTTCGCCAGGCTTGGGCCGGGTGCGATTCAGGATGACTTCCAACTCGCCCCAACGCTCCTGTTCGGCGGCAACGTTGGCCAGCGCGAGGTCGGCTGCATAGGCCTGGTGACGCGCGGCCAGTTCGTTGGCGCGGGCCTGATCCGCCGCTCGCACGGCGCGACGAGCCTGCCACACGGTGGCGCCCAGACCCGCCACGACCGACAGGGTCAGGGTTGCGGCGAGCCCGGCCACCATCGGACGACGCCGAACCCACTTGGTGAGCCGATCCACCGGCGTGGCCCGCCGCGCCCGAATCGGCTCGTGGTAACGCCAGCGCGCCAGTTCCTCGGCGACTTCGCGAGCGCTCGCGTAACGGCGTGTCGGTTCCCGCTCGAGGCAGCGCAGCGCGATGGTCTCGAGGTCGCGCGGCAGGGCAGGACGCAGTTGCCGCGGCGCCACCGGTTCGCAAGCCACCACCGCGCGGAGGGTTTCCGAGAGCGACTCACCCAGGGCGGGAGGCCGGCCGGTCAGCAAGAAGTAAAGCACCGCGCCCAGGCCAAAGACATCGGTGGCCGTGCCCGTCGGGCCGAGCGTCGAGTCGGCCTGCTCCGGTGCCATGAAATTCGGCGACCCCGCGCTTTCGAGGGTCCGGGTGGGATCCACCAGCGACTTGGTCAGGCCGAAGTCGGTGAGCTTGGGCTCATTGTCCGGGGTGACGAGGATGTTGGCCGGTTTGAGGTCGCGATGAATGACGCCGTGTTGATGGGCGTAGTGGACCGCCCGCGCCAGTTGCTCGACGTAGCGCGCCGCGGTGTTCATCGGCAGCAGGCCGTTGCGGCAGAGCTGGGCGAGGTTCGGCCCCGGCACATACTCCATCGCGAAATACGGCCGCCCCTGGTGTTCGCCCACCTCGTGGATGGTGACAATGCCCGGGTGGGCCAGGTGGGCGGCGATGCGGGCCTCGCGGACAAAACGTTGCCGGGCCTTGGTGTCGGCAAACTCGCCGGCGAGCAACAGCTTCAAGGCGACCACGCGGTCCAACCCCGCCTGCCGGGCCTTGTAAATGACCCCCATGCCGCCGCGGCCGATTTCCTCGAACAGCTCGTAGTCGCCCAACCGCTGGATGAAAGGCGCGTTGACGTCCGCGCTCTGAGACGCCGCCGCCGCCCATCCCTCGGCCGCGGGCAGGGCGTCCTCAATCAGGCAGGCCGCGCACAAGCCGCCCCCCAACTCACGCCCCAGCGGCGAACCGCAGCGGCAACAGACTTTCGGATCATCCGCCATTCAGAGAGACACCGTGTTGGCTGACGTAGGGTTCGTGGTTTCGCCGGTTCCCGCGGACTACGTCGCCCGGAGTGCCTGGAGCAACCCCCGCAATTCCTCGGCCACCTCGCCGGCGCTGCCGACGGTTTGGCCGACTTCCTCGAGCAGCAACTCGCGGTACCGCTGGCGGAAGCGGTGCAGGAGCGACTTGAACGCGGCCAGGGTGAGGTTGAGTTGCGCGGCGGCTTCGGCCAGGGCCGGCGGATCCTCGCCCGCGCTCAGAAAAGGCCGCAGCACGTCGAACCGCCAGTCGCCACGTCCGGCGCATTCAGCGGCCAGCCGGTCGAGCACGCGCGCCAGGAGCGTCTCCGCCCACGCCCGCTGGAACAGGTGCTCCGGCGTGTCCTGGTGCGACGCCTCGGCCAGGTACCCGGCTTCACCCCGATCGGCGATGAGGGCGTCGAGGGAATCCGTGAAGGTGCCGCCGCCGCGCTTCTGCCGCTGGTGTTTCTGCCATTCGTTGATGAGAAACCGGTTCAGGGCGGTGAGCAGGAAGGAGCGGAAGCGGCCGCCCGCTGGCGTCAGTCCCTGGGCGAAGTCATGGGCCAGCAACTTGGCGAAGAAGTCCTGGGTCAGGTCGGCGGCGTCCTCCGGGCCGTGGCCTTTCCGGCGGACGTACGCATAGAGCGGATACCAGTAGTCCCGGCAGAGCTGCTCGAGCGCCGTACGGGCCTGCTCGGGGCACGCCCCACCGGCCCGCAGCACCACGCTCCAGCGGGTGGTCACAAACCCCGGCCGGAAGGCGGCGGCGTGCGGCTCGGCAGACATTCGGGGCGGAACCTACTTTGGCCGGACACCCGGGGCAACCGCAGGCTTGGCAGCCCGCGCGGGAAATGGTCCACTGGCGGCGTGAACGCACACGCTTCCCCCGCCCTCACCCGGCGTGATTTCCTCAAAACCTCCACCGCCCTGGCCGCCGCCGGCACCGTCGCGGCCACGTACACCGGCGTTTTCGCCGCCGGCGTCGAGCGTCTGCGCGTGGGCCTCATCGGTTGCGGCGCGCGCGGCGTGGGCGCGGCCATGAACTGCGCCATCGCCGACCCGGCCGTCGAGATCACCGCCCTGGCCGACGTGTTCCCCGACCGGGTCGAGGCCGCGCTGGCCCGGCTCAAGGACGACGCCGCCGGCAAGGAGTGGAGTTGCTCGCGCGAGTGGAAGGATTCGGCCCGCGTCAAGGCCACGCGCGAGACGTGCTTCGTCGGCTTCGACGCCTACCAGAAACTGCTCCACTCCGGTCTGGTGGACTACGTCATCCTCGCCGGGCCGCCGCATTTCCGGCCGGCGCACCTGCGGGCGGCCATCGAGGCGGGCAAGCACGTCTTCATGGAAAAACCGGTGGGCGTGGACCCGGTGGGCATCCGCGCGATTCTGGCCGCGGCCGAGCTGGCCGGGCAAAAGGGGCTGGGCATCGTCGCCGGCACGCAGCGCCGCCACCAAAACAGCTACACCGAACTCATGAAGCGCCTGCACGCCGGCGCCATCGGCGAGATTGTGGCCGGCGAGGCTTACTGGAACGGCCCGTGCGTGCGCACTTACGGCTTCTACCACGAGCGCCAACCCGGCTGGAGCGACATGGAGTACATGCTGCGCAACTGGTACTTCTACACCTGGCTGTCCGGCGACCACATCGTCGAGCAACACGTGCACAACCTGGACGTGATCAACTGGGCCATCGGCGCGCCACCGGTCGAAGCCGTGGGGGTGGGCGGCCGCCAGTGGCGGGTCGAGCCGCAGTTCGGCAACATTTACGACCACTTCGGCGTCCGCTACCGCTACGCCAACGACGCGGTGGTGGTGAGCCTGGCCCGCCAGATCAACGACACCCAGCCGCTGGTCACCGAGACGCTGATCGGCACGCGCGGCCGCGCCAGCGCCGGCCAGATCTCCGGCGCCGCATCCTGGCGCTGGCAGGGCCCCAACCCCAATCCCTACGAGCAGGAGCACGCCGATCTCATCGCCAGCATCCGCGCGGGCAAGCCCTTGAACGAGGGCCGCCAGGTGGCCGAGGCCACGCTCACCGCCATCATGGGTCGCATGGCCGCTTACTCCGGGCAGGCGGTGACCTGGGATTTTGTGCTCAAGGAATCCGAACTCGACCTGACGCCGACCGAGATCAAAACCGGCGGCTACCGGCTCGGGCCGGCTCCGAAAGTGCCCCCGCCGGCCAGCGGCCGCGAACCCCTGGTCTGATCCGCCCCCCCGTGAAAGCTGCCGTGTTGTACGGCCGCGAGGACGTCCGCATCGAGGACGTGCCGCTGCGCCCGCTGGGCCCGGGCGAGGTGCGCGTGCGCATCGAGGCCGCGCTGACCTGCGGCACGGACCTGAAGGTGTTTCGCCGGGGCTACCACGCCCGGATGATCGTGCCGCCGGCGGTCTTCGGACACGAGTTCGCCGGCACCCTCTGCGAGGTCGGCCCGGGCGTGCGCGGTTGGACCAAGGGCGAACGCGTGGTGGCCGCCAACTCCGCGCCCTGCGGGCAATGCCGGTTTTGCGCGGCGGGCCAGGAGCAGCTTTGCGACGACCTGCTGTTTCTCAACGGCGCTTACGCCGAGTTCATCAACGTCCCGGCCCGTCTGGTCGCGCGCAATCTGCTCCGGCTCGCTCCGGGCACGGCCTTTCGCGACGCCGCGCTCACCGAGCCGCTGGCCTGCGTGGTGCTGGGCGTGGAGGACCTCCGACTGCGCGCGGGCGAACGCGTGCTGGTGCTCGGCGCCGGGCCGATCGGGCTGATGTTCGCCGCGCTGGCCCGCCATCTGGGTTGCGCGGTGGCCGTGGCCGGCCGGCACGCGCCGCGCCTCGAGGCGGCGGCCCGGCTCGGCGCGCAACCGGTGGTGGACGTGGGCACGGGCGAGGACCTGGTCGCGCGCGTGCAGGCGGCAACCGGCGGCGAGTTTGACGCGGTGGTGGAAGCGGTGGGCCGACCGGAAGTCTGGGAAGCCGCGGTCGAACTGGTCCGCAAGGGCGGGCGGGTGAACTTCTTCGGCGGCTGCCCGGCCGGCACGCGGGTGGCGTTCGACACCGGTCGGCTGCACTATTCGAGCCTGACCCTTCTGGCCAGTTTCCACCACACCCCGCGCACCATCCGGCGGGCGCTGGAGTTGATCGAGTCCGGCGTGGTGCGCGCGGCGGATTTTGTGGACGGCGAATGCACGCTGGACGAGCTCCCGGCCCGCTTCCGGGCGATGACCGCCGGCAACCGCGCGGTCAAGACTCTGGTGCGAGTGCGCGGCTGAAGCTCGCCTCGCGGCGCAACCCGTGGGCCGGGCGGACCGGCGGCGACGACGGCGGCAACGCGGCGCCCATTGCGGTTGCCAGACCCGCCCGGTTCCGGCCAACTAACGCCATGCGATTCCCCTTGGTGCCCCTGATAGGTTGGCTGGCCGCGGCGCTGTGCAGCGGCGCTTTGCAGGCCGGGTTGCTCGACGATTTGGCCCGGCCGCAAGAAGGTCGCTCCCGGCGCGTCACCTCGACGATGCGCCAGGGCGAGGTCCGCCGCGGCGGTGCCGAGCGCAAGCTCAACCCGCACGGCGAGCCGCGCGGCGACCGCGACGAGGCCAGCAACTGGGACAACTTCCGCGTGCCTCCCGGCGAGACCCACGTGCTCATGGACGTGCGCGGCGCGGGCGTGATCACCCACCTCTGGCTGACCTTTCTCGGCCCGGAGCCGCAGGATTGGGCGCCACAGGGCTCGGCCAACCACCAAGAGATGCTGCTGCGCATGTTCTGGGACGGGCGCGCCGAGCCGGCGGTCGAGGCGCCGGTGGGCGATTTTTTTGCGAACTGCTTCGGCAAGCGCAGCGAGGTGATCAGCCTGCCGGTGGTGGTCGAGGACGCCGACTCCTACAATTGTTTTTGGCCGATGCCGTTCCGGGAGGCCGCGCGGATCGAGATCGTCAACCAGAGCCCCCGGCCAATCAGCTTGCTGTACTACAACATTGACTGGATCGAGAAACCGGTCCCGCCCGACACGCCGTACTTCCACGCCCGCTACCGCCAGGAATACCCGGTGCGGAGCGGCCAGGACTACGTGGTGCTCGATACCACCGGCAAGGGCCACTACGTGGGCACGGTGCTGGCCGTGCGCACTCGCAGCCCGGCGTGGTTCGGCGAGGGAGACGAGAAGATTTACGTGGACGGCGAGGCCAAACCCTCGATTTGGGGCACCGGCACCGAGGATTACTTCCTCTCGGCCTGGGGCCTGAAAAAGACCGGCACGCCGTACTTCGGGGTGCCGTACTTCGACCAGTGGGGCATCGTGGGCGGCCACACCAGCGCCTATCGCTGGCACCTGGCCGACCCGATCGTCTTCAACACCGGCCTCAAGGTTACCTTCGAGCACTGGGGGTGGATTTCGCCCGATGAGAACCCCGACCGCAAAAGCATGAGCTGGAACGAGCGCGAGGATGACTACGCCAGCGTCGCCTTTTGGTACCAGACCGGCGAACCCTCCCCCCAACCGCCGGTGCCGCCCGCCGCGGCCCGCCGCCTGCCCAGCCTCGAGCGCGTCATCGCGTGGGCGCGCGATTTCGCGGACCCCGCCCATCACGGCGTCGGCCCCGCCGGCCCGCAGACCCTGGACCTGTACGAAGGCCCGCAACTGCTCTATCGGCCGCCGCAGGCCGAAGGCGCCTGGCTCGAGGTCCGGTTCCGCGTCGAGAAAAAAGAGCCGCTGCGCCTGCTGCTCAACGCCACGCAAAGCTACGACTTCGGCCGCTACCAGGCCTCGCTCAACGGCGTCAAACTCGGCGGCCCGCTGGATTTCTACAGCCCCCAAATCATGAACACCGAGTTCCACCTGCTGGATTTCTGGCCCGAGCCCGGCGACTACACCTTGCGCCTGGAGTGCGTGGGCAAACACCCCGCCTCCCAGGGCTATTTCCTCGGCCTCGAGTCGGTCCGCCTGCGCGAACGCCGCCCCCGCGTGGCCGAGTACGGCCATGACCGGGACCGCGACTGGCGCACCAATCCCATCCTGTACCGCTAACCCTGGTGCGCGTGGACTCCCCGCAGCTTCCACCCGAACCCGGTCCGGACGCCGTGGTCCCGCTGCCCGTCGAAGGCGTGCTGGACTTGCACACCTTCCCGCCGCGCGTCGTGGGCGACCTGGTGCGTGACTATCTCGAAGCCTGCCGGGCGCGGGGTGTCCTCGAGGTGCGGATCATCCACGGCAAGGGCATCGGCAACTTGCGCCGCTCGGTGCACGCCCTGTTGGCCCGGCATCCGGCTGTGGCGCGCTTCGCGGAAGCCGGACCCCACTTCGGCGGCGCGGGCGCCACGCTGGTGTGGCTCAAACCGCCCGCGCCGCCGGTGGGGTAAGGCACCCGCAAGCCCGGGCCCCACTTGCGCTCAATTTCCACTTTCACTCCCTGGCCCGGATACAGCGGCTCAGTGTCGGCGTACCAAAAAAGGGCGGGGCATATGCCCCGCCCGGTAGCGGTCAACTCCTGTTTTCCCACCCCCACCCGGCAACTCAAGGTTGCGCCTTGGGCAGGATCACGGTGTCAATCACGTGAATGACGCCGTTGCTGGCCATCACATCGGTCTTCACGACCGTGGCGTTGTCCACCTTCACCTTGTTGTCCACGACCTGAATGTTGACCTTCTGGCCGTTCACGGTCTTGGCCTGCATCGGCTTCACGTCGGCGGCCATGACCTTACCGGGCAGGACGTGGTAGGTGAGAATGGCCTTGAGCTGTTCGCGATTCTCGGGCTTGAGCAGGTTTTCGACCGTGCCCGCCGGGAGCTTCGCGAAGGCCTCGTCCGTCGGGGCAAACACGGTGAAGGGGCCTTCCCCTTGGAGCACGTCCACCAGTCCCGCAGCCTTCACCGCCGCCACGAGGGTCTTGAAGCTGCCTGCTTCGCTGGCCACCGCGACGATGGTCCCGGGGTTGGAAGAGGTGCTGGTGGTGCTGGTGGTGTACTTGTCCGCGGAGCAAGTGTCCGCCCAAGCGGGCCCGGCCAGGATACCCGCCGCCATGAGTGCGATCATCGAGTGTTTCAGTGTCATGCTGGTGTGTCTTTCTGTTTTCAACCGAGTTTTTTTTGTGTGCGGCTGCTCGCCGCGGCCCGGCACCGGAGTTCGCTTCGTGCGACCCGCGGCGTTGCCGGCTTGCGTCATTTCCCACTCGGGAACGACGCGGCAAAGTGCATCCGTTTCTGCGCTCGTCAAATATTTGTCTGCTTTTTGTCTAGATACGCAATGAACTCCCCACATTAGTTCCAAGCCGCTTGTTTCCAATACCTTGAAAGAATCACACGCGGGGATTTGCGCTCCCGCAGACCTGGCACAGCTTGTTTTTCATGAACAAAAAGGTACCGCATGTCGTGGTTCTGGGGGCTGGATTCGGGGGCTTGGAATTTTGCAAGCGGATGAAACGCGCCCCAGTGCGCATCACCTTGGTGGATCGGCAAAACCACCACCTTTTCCAACCCCTGCTCTACCAGGTGGCCACGGCTGGCTTGTCCGCGCCCGACATCGCGGAGCCGGTGCGGGCCATCCTTTCCCGCAGCCGCAACATCACCATCCTGCTGGACGAGGTGGTTGGATTGGACCTAGCCGCGCGGCACGTGCGCTTGGCGCAACACACGCTGGACTACGATTACCTGGTGCTCGCGTTGGGCGGGGTGACCAACTACTTCGGGCACCCGGAATGGGCCGAGTTCGCTCCGGGGCTGAAGTCGCTGGACAATGCCCTGCGCATCCGCCGCAACGTGTTGCTCGCATTAGAGCGGGCCGAGAGTGCGGAGACCGAGGCCGAACGCCGGCGCCTGACCACCCTCGTGGTGGTGGGGGGCGGACCCACGGGCGTCGAGCTCGCCGGCGCGTTTGCTGAATTAACCAAGGTCGTCCTCAAACGCGATTTTCGTCGCATAGACCCGACCGCCGCACGCGTGGTGCTCCTTGAGGCGGGGCCGCGGTTGTTGGCACACCTTCCACCGCACTTGTCGGCCTATGCCGCCCAAAAACTCTCCAGCATGGGAGTCGAGGTGCGAACTGGTGTTCCCGTCCGGGAAATTCGGCGCGAGCAAGTCGAACTCGCCGACGGCACCGTTATCTCGGCGGCAAACATCATCTGGGCGGCGGGCGTTGCGGCGAGTCCCCTGACGCGGGAGCTCGGAGTCGAGGTGGACCGCGCCGGCCGCGTGAAAGTGCGCCCCGACCTCAGCGTGCCCGGACATCCCGAGGTCTTTGCGATCGGAGACCTGGCCCTGGTGCTCGACGAGGCGGGACAACCGGTGCCCGGGGTTTCGCCCGCGGCCATGCAGATGGCCCGGCACGTGGCGCGGCTGATTCAACGCGAGCTGCGCGACGGGGTCGCGGCGTCGCCTTCACGCCCGGCGTTCCATTATTGGGACAAGGGCACGATGGCCACCATCGGTCGCTCCGCTGCGGTCGCGAAGATCGGCGCGCTGGAATTCACCGGCTGGCCCGCCTGGCTGGCGTGGCTGCTGGTTCACCTGATCTTCCTGATCGGGTTCGACAACAAGCTCGGGGTGTTGCTGCAATGGGCTTACTCGTATTTCACGTGGAAACGCGGCGCGCGAATCATCACCGGCCTGTCGGAGGCGCCGGCGGCGTCCGGCGAGCCGGGACGCCCGCGACCGCAAGACACCCCTCTGCGGGCTTTGAAATCGGAGCTGTCCGGCGCGGCGTGAGTCAGCAGCCGGGTCCGGCGTCAGCGTACTCGGGCTGGAGCGCCTTCCTCTTCAGCGCGGAGTTAAGCCGCATAGCAGCGGGCGGCCGTCCACGTCTTCCACGCACCATCGCCCCGGCGCCAGCCGCAGCGTCAGCGCCCCCGTGTCGCTGGTGAACAACACTGCACATTCCGCGCGCGCCAGCCGCGCCCGCAACGCCGGGCCCGCCCGGGCGCTGGTAGGCGTTGCATCATCGGCCACGATCACCACCCGCGGACGGATCGCCTCCAGCAAGGCCGGTTCCAGCGGCTCTTCCGCCCTGGGCAGGCCGGCCAGGACAATGTCCGCGCGCAGGTCCGGCGCCCGCG